>WNGA01001111.1_pt1 | contig 41657 bp, 44 predicted proteins | sample 5400061 | NCBI WGS metagenome assembly WNGA01 (sample SAMN13153366, study PRJNA577476) | soil metagenome | isolation source: 100 cm soil or saprolite under grassland replicate 2 | place: USA:California | collected 2016-06-15 | reverse complement strand
AGAGGACCTGCATGTAGCGGGCGAGGACCAGCAGCTCGATGCCGGCGTCGCGCAACAGCTCGAGCGCCCGGGCCTCGGCGGCTCGGTTGCCGCCGGAGGGGACCGGGACGTGGTGGCAGGGGATTCCGAATTCCCTGACCACGCGCTCGTGGTCGGGGTGGTTTGAGATCACGAGGGCGGCCTCGCCCTCCAGCTCGCCCCTGCGCAGGCGCCAGAGCAGGTCGAGCAGGCAGTGCTCCTCGCGCGAGGCCATCAGGGCCACCCGCTTCACCCGTCCGGCCTGGGCGAAGCGATGCTCCATCCCCAGCGGCTGGGCGACCTCGCCCGCGAAGGCACGCTGGAGCCCAGCGTCGCTGGCGTCGGGCGGCGGCTCGAAGACCAGCCGCATGAAGAACCTGCCGCTGCTGCTGGAGTGCTGGTCGACGTCGACGATGTTGCAGCCTGCCGCTGCCAGGAAGCCGCTTACCCGCGCGATGAGCCCGGGCCGATCCGGACAGCTCAAGAGCAGGCGCGTCGCGGCCGTTGTCAATGCCCCCAGTCCGCCCAGCAGGCGAGCGTTCCCCGCTCGCCTACCCGCCGCCCCCACACGTGTGGAAGCCGAGCACATGGGCCAGTCGATGGGCCTGCGCCCTGAGCCGCAGGATCCGCACACCCAGTGCCCGGACCTGGTTCTCACGGCCGTGGGCAAGCGCGTAGGCCTGGCGGAAGAACATCTTCGACTCGGCATCCACCACCGCGAGGTAGCGCTCCAGCCCACGATCGTTGCCGGTCGGCGTGCCGAGTGCCCTCAGCTTCTGCGCGGCGCGGTCGGCGAGCTTCGAGTAAGAGATGGTGAGCTTCGAGATTTGGAGTCGATAGGCGTCCTCGGACAGCCGCCCGCTCTGCTTCGCAGCCACGAGCTTTTGGACCTTCTTGGAGACCTTGTACGCGCGCCGGTGGGCGTCGTCGCAGATGCGATCCGCTTCGCGGATCAACTCCGCTCGCCCGAGCTGAGGTTCGGTGTCGCCCTGCGATGAGCCCCCGCAGCCGGCGAGCGAGACCGCGGTGGCGGTCGCGGCCACGATCAGGGCTGCGCGGGCGGCTGTGCGGAGTTCCAACACCTCGCAAACTACAACCGGCGAAGAGCCTGAACCGTGACGGCGAATCGACGCGCTCCGCTCAGGCCGTGGCCAACTCGCCCTCGACCGGCTCAAGGCGAGCGCGCAGCGTGCGCAGCGCGTGCCGGTGCAGCTCGTCGACGGCGTCCGGCCCTCGCTCCAGCGCCCCGCCGCCCTCCATGCCGCCCAGCCCGAACAGGTAGCGCAGGAGGATCACCTGCTGCTGGTCATGGGGCAGCCGCTCGATCAAGGCGACCAGCTCGCCGTCGCCCACTCGCTCGATCGTGGTGGGGCGAGCCCCCTCGCCCTCGCCGTTCTCGGAAGGGTGCGCCGGACCCTCGATGACGGTCCTCCCGGCCTGAGGCAGGCGAGCGATGCCCGTGTCGCGGGCAACGCGAAAGAGCCAGGCCCGAAACGGCCCCGAGCTGGGCGCGTACTCCGGAAGGGTCTCGAGCACGCGCATGAACACCTCCTGCGTCGCCTTCTCGGCCTCCTCGAGGTCGCGGAGGGCGATCCGCAGATAGGCGTAGACGCGATCGAAGTAGCGCTCGTAGAGCGCCTTGAAGGGCTCCTCCTCGCCAGCTTGCAAGCGGATGACGAGCCGATCCGTGTCGGCGTCCTCCCGCGCCAGGGCGTCCGGAGCGATGCGGTCCGTGGCCAGCACCTACGCGCCTCCGGCTCCTGCGGGCGGCGTCAGCGCGCGGATGGCGAAGGCGGCCAGCGGCTCCACCGCCTGGCGCCAATCGCCGAGCCCACCGGTCGCGACCAGGTAGGCCACCGACTCCGCGATCCCCGCCATCGTGGCGAGCGCCACCAGGTGGATCTCGATCTCCGGGCGGCCCTGCCACAGGCCGCTCTCCTTGAGTTCCTCCTCGACCACGGTCGCGATTCGCCGCCGCACCTCGACGCGCGCCTGCTCGGCGGCCGGCGTCGCGCCCACGATGTCGATCAGCACCACGTGAGCGAGGGCCAGATCGGCGGCGAGCGTCTCCAGGAAGCCGGCGATGCCCGCGCGCACCTTCTGCTCCGCGGGCGGGTGGCTCCGGGCGGTGCGCTTGAGCGCCGCCAGGCCGCGCTCAGTTCCCTCCCTGTAGACGGCGAGCAGGCAATCCTCCCTGTCGGAGAAGAAGCGGTAGAAGGAGGTGCGCGAGACGCGGGCGCGGGCGACGATGTCCTCGATCGAGGTGCCGGCGTAGCCGTGCTCGGCGAACCCGTCGCGCGCCGCCTCGATCAGCCGCCGGTACTGGTCCTCGCGGCGCTCGGTCAGCGACTGTTGCCCGTAGGTGCGGCGGGGCCCGGAGGCGGTGGCCGGGACGCTGTCTGACCGGGAGCGCGGCGACACGAGGCGCGCAGGATACGTGTACGTACCAGTATTTGTCAAGCGCCAACATTCTCGCGCAGGAACCGCATCGCCCGCTGGTGCAGCTGGCGAACGGCGGCGGGCCTTCGCCCCATGACCTGGGCAATCTGCTCATTCGACAGCTCGAGCATGTACCTGAGCGCGATCACCTGGCGCTGGCCCAGCGGCATGCGCTCGATCAGGGCCACCAGCTTGCGGTCCGCGAGCCAGTCCAGCGAGCTTGGCTCGGGAGCCTCGCCCGCCGCCTCGACGCGCCGGGCCACCGCGTCCGGGGCCTCGACGCTCAGCTGGTCGCGCTTGCGAAGCCGGTTGATGCCGGTGTTGCGGACGATCCGAAACAGCCAGGCCCGAAACGGGACCCGGCGCCGTTCGTACTTGGGCAGCGCCTCGAGCACCCGTATGAAGACCTCCTGGGTTGCGTCCTCGACCTCGTGAGCGTCCTGGAGGGTGATGTAGAGGTAGGCGTAGACGCGGTCGAAGTAGCGCTCGTAGAGGCGGCTGAACAGGTCGTGGTCGCCGTCTTGGAAGCGCATGATGAGCCGCGCCGTGTCGGCGTCCTCGTCCTCGAGCGTCGACGGCTCGACCCGTTCGATGAACCGAAGCGCGTCCCGATGTGGTTGCGCCTTGGGCGGCAACGGCGGCGCAGGGGCCCGCACCTGCTTCGCCCGGCGCTCGGCGACGCGTCGTCCGCCTTCGGCGCGGACCTGGCGGCGCTCACGTTCCCGCGGTGCCCGGGCGGGGCGCCGCCGCTCCCCGGGGCGCCGCCGCTCCCCGGTGCGCCGCTCGACGATGACTTCGATGCCCGCATCGGTGCGAAAGAAGTGGCGCAGGGGGCCCAGGAGCTCCGCGGTCAGCTCGCGGGGCACGATGCAGTAGACGACCCTCCGTCCCTCAGCCACGGCGCTGACTCGCCCGGGGACGGGTTGTTGCGATCGCTTCGACTCCCGTCACAAAGCGACCACCCAAGATCGTTCTTTTCTTAGAGGACTGCATGAGCAAGGAGACGGATCGAGTCGTAGGCAAGAAGCGCCCCCATAGCGCGGACAGGGCAGAGCTCGTCGACGAGGAGCTCGACCGGCGTCTTCGACGCCTGGAGTGGCCAGTGGCCCCCGCGGAGGTGCGGGATCGCGGCCTGATCGCAGTGCTCGCTCGGCAGGCCTCGCTCGCCCATCCGGAGCGGCCGCCGCACCGTTGAGCGTCGCGACGGGCTCTCGTACCTACGACTCGTTATAGGGGTTTGGGCGACGGCCGATCGGGCATCGTCGGATGCCATCGGCCAGTCGTGCGAAGCGGCGCCGAGCATATGCCTCCCGGAGAACAACAACCGAGCCCGGCTCTACGTGACTGACTCTTAAAGGCTGGCTGGCCGGCCAGTGCGCATCCGGTTTACTCAGGTGGAGCGTGGCGAGCGGGAGACCGCCGAATCGAGGCGCCGTCCTGGAGGCACCGTCCTGGATAGGAGTCGCATGGCGATCCCAGGGCAGGACGATGGGCGCGGCACCGCGGTCCGCGCCCCCTCTGTGGTGACGGATGGCGAAGTCACCGTCACAACTCTGACCGTTTGAGAGTTGTTCCCAGTGACCCCGCGCATTCCGGGTGCCGGAATGGCGTCGAGAAAGTGGAGGCGAGCATGATCGACCGCGAGACGAGAGAGAGGTTGGAGGCCGAGGAGCGCGAGCTCTTCGTAGACCCGGAGGGCACCCTGCGCAGACGAGACTTCCTGCGCCGCACGGCCTACGCCGCCGGGCTCGCCGGCGCGACGATGCTGCCCGCCAACACGCTCATCGCGGAGGCCGGGGCGCAGGAGCTCCTCCCGGGCGTCCCGAACTCGAACACCCATCCGATCAACCACTTCGTCGTCCTCTGCATGGAGAACCGCTCCTTCGACCACTACTTCGGCTGGTACTCCGCCAAGGCGGACGCGACCCAGACGCGGACCTACCTCGATCCCGACAACGGGAACGTGCCCGTCTCCACCCGCCACGCGTCCACGATGGGCCAGGCGCAGTGGCAGGGCTGCGGTCACCCGGATCCCGACCACTCCTGGGAGGGCGGCCGGGCCCAGCTCGGGAGCTCTCGCGACAACCCGAGCGCTGAGCCCGACAACTTCCTCGAGGGCGTCAACGACGAGTTCGCGCTCACCTATTACAACGAGAACGACCTGGGCTTCATCCACGCCGCGGGCGAGGCGTTCGAGCTCTACGACCGCTTCCACTGCTCGCTGATGGGCCCGACCTGGCCCAACCGCTACTACAAGTGGTCGGCGCAATCAGGCGGCAAGAAGGACAACACGCCCCCCGTCTCCAGCGCCGGCAACCAGTGGGAGACGCTGTTCGACCGGGCGCTGACGACGAACCCGGCGAACCTGCCAGGACAGGGGGTGACGGTCGGCTACTACGCCTCAGACCTGCCGTTCTCCGCCGTGTGGGGCCCGCGCGCGGTGCCCTGGACCCGCCGCATCGAGCAGTACTACGCGGACTGCGCCGCCGGCACGCTGCCGAACATCACCTTCGTCGACCCGCCGTTTCGTGACGGCTCCGGCGGCGACGGGCTCTCCGCGGACGAGCACCCGCTCGGCGACGTGCGCCTGGGCCAGGCGTTCATGTCGGACGTCGTGCACGCGTTCCTGGAGTCGCCGCATTGGCGCCACGGCGCGTTCTTCGTCGTCTACGACGAGTGGGGGGGCTTCTGGGACCACGTGCGCCCGCAGAGCGTCCCCGACGACCGCTCCTCCTCGAACATCGACGAGGACTTCGGGCTCATGGGCTACAGGATCCCGGCCGTGGCGCTGTCGCCGTACGCGCCGCGCGGGCAGGTGAGCCACCAGCTGTTCGGGTTCGAGTCGATCATCAAGACGATCACCGACCGCTTCAATCTCGGCAACCTGGTGACGCGCGACGCCCAGGCCGCCAACATCGGGTCGAGCTTCGACTACAGCAACCCGAACTTCGACCTGCCGGCCCTGCCGGACCCGGTCGCGGTCGCCTCGCGGCCGTGCTCGCTCGGCGGCGGGGACCTCGCGCCCCAAAGCGCCCAGGCGCACGAGAGCGATCTCGCGGCGCTCGAGGACCTTGCGCTGCGGTATGGCTTCCCCGTCGGAAGCGGCAGCCCGAGCGACATCTTCCGCGAGCCGGACTCGGTGAAGAGCGCGCTCGGATAGCGGGAACGCGCGTCCACGCGGCGCGCCGCACGGTGACCCGGACCGGTCGGCCCGTCGATCGATGACCGGCGCGTGCCGCTCGGGCACGGTCTACGGTTCGCGCCGACTATGCCCCTTGGCCATTCGCTGCGCCTTGGTCGGTCCTCGGAAGGGGGGTAGGCCGTGGCCCAGGAACGAAGCGTCTACAGCGTCATCCCCCGCGACCTGGCTGCTGAGCGCGTCGAGCCTCTACGTCGCGCCCTCCGCGACGAACCGGGCGTCGAGGTGATCGTCGAGCGACGCGTCCGGGAACGGCGGGCAGGCAGGGAGCGCCGGCAACGCGAAAGCGCTCCGCCTCGCGAGCCAGAGCGCCGCAGGATCCGCGCTGAGACCGGGCGGCGCGTCGCCGAGCGCCGGGCGCAGCTCATCCCCGCGATGCCGCCGGAGGGCCTGCGGCACCTCGGCGCGATCAGCTTCGTCGAGCGGGTCGAGCCGTCCACCATCGACCGCGAGGACGCGGCCACAGCCGAGTTGGTGATGCGCATCCAGGCCGGCGAGAGCGAGCTGATCGGCCGCCTCTACGAACGCTACTTCGACCGCGTCTACAGCTACCTCCATCTCACGATCGAGGATTGCCACGAGGTCGAAGACGCCACCCAAGACGTCTTCATGCGGGTAATCGACGCCCTGCCGAGATACGAACGGCGCGCCGCCCCCTTCCGGGCCTGGCTGTTTCGGATCGCCCGGAATTGCGCCATCAATCGCGTCAGTAAGCGGCGGCGCTCCAGCGTCGAGAGCCCAGAAGAGGTTGCCCGGCGCGCCGAGACGGCCGGCGAGGTTGCGGTGCTGGCATCGACGGAGTGGTTCGACGATCGCGAGCTACTCGAATTGGTCAAGCAACTGCCGCCGGCTCAACGCGAGGTCATCGCCCTGCGCTACCTGCTCGAGTTCCGAAGCGACGAGATCGCCGAGGCGCTGGGACGCAATCCGGACGCCGTTCGCCAACTCCATCAACGCGCGATGCGATTCCTTCGACGCCGCCTCAAGGAATGCGAGGGCGGGCCAGAGGCAACAGGCCTCCAGCCGGCGGCAGAAGGGACGAGCCGAGCGAGCGGTTAGTCGAGGCGGGGCGAGCGTCGGGGGCGACCGTGCGAGACGGGCGGCGGAGCGTTGTCGCTCCCGTCCCGGGCACGGGCGAGGGCGGCGCGCCGCAGGCGCTCCCAGCCACGCTCGCGCGCGCCCGGCGGGACGGTGGGCCACTGCAAATTGCGAAGGCGCTCGATCAAGAGCTCCTGCTCTTCTACGTCGTCCCCTTGGTCGGCGTTCCCTGCCTCGCCGGCTCCGCCGCTGATGCCGAAGCCCGTTGGATCAAGCGCAGCCATGGGACGCCAGCTACCCGTTTCGGCGGCCGGGAGTCACGATCACGTGCCGCGTCCGCGCTCCATTGCTCCCACCGAACCTCGCTGCCACTGGCAGGCCACCCTGCCAAGCGGCCACCTATGAGTCTACATACTATGAGTAGCACCTCGGTTCCGCCATCGCTCGGCGGGCTACAGTAGCCCGGGTTGAACGTCGCCCTCGCGCTCGCCATCGTCGCAGGCGCCGCCGCGGTCGCGTTCATCACCCTGGCCGCCTTCCAGACCTATAACGGCGCGAACGCGGCGCCGAGTCGGAGGCGGTCGCCGTGCTGGAGATGTTTCGAACGGCGGGGTTGTTTCCGGCGACGAGCTGCGCTCAGACTTCGTCTGTTACGGGCGGGCGGTCGCGGACCAGGAGTGGCCGGCGATGCGCGACGGGCGGCGCAGTCCCATCGTCGATGGCTGGATCACCGAGTACCGCGAGCTGTTCAACCGGCTCGATCTTCGCACGGCCCGGGAGCGGCTCGCGTTCGAGGAGCTACTCGCGGAGGCACGCGCCCGAACCGACGGGCGCCGCGAACGACTCAGTCAGGTGACTCCCTCGGTGCCCTCGCCCTTGTGGTTCGTCCTGGTTCTCGGCGGGTGTATCGCCGTGGTGCTTCAGCTACCGGCAGCATCGAGCCGATCGAGATGCGGGAGCCCCTGGCGATGATGCGGGCCCAGGACCCGGGGCTGCGGCTCCTCTGCCGCGCGGACGGCCTTCCGTTGACGAGCTAGCTGTTAGACCCGAGCGCATTGTCCAGCTCGGACCGCCGAGCTCGCCCGAATCCCTCCGAGAGATCGATGGATGGAACCACTAGAGTCATCCATCGCGATCTGATCGGCTTGAGCGGGCCTGGGACTGCAACAAAGGCGTGACAACTATGTGAATTCCGCCCAAAAGGCGGCGCGCGCGCTCGTTTTCCGACGCGCCCACGACCTACCGTCCCCTACGAACACGTGTTCGCCATCCGATGAACGACTCACCGACAAACGAGGACGCGACAGCCGACGCGGCCGAGCTCGCAGAGCGCATCCTGGACGAGGTGAGCCGCGCCGACCAGGACTGGTCCAAGATCGCGGCCTGGGCTCGTGAGCTCGCCGAGCTCTGCGCCCGAGTGTCCGAGGCCGCCAGCTCTCGCGAGGACCCGCCCCCCGCCGCCTAGCCGAGCGCAGCGCGAGGCGCGACCCGACCCAGGCCCGTTCACGGCACGTGGTTCCAGCGCTCGATCACCGGGCTGTCGTGCTCGTGGCCCAGCACGCTCAGGGAGCCCGTGTCCAGTGCGAACAGCCCTCCCTGCTCGGGCAGCAGGCCGAGCCAGCGGGCCGTGAGCACACGCAGCATGTGGCCATGCCCGAACGCCGCCACGTCGCCGCCTGCGTCGCGGACCTCGGCCAGGAGGCGGTCGGCCCGCGCGCCGACGTCTGCGGCCGTCTCGCCGTTGGGGCACCCGTCTCGCCATAGGTTCCAGCCGGGGCGCCGCTCGCGGATCTGGGCCGTGGTGATGCCCTCGTAGTCGCCGTAGTCCCACTCGCGGAGATCGTCGCGAACCTGCGCTGCGGCTCCCAGCCCGGCGAGCTCGCACGTCTCCACCGCCCGCCGCAGCGGGCTCGTGAGCACGAGGTCGAACGTCCTGTCCTTCAGCGGCAGCGCCAGCCTGCGGGCGCGCTCGCGGCCCCGCTCGGTGAGCGGCAGGTCCGTGCGACCCGTGTGCCGCCTGTCGATGCTCCACTCGGTCTCGCCGTGGCGGGCGAGCAACAGCGCGCCCATGCGCCGGCACCCTACATTCGCCTTCGGCCCCTCGTTGGCGGACGGGTCTCAGATGCGTGAGTGGCCCCTCTCCCATACGCGTTTCCTGGATCCGCAGGGACGAAATCAACCGGCGCGCGGCCTCGGTCCGGACGCTAGCTTCTAGCCGATGCACGTGTACGGGGTGCCCTGACCGCCGCTTCAGAGATGCGCCGCAGGTCGAGGAGAAGGGGAGCGTTAGGCGTCCTGGCCACGGGCGTGGCCGTGCTGGCATTCACCCCGAGCGCATTCGCGGGGCAGCTCATGGCCGGCGTCGGCGTCGAGGACGCCTCGTGGCACGTGGGTGCCTCGGCAGGCCAGTACGCATCCCAGGACTGCCCGGACCGCTGCACCTTCATCGGCGACCACGGCGTCGATCCGACGACGGAGTCGACGACGAAGGCGAGCTCCTACGGGATCCAGTCCCGCCTCCAGGCCCGAGCGATCGTGGTCCAGGGCCCCGCCGGCGGGCGGTTCGCCATCGTCAAGAACGACCTCTACATCCCCCAAGACCTCCTGTACCGCCGCGTCGGCCAGATCCTCGAGTCCCGCTATCCCGAGGCGGGCATCGGCCCGGAGAACCTCACGATGGTCGTCAGCCACGATCACTCCGCGCCGTACTACTCGAGCCCCTCGTGGGGGGTGTGGACGTTCCAGGACGTCTTCGACGTGCGCTTCTACGAGTACTACGCCGAGCAGATGGCGAAGGCGATCGCCGTCGCCGCCGATCATCTCGTGCCGGTGCGGGTGGGCGCCGCCGTGACGCAGTTCGACAAGCCCCAGCGCCACTCGTTCGGAACGGCGACCGCTGACGACGGGTCGCCGGCGGGCTATCCGCAGGAGGACACGGACCACGATCTGACCGTCGTTCGCTTCGACGACATCTCGAAGCCCTCCAAGCCCAAGCCGCTCGCGGTGCTGGTCAACTACGGGCTTCACCCCGAGGGCCTCAACGGCAACGACCTGATCTCCGCCGACTGGATCGCGCCGATGCAGCGCATCGTCGACCGCGCGAGCGGCGCGGTCACGATCTTCGCCCAGAACGCGGTCGGCACCACGGAGCCCGAGCGTGGGGGCACCGGCCACCCATACGACACCCCGAACCCGGCGACGGGGGAGAAGTTCCTGCACGAGCGGCTGGAGTTTTCCCACAAGGACTACCAGCAGGCCGACTACGCGGGCCACCTGCTCGGCGACGCGGTCCTCGCGACCTGGCGAGGCGTCGCCGCGGGCACGCCACCGGACCCGAGCCGCTACGTCCCCTTCGCGTCGGGAAGTGGCGTACCCGTGGCGTTCAAGGACGCCTGGTACCCGGGGCCGCTCTCGCACCCCTATCCCGGCGTCTCCTCCTGTCGCACCGACTCGACCCTCGGGGGAAACCCCCGGCTGCCCCTAGTCGGGCTCCCGGACTGCGAGAGCCCGTTCGAGTTCTTCGGCTTCCCGAAGCCGGTCTACACCGGCGTCGGCACCGACGACTTCGAGCGCGCCGGGATCCCGATCCCCGAGAACTACTCCGCGTCCAGCTACACCGGGCTCGAGGAGGACATCGACGTCCACCTCCAAGCGTTTCGGATCGGCGACATGCTGTTCACCGTCTGCTCGTGCGAGCAGTGGGCCGACCAGAGCGAGAACATCAAGTCCCGAACCGACAGGGTGTCGGACAACGAGTACTACGGCCTCGACTGGACCGACCTCGATCAACGGCACGCCTACTCGCTCGACCCCTACAGCGACGCGCACTGCACGCGCAACGACGACGGCACCTACGGCGACTACCGGAGCACGACGGACCCGTACGGAACGGGGACGTGGAGGTGTCCCTACCAGGGCACGGCGAAGATCCCGGACCGCCTGATCCAGCACATGCGGGCCCAGGTGCTGAGCCCGGCCAACGGCTGGAACGACGAGTCGAACCTCGCCTGGGCCGAGTCAGAGAAGCTCGGCCAAAACGCGGACGGCCAGGACACGTTCACCGAGATCAAGGGCAACTTCAGCCACGACGACGCCTGCGGCCCGGACCTTCAGCAGCCGTGCGCGCCCGGCGAGGAGTCGCCCTCGGCGAAGCTCGGCTACGGGCTCACGATCACGATGTCGATGGCAAACGACTACAACGGCTACATCGCGTCCTACCGCGAGTACATGAGGGGCGACCACTACCGCAAGGCGCTGACGGGATGGGGGCCGCACTCGAGCGACTACATGGCCTCGCGGCTGGTACAGCTCGGTCGCGACTTCAAGGACCCCACGCACCAGGCGATGCCGCTGCCCAACGACCAGCAGGAGGAAAAGGCCGACGGCGCGCTTCAGGCCAAGATCCAGTCCGACCTGGCGAAGAACGACCAGGAGGCGCAGGCGCTCGGCCAGATGGGGCGCGCCGTGAGCGACGGGTACGCGAGCGCTCTGCCCAATGACGGCGGCAAGCCCGGCGCGGTAAAGCAGCCGCCGGAGTCGATCCAGCGCTTCGACGCGGCGCTCTTCACCTGGGTCGGCGGGGACAACTACACCGACAACCCGCGGGTCGAGGTTCAACGCCAGGTGAAGGACGGCTGGGTCGACTTCGCCGATCAGTCGGGCGAGATCCCCACCTTCGTCCGCTTTCCCGTCAACCAGAGGGATGGCACCCCGGCCGACGTCGCGGACTACGCCTTCGGCAGGTACGAGTGGCGCTGGACGGCAGACTTCGAGGCGTTCGCCTCATTCTTCGACACGGGGATGGGCTCCCTCGCGACGCCTCCGGGGAGCTATCGCTTCGTCGTCGACGGGCAGCGCCGCGAGGGCGGAAGGGCAGTTCCCTACCACGTCGCCTCGGACGCCTTCCGCGTCGAGCCCTGGCAGGGTGTCGCGGTCGATGACCTGCGCCTGGATGGGGACGGGACCGTGAGCTTCCAGGCAGGCCCGCGAAGCCAGGTGAGCGGCTCGAACCTGAACAACGGCTCAGATCAGGTGAGCGGCGTCGAGATCGGTCCGATCGACTATCCCGACACGTATTCGGACCTCGGTGACCGGCGCGTGCCGCGCTTCATCCGCCCGGTTCGCCAGTTCGTGCGCGACCCCGCCGCCGCAGATCCGACCCAGTTCGAGTGGTACTGCCTGCAATGCAGCTTCCGCCCCTGGATCGACAGCGGCGACGCGACCAGCGCGACGATGACGTTCGTCGCCCCGAACGGGAGCACCAAGCGGGTTCCCGCCGTGGAGCAGGGCAGCGGGCTGGCCGCGCGGTGGGTCGCCGTGAAGCCGCTTGCGGCGGGCTGGTCGGCGTTCGTCGCTTCGGGCGACCTCTGCGACCGCTACGGCGACTTCAACGGCGCCGCGTCGGCCTACGTCGGTTCAGACGCGAGGCCGGCCCGCCCCGTCCGGGGCATGGGCTGCGCGGGGTAGCTGAACGCGCTCACGGCGTGCCCTGCCGTGCCACGGCGCGATCGTAGTTGAGCCGCATCAACGCGATCACGTCGCGGACGTCGTCCTCGTCCTCGATCCTGCGCGCCGCCGGCCCGACCTTGCCGGGGAACACCGGGTGGTCCACGATCCGGCCCTCCTCCCGCAGCGCGGTCCAGACGTCCTTCGGGAAGGAGAAGTGGGCAGCGTGGTCTCCGTGCAGATGGCCGATCTCCCTGCGGCCGAGCTTGAAGGCGAACTCGCCGCGCCTCCCCGGTCCCGCCTCGACGCCTGGCCAAGACGTGACCTCCTGGGTGATCTGCTCGCTCGCTGTTTGCACCTTGGTCATGGCAGCCTCCTCGAAAGTCTCGAAATGGATCCACATTCACGTTACAAGCCCGGTCACCGCCGCTTCTCTCGCCCCGTGCTCCGCCGGATCGCCTTCACGCAGGACGACCGCGCTCGACTGGGGCTGCTAGGGCAGCCCGCTAGGCTCGAACGCATCGATGCCGACGAAACCCTGCGATCGGCTTACCGGGCGTTCAATGCTCGGGACATCGAGGCGGTCGTCGAGTTGATGCATGCCGATGTCGACTGGCCGAACGCCTGGGAGGGCGGCCGCGTAGTCGGCCGTGCGGCAGTCACCGACTACTGGACCCGGCAGTTCGCGGCCATCTCCAGCAACGTCGAGCCCGAGGGCTTCACCCGGGAGCCGGACGGGAGCATCACCGTCGACGTCCACCAGGTGGTCCACGACGCGCAGACCGGCGAGCTCCTCTCGGACGCGCGGGTCCGCCACCGATATCGGCTGGAGGACGGCCTGATCGCGCGGATGGACGTGCTGTCATAGCTTCGTCGCCGGCTCGTAGATGAGGATGGCGACGCCGTCGCCGACGGTCTTCGAGTCCGTGAGCCTCAGGCTCTTCTTGTGGCTCGTGTCGCCGAAGAGGCGCTTCCCGGATCCGAGGATGACCGGGAACACCATCAGGCGCAGCTCGTCCAGCAGGTCCTGCTCGACCAGCGTCTGCACAAGGCGCGCGCTGCCGTGGACCACGATGTCCCCGTCCTGCTGCTCCTTCACCTTCGCGATCTCCTCGGCCACGTTGCCGCTCAGCACCGTGGAGTTGTTCCACTCGGGGTCGGTGAGGGTCGAGGAGACGACGTACTTGGGCATGCTGTTGAACTTGTCGGCGAATTCGCCTTCCCTGGACGGCCAGGCTTCGGCGAAGCCCTCGTAGGTCACGCGTCCGAGCAGCAGGGCCTCGGACTCGAGTGCCTCGTCGAGCTTGAACTTGTCGCCCTCCTCGCCGCGGTCGATCTCGAAGGTCCAACCTCCGTGCTCGAAGTCCTCCGCCCCGCCCGGGTCCTCCATGACGCCGTCCAGCGAGACGAACTCGGTTACGACGATCCTTCCCACTTCGGTCCTCCTTTTCGTTGTCGCCTTCCGCTGATCCCGGTACGCCTTGATCATCCCCGCCGAGCCGATGTGATGGTCTACGAGTCGTGGCCGTCGCCCACAGCCGCCGAGATGACGAGACACCCATCGATCGATGAACTCGACCGAGACAGAGCGCGTCCGCCGCCTGATGGACAAGGGGGCGCCGCGGTACGACCGCCAAATGAACTTCTTCGACCGCGTGCTGTTCGGCGGCGGCAGGGAATGGGCATGCTCGCAGGCAGGCGGCGAGGTGCTGGAGATCGCCGTCGGTAGCGGGCGCAACCTGCCCTTCTATCCGGAGGGGACGTCACTCACGGCGATCGAGTTCAGTCCCGAGATGCTCGAGCTCGCCCGACAGCGCGCCGCCGAGCTCCGCCGCGACGTGGACCTGCGCCTCGGGGATGCCCAGGAGCTGGAGTTCGCAGACGAGAGCTTCGACACGATTGTTTGCACGCTTGCGCTGTGCACCATTCCCGATCCAAGGAAGGCCGTGGCCGAGGCTCAGCGCGTCCTGCGCCCAGGAGGTCGGTTCGTGGCGTTGGAGCACGTCCGCAGCCCGGCGCTGCCCGTCCGGGCAGTGCAGCGGGTGCTCGATCCGCTCACGGTGCGCTTCGAAGGGGACCATCTGGTCCGCGAGCCGCTCGAGTACCTCCACGCGGCAGGCTTCGAGGTGGAGCAGCTCGAGCGCTCCAAATGGGGCATCGTCGAGCGGGTCGTCGCGCGGAAGAGTGAGACGCCTCGTCGCGCGCGGGAAGGGGAGGAGAGCGCAGCCTAAGTAGGGTGGCCGGGCGTGATTCCCAACCGGGTCAAGTTCTTCCTGGCGGGGCCCGTCCTCGAGGCGGCCAACCCACGGTTCCCCGGCCGGCCGCACCAGCGCCTCGCCGACTTGGTGGGCGAGGGTGACACCCGCGTGCTCGAGATCTGTGCGGGCACCGGCTATCTGGCGCGGCTCGTCGCCCGCCAGCGCCCCGGCGCCGAGATCCACGCGCTCGACCTCTCGCCTGAGATGCTCGCTGTCGGAAGGCGCCGGGCCGCAGCGGAGGGCCTCGACCGCGTCACCTTCGTGCATGGCGACGCTGGCGCGCTGCCATTCGCCGACGACAGCTTCGACGTGGTGATGGCCTCCTACGGACTGCACGAGATCCCAACCGGGGTGCGCGCCGCGGCCATCGGCGAGGCAGCGCGGGTGTTGCGCCCGGGCGGCCGCCTGCTTGTCGTCGACATCGACGCGCCACCGCGGCGCTCACGGCTGTTCGACGCCTACATGCGCATGGTGGAGAAGCCCCATGCTCGCGAAGTCGTGGGGCGTGGGCTGGTGGATGCCCTCGCTCGGGCGGGCTTCGATGTCGCCGAGCACCGCTCCGCGCAGACGCGGCCCCTCCCCTTCCAGCTGATCGACGCCAGAAGTCCGACCGATGGCCGGCGCACCCGATCTCAGCTCGAGACGCGCTCGATCACCAGCGCCACGCCCTGTCCCGAGCCGACGCAGACGCCGATCGCGCCGTAGCGGGACTCGCGTTCCTGGAGCTCCGTCGTCAGCGAGAGCACGAGGCGCGTTCCCGAATCTCCAAACGGATGCCCGAGAGCCACGGCGCCGCCGTTGGGATTGAGCTTCTCGTCCGGGATCTCGTAGCCGGTCTGACTCCTGAACTCTCGAAGCACCCCGAGAACCTGGGCGGCGAACGCCTCATGGACCTCGTAGACGTCGATGTCCTCGGGCGCAAGGCCCGCATGCTCGATCGCCGTCGGCATCGCATACGCCGGCGCGACGCCCATGATCGTCGGGTCGATTCCGACCGCCGCGGAGGCCAAGACTCGAGCGAGCGGCTTCGCGCCGAGCTCGGCCGCACGCTCGCCGGAAGCCAGCACCACCGCGCTCGCGCCATCGGAGAGCGGCGATGAGTTGCCGGCCGTCATGTCCTTGGTGTTTGGCTGGGGCGGCAGGGCGGCGAGCTTCTCGAGCGACGTGTCGTCGCGGATGAACTCGTCGTGCTCGAACTGGCGTGCGGGCTCCTTGCGTCCACCCGGGACCTCGACCGGGAATATCTCCTTTGCCAGCCGGCCGGAGTCGCGGGCCGCCGTCGCGTGCCGATGCGAGCGAAGCGCGAAGCGGTCGATCTCCTCGCGCGGGATCTCGTACTTGTCGGCGACGTTCTGTGCGGTCTCGATCATCGCGATGTAGGCGTTGCGCTCGAGCAGCGCGGGATTCGGCGGACCCCCCGCCCCCGCCCACATCGTGTCGAGCATGAACCGCGGCCCGCGCGGCTCGAAGCCCCGCTCGCCCTTCATGAACGCCCATCCCGAGCGCGACATCGACTCGACGCCGGCGGCAAGCCCGACGCCGATCTCGCCGACTGCGATCGAGTTCGAGATGCTGATCGCCGCTGTCAGCGACGAAGCGCAGAAGCGGTTGATCGTGTAGGCGGGAACGTGGTCCGGAATGCCCGCGGCCAACGCGGCCCAGCGCGCGATGTCTCCCATCCCCTCGTGGGCGACGTTGACCGCGCCGGCCGCGATCTCCTCGATCGTCTCGGCCGGGACGCCTGTGCGCTCGAGCGCGTGGACCATCGCCATCCCGATCAAGTCGTCGGTCCGGATGGCCGAGAGTGAACCGCCGTAGCGGCCTATCGGCGTCCGTGCTCCGCCGAGAATCAACGCTTCCGTCATGTCAACCTCCTTCAGAGTTGGGGAAGGCGCCCTCGAGGGCCGCGGGGACGAGTTGAGCGAGCCGGCGCCAGTGGTCATCCACCAGCTCGCCGCCGAGGAAGAAGGTGGGCGTCGCGTGAACCCCGGCCTCCTGGGCGCCCGTCATGTCCTCGAGGACGCGCTCGCGAAACGCGTGCTCGCGAAGAGCCGAGTCGGCTGCTGCCGGGTCCAGGTCGAGCTGCCGTGCCACGGAGAGCAGGTCCTCTGTGGAAAAGCGATCGCGGCCGCTCAAGAGCAGCGAATGAGCCCGCCAGAACTTCCCATCGGCGGCCGCAAACTCAGAGAGCTCCGCCGCGAGCTCGGCCCCGGGATGAAGCTCGGAGTCTGGAAAGTGGCGCCAGACCAGGCTCAGGGTGTCGTAGCGCTCCAACAGCGACTTCACCGGCCGGCTCGCGGCGAAGCAGAACGGGCAGCCGAAGTCTCCGTACTCGATCAGCGTCAGCTCGGGCTCCTCGGCGCCGAGGACGTGGTCGCGTTCTCCGACTGGGATCAGCGCGCTAGAGGCTGGGTCATTCATGGGATCCTGTCACGCCTCCTACCAGGGCTGGCCCTTGACCGGGTGAGTCCCACCCTTGACCTTCAGCTCGCCGATGCCCACGGGCGCCATGCATGCCGCGCACACGGTGAGCGGATGAAACTCGGCGCCGCAGGTGTGCTCGAACACGACCGGCTCGGCCCCCGGGTTCAGCTGCCTGTCGCCCCATTCCTTGAGCGCGAGGACGATTGGACGCAGCTGCCCGCCCGCCTCGGTCAGGTGGTACTCGAACCGAGGCGGGTGCTCGGAGTAGGGGCGGCGCTCCAGCACTCCGACCTCCTCGAGTCGGCGTAGTCGAGAGGTGAGCACGTCGCGCGGCGCCCCGGTGAACGCGGCCAGCTCGTTGAAGCGGACGTAGCCGTAGCCGATCTCGCGCACGATCAGCAGCGAGTAACGGTCGCCGACGATCGAGAGCGCATCGGCGACCGAGCAGACCCTCCGAGCAAGTTTGTCGTCCAAATCCACCCCCCTTGACTGTAGCTACATGGGTCCCGAAGGCGGTGTACGTCATTGCCGCGCGGTGCCGGTGGCCGTGCCGAGCTCCGCCAGCCGGCGTTCGAGCAGGCGCCGCTCGGCGTCGTCGTGGACCAACGCCAGTGCCCGGCGGTAGGCATCGCGGGCCTCCTCCGTTCGACCGAGGCGGCGCAGCAGCTCGCCCCGCGTCGAGTGCAGGTAGCGGTAGTCGTCGAGATCGAGGCGATCCACGATGCTGAGCCCGGCCTCGGGGCCCTCCACCTCGGCAACCGCGACGGCCCGGTTCAGCTCGACGACCGGCGAGCCGGTGAGGCGGGAAAGCTCGCCGTAGAGGGCGGCGATCTGGGGCCAGTCGCGCGGCTCGTCGGCATGCAGGGACGCGATCGCCGCCTGCACGACGTAGGGACCGCGGCCGTGCAGGGCGAGGGCCCGGTCGAGCACCGCCCGCCCCTCGGCGATCTGCGCTGTGTCCCAGAGCGAGCGGTCCTGGTCGGCGAGCAACACCAGCTCGCCGTTCCGAAACCGCGCCTCGCGGCGGGAGTCGTGCAGCAGCATGAGCGCCAGCAGGCCGTGCGCCTCCGGCTCGTCGGGCATCAGCTCGGCGAGCGCCCCTCCGAGCCGGAGCGCCTCGGCCGCCAGCTCACCGCGGCCAGCGTAGCCCTCGTTGAAGATCAGGTAGACGACCGCGAGCACGGCGGCGAGCCGATCGGGCAGCAGGTGGCCCGGTGGCACTCGAAACGGGATCCCGGCGGCCTTGATCTTGCGCTTCGCCCGCACCAGCCGCTGCGCCATCGTCGGCTCGGGGACCAAGAAGGCGCGGGCGATCTCGCCAGTGGTCAGGCCGCCGAGCGTCCGCAGGGTGAGAGCGACCTGCGCCTCGGTGGCGAGCGCCGGATGACAGCAGGTGAAGACGAGCTCGAGTCGCTCGTCTGGAAATGTCGTCTCGTCCACGCTGTCCTCCATAGGCTCCGGCACCTCGAGCAGGCGGGTCTTCGCGGCCAGCGTGCGATCGCGGCGAATGCGATCGATGGCTCGGTTGCGCGCCGTCATCGTCAGCCAGGCGCCCGGGTTGTCGGGCTCGCCGTCGCGCGGCCAGCGCTCGGCCGCGATCGCGAAGGCCTCCTGCGCGGCTTCCTCGGCGAGGTCGAAATCGCCGAGGAAGCCGATCAGGGATGCGAGGACGCGCCCCCACTCGTCGCGGAAGGCCTGCTCGAGGATCGTTACCGCTCCACCACCGGGCGCACCTCGATCGCGCCGCCCAAGCGGGCCGCCGGGATCCGGGCCGCCAGCTCGATCGCGGCGTCGAGGTGGTCGGCCTCGAAGAAGAGGTAGCCGCCAAGTGCCTCCTTGGTCTCGACGAACGGGCCGTCGGTGGTCAGCGTCTCGCCGTCCTTAACCCGCACGGTGGTTGCCATCTCGGGGGGTTGCATCTGGACGCCGGGGCTGACGCCGGGGGTCTCGTTGATCGCCTGGTAGTCGGCGTAAACAGCCTTCTGCTCGTCCTCCGAAAGGCGATCCCACTCTTCCGGCGACCGTGGCGTCGGCGCGTCGCCTTGATGAATCAGCAGCATGTACTTCATGGCTTCCTCCTTTTCGGAATGGTCGCCTATGAGACGAACGGGGGAGGTCCAAATCGACAGCTCCGCGCCGAAGAGCGGACGGAAGCTTCGATCTCGCAGCCCAAAGCGTGATGCGCCGGGCGGCCTAGCTGGAGGGTCTCGAACTCATGCTGTGTTCCTCCCGATTGGGGTTGGCTGGCGGGCGTCGCCGATGCGTTGAGCGCCGGCGATAGCGAAGTCGAGGATCGCGCCGGCGATGGCCTCCCGGGGAACGTTGCGGTGGTCGTACCACCAGGCGGCGAAGGCGCGGATGCCGGTCGCGACCAGTCCGACGTGCAAGGACGCCTCACGACGCTTGGTCTCTGTGGTGAGGAGCCCGGCGAGCCCGGCCGCCCGCTCGCGGGCCAGACGCTCGTATACGTCGACCAGGCCTGGCTCCGCGGGCGCGTCGCGCAGGAACAGTCGCCATGTGGCAGGCCTCTCTGCGAGGAAGTCGAGATACGCCTCCACGCCGGCGCGCAACCGTGGCGCCTCCGGGTCCGCAGGTACAGCTGCAGCCACTCGCTCCAAGAGCTCGCGAGTCTCGGCCTCGATGACCGCCTCGTAGAGCCTCGCCTTCGAGGGGAAGTAGTGGTAGAGCACGGATTTCGCGATCCGTGCGCGATCGCCTATCTCGGCGATCGATGTCGCGTGGTAGCCGCGCTCGCCGAACAGCTCGAGAGCCGCCTCCAACACCCTCTCGCGACCGGGCTCACCGGGGCGGATCTTCGGTTTGCGGGGCATCGGGCCAGGATATCGACCGGACGGTCGAAATGATGTAGTGTTTAGACCGATCGGTCGAAACGATGGAAGGTGGCCAGATGACGACGAGTAGAGCGCGATGACCGGCGGGTTCCAGCGAGCTGCGGGACGGACGACGGCTGCCACAGCCCAGCTTGGACGGCCCGGGCCGCTTCGAATACGGAGGATGCGCACGCTTGGCATCGGGACCCGCGCGATCGAGGGCGGTCCAGAAGACAGCTCAGAAGCCATCCTGCTTCTACACGGCAACCCGGGCTCCGCCGAGGACTGGGCCTTCGCACAGCCGCGGCTTGCGGAGCTCGGCAGGGTAATCGCATTCGACCTCCCCGGCTTCGGAAACGCTGACCGGCCTCAGGACTGGGACTACTCGCCACTGAGCTACGCCGCGTTCATTGAGGCGGCTCTAGAAGAGCTCCGTGTCGAGCGCACACACCTTGTGATGCACGACTTGGGAGGACTCGCGCTGCTCTGGGCGGCCAATCACCCGGAGCAGTTCGCGAGCGGCGTTCTGATCAACACTGGGAATCTGCTGGATTTCCGCTGGCACCTCCTCGCGCGCCTTTACCGCACACGCGGAATCGGCGAGCTCCTCGTTGCCCTCGCCACACGCCAGCTCTTCCGTGTCGCCATCTCTCGGCTGAACCCCCAGCCGCGCCGTCTGCCCTCCGCTGTCGTTGACCGGATGTCGGGGGAATACGATCGGGGGACGCGCAGGGCAGCGATGCGCTTCTACCGCGCGACACCGGCCGAGGCCATGGGTGCCCTGGCCCCCGTACTCCGTCCGCTGGACAAGCCGGCGCTCGTCATCTGGGGGCGCCATGACCCCTTCATTCCGGTTGAGCAGGCACATCGTCAGCGCGAGAGCTTTCCGAGCGCTGAGATTGCACTGTTCGAGGACAGCGGCCACTGGCCCCACCTCGACGATCCCGAGCGCGCCGCACAGGAGATGACCAACTTCCTGAAGCGCCAGCTGGAGGGGAGCTAGAGAACCCGAGAGTGGATCTCCAGCACGAGCTTGCCGACCGCACGGCGTTCGGCGAGGTCGCGCTCGTCGGGCCCGTCGAGCGATGCCAGCCGTAGCGCCTTCACGGCCCGGGTTGGGGACGGAAGGGTTCCGTCGCCACCCCAGCTAGAATATCTAACCAGATGGTTAACCGTGCTGCCGTAGATTCACTCGATGCCGTCTTCGGCGCCCTCGCCGACCCAACTCGCCGCGCGATCGTCGAGCGGCTGACGGGCGGCGAGGCATCGGTCGGCGAGCTCGCCGAGCCATTCGATATGTCGCTACCCGCGATCTCGAAGCACCTCACCGTGCTCGAGGACGCGGGCCTCCTCGCTCGGAGGAAGGACGGGCGGGTACGTCACTGCCGGCTAATCGAAGCGCCGATGCGTGACGCGCTCGAGTGGATCGCGACCTACGGAAGCTTCTGGGAGGACCGGCTCGATTCCCTCGACCGGTTCTTGGCCAAGTCGCGTAAAGGCGGGCGCTGATACCCCCCCTCCTGCCCTGGGAAGACGCCGCCGTTCAGGCGAAGGCGGTGGACGCGGTGGTTCACGTCACGCGGGAGTTCTCGGCTCCGCGCGAGGTGGTCTTCTCGGCCTGGACCGAGTCGGAGGTGCTGACCCAATGGTTCACCCCGGTCGACGGCTCCTCAAGCGCCGAGCTCGACGTCCGTCCCGGTGGGAAGTACCGGATCACGATGCAGCCGGGCCCCGGGCTCCCCGGGCCCGCCCATATTGTCGGGACCTATCTCGAAGTCGTGCCGCCGGAGCGCCTCGTCTGCACCTTCGGTTGGGAGCTATCGTCGTCCGCTGATCTCGCCGGCCTAGAGAGTCTCGAGAACCTGGACCAGCGTCTCAAGGACTTCAAGAGTCTCGACAGTCGCGTAACCGTTCAGTTCCGCGATCTGGGCGGGTCCACGGAAGTGAGCATCACTCATGAGCGTCTCGCCACCCAGAACCTGAGGGCCGTCCACATCTTCGGCTGGGAGAGCGTCCTCGACAACTTGGCTGATGTCGTTTGATGCGCGGCTCCGACGGGCACGTGAGCTCGCACTCATCGTCGTGCTCGCGGTTGGCAGCCTGCTGCTTTGGGTCGGGATCCCCGCCGGCTGGCGGCCTTTGTGCGCGAGCCGCAGGAGGTCACCGCCTGAATCATCGTTTTGACGTGGTCACTCCGGATGCGGCGACGGCGACCCTGAGCGCGGGGGGCGATCCGCGCTCAGGGAACGTCGCCTTGAATACAGGGGCGCGCGCTACGGGATGTGCGAACCGCCCGGCGAGGAGCCAGCCGGCGAGCTAGCCGTCGACAGACCCTCGGCGGAGTTCGCCTGCCCCGTATCGCTGTCGCCCTGGCTACCAGTGTCGGCGGGGGGCTCCGAGGGGGTTAGATCCTGTGCGCCCTGGGAGGTGCGCTGGCCAAACGCCTGGTCGTCGGTCGACGCGTTCTGCTGGGCGTCCGTGGCGGTCGACTGGCCGAACTCTTGTCCGGCGGGAGGTGTCGGCGGCACGCCGCTCGGCGGTCCACCCGACCCGGTCTCGGTCGTATCGCTGTCCTGCTGATCTTCACCCTTGGCTGGGGTTGCCGCCTGGCCGTGATCGCATGCGCTCCCAGCCGCCTGGGAATGCCCCTGGCTGGCCGCGGCGGCCACCGCCTGGCCGAACGCGCATCCGCGGTCGGCAGGCTGCGTCGCGTCGATTACGGCGTGGACGTCACTCGCCCTCGACTGGTTGGGCAACTGGATCCCGAGCTGGTCGAAGGGCGTGCGAGCGGCATCCGGGAGGGTCACGCCGGCAACGGCCAGCCCTGCCGTTGCGAGAAAGGCAGCGAGGACCAGGCCGAGCGGCAGAATTGCGAGGCGCTTCGGAGTCATTCTGAACCTCCGAGTGGGTCGTGCATTCGAACGGCCCCGGGCGTCATGCTCGAGACTGCCGAGTCGCAGGGGAGCCGCCTCATCGGCGATCGCGGCGAGGTGGGCGGACGCGACCTCTTCGGTCGGTGGCTGGACGTATGTCTCGCGCACCCGCGCCAGGCGGCGGGCGAGCTCGCGGCCAGCCGGATCATTGACACGCAGGTCTCCACCCAGTACCCGCTCGACATCTCGATCGCTGAGCTCCGCGAGATCTTTCATCTCGTCTTCGTAAGCGTCAAAGGCGGTCAAGGTGTTACGGTCGATTTAGCGATCTCGCGCCTGAGGCTCGCCAGCGCGCGGCGTTGTAGAGCCCTCACCGCGCCCGCCGATTTGCCGAGCACACGCCCGGTCTCTCCCGCGCTCAGATCACCGATGATCCGCAGCAGGACGACATTGCGCTGTTCTTCGGGGAGCCGCCGGAGCGCAGCGCGGATCTGCGGATCCTCTATGCCCTGCGGCCACGGTTCTTCGGGCTGCGCAAGGGCCTGATTCTCGATCAGCGTCTCCGGCCAGGCCGGCTCGACCGGCCGTCGAGCCCGGTACCGCCGATCGTCGATGAGGCGGTGATGGGCGATCGCGAACGCCCAAGCCCGAAAGTCACGCTGCTCGCCCTCGAAGCTGCCGACGTCCCGAATGATCTGAAGGAACAGCTCACCCAGGAGATCGTCGGGCTCCGCTGCGCCCCGCGCGCGCAGATAGCCGAGGAGCGGGGGGGCGAGCTCGCGGTAGATCGATGTCCAGGCCCATTCCTGTCCGCTCCGCGCCGCCGCCAGCGTTTTTCGAAAGCTCTCTTCGGACGCCACGTCCATATATTCGTCGTCGCGAGGCCAGCGCACCGTGGTCGGGGGCTGGAGGTTGAAGGAGCCGGCCGATTCCCCGGGCTCACCGGCCCGATTAGCGCTATCGGCCTCTGGCCCTCGGCCTGGCAGGAGGCCCTGTGGCGCCCCGCTGCTGCGGGCAGCTCCGCAGTCTGTCCCCAGGCGTCCTGCGGCCTAGCGCTTCGTCCAGCTCAGAACGGTGGCCGTGCCGGCCCGTCTTGGGGCGCGGCCCGCCGCGATGTCTCCGCGCAGCCGCGCGAGTCCCGCTTGTAACTCGTCCGGATGGTCGCGGTGCATCCGCTCGAAGTAGCTTGTGGCGCCGCTCTCCGCCGCCTCGAGCACCCGCTCGGGGTCGGCCGACAGCGCCGCCAGCGATGCGTCCTCTATGTCCTTGAACTCGAGATCGAGCAGGCGCGCGCCGGGCAGGTCGTCGAGGATCGCCGAACGAGGTGGGTGCGTCGCTGCCATCCAGGGCCGGCTGCTCGGGAAGTAGTCGAGGACCCAGAGCGACGCGGCATCCTCGCCCGTGAAGCCCTTGAGCACCAGCCTCCCTCCGGTGCGCAGGATGCGGCGGGCCTCGGCCAGCGCCGCGCCACGGTCCTCAACATGGTGGAGCATGGAGATCATCATGGCCGCGTCGAAGCTCTCGCTCTCGAATGGCAGCTGCTGCGCGTCTGCCTCGACGACCTCGAGCCCCTTGGCGGCGGCGCGCGCCAGCATCTCGGCAGAGCGGTCCACGACGAGGGGCTCCCAGCCCTCCCGCTTCAGGGCGAGCGCGTAGTTGCCTGTGCCGCCGCCGATGTCGGCGAGCCGGCGCCCGGGCGCGCCCTCGAGCGCCTCGCACAGCGGCCGCAACACCGATGGGCTGGCCGAGCGCGTCTGATCGTAGCGCTCCGCCTGGCGAGAGTAGTCGGGCAGGAGGCTCACGGGTGGAAGCTTGACATCGGCGCCAGCAGACAAGGTACGCAGACAGCCGGCGCACGCCACCCGGTCCTTCAGCCCAGACCTCGTCAGCGCGAGCTTCTAGCGGGTGGCGCGCAGCTCGATCCCGTCGAGCAGCGCAGCGAGGCCGAGTTCGAACGCTTGGCCACCGCCGAGCGCGCCCGTTAGCTCGTCCGCGACCGCCGTCATCGCCGGTACCTCTTCAAGCCGAAGGACACTAGAGCCCGCAACGTGCAGGATTTCCTCGAGATGGAGCTAGGGGGACTCGAACCCCCGACCTCCTGGGTGCGATCCAGGCGCTCTCCCAACTGAGCTATAGCCCCACGCGTTGGGACGCACGGTCGGATGCTGCGTCCCGGAGGGCAAGGATAGCCGCCCACCTGCCGATCTAAGCTGGTGAGAGATGCAGTGAGCTATCGCGGGCGCCTCACACTCTTCTTCTTCCTGATCGTCGTTCTCCCGATGGTCGCAGTCGCGGTGCTCGTCTCCCAGGTGACCACGCAGTCGCGAAACGGGAAGGCGGACGCCACGCTTGCGACGGGTCTCGACGGCGCCACGGCGCTCTACCGTGACGATGTCCGCGCCGCGAAGGGGGCGACTGAGCGGCTCGCGAATGACCCGGCCCTGGGGGTCGCGCTTCGCTCCGGGGACAGCGCTCGGATCGCAGGCGCGGCGCGAAGCCTCGCGGACGGGTACGGGATCGACGCCCTCGTGTTGCGCGACCCGGGCGGGCGGCAGCTTGCCACCGTAGGAACGCCGCCCCCGATCGCGTCATACCGGCTCAACCTGCGGGGGCCCGGTGGCTCGCTTGGCTCGCTCGTTGGCTCCACCACGACTCCTTCGGAGTACCTGGCCGACGTGCGGCGGCACACCGACCTCGATGCGGCGCTCCTCGTCGCCGGCAAGCCGATCTCGTCCACCCTTCGGTTGGGCGCCGCGAGCCTTCCGGCCAGCGGCCACTCAGGTGACGTGGACGTGGGCGACCGGGATCTGCGCGCCGCCGCCACGACGCTCCCGGGCACGGGCAACATGCGCCTCGCTGTGCTCACACCGAGGCAGTCGGCCAGCTTCTTCTCGTCGAGTCCCGTGATCGCCGCCGTCCTGGTGGTGTTCTTCGTGATCGCCCTGGTGTTCGTCGCGATGCTGCTGCGGACGCTCGGCGGTCAGGTCGGTGCGATGCTCGGCGCCGCTCGCAGGATCGGCGAGGGCGACTTCAGCCGCAAGGTGCCGGTGGTGGGGAGGGACGAGATGGCGGGCCTGGCGAGCGAGTTCAACAAGATGAGCGACCGGCTCAGCGAGCAGATGGAGGCGCTGCGGCGCCAGCAGGTGGAGATCGACCGCTCGGTGCGCCGGATCGGCGAGGCCTTCGCATCGGGCCTCGATCGACAGGCGCTTCTGGAGGTCGTGGTGGAGACCGCTCTCGGGGCGTGCGCCGCGCAGTACGGGACGATCACGCTCCGCGGACGAGACAAAGCGGAGGTGGAGTCGGGCAACGCGTCGGAGGAGATCAAGGCCATCGCATCGGCGGCCGAGGGCGAAGCGATCGAGAGAGACGACCTCGTCGCTCGGCAGCAGGGCGGCGTATGCGCCCTCGCCAGCCCGGTCCGCCGGCTCGGCGAGACCCCCGCCAGCGTTGGTGCGATGACGGTGGCCCGCGAGGGCGAGCCCTTCAACCAGGCGGAGCGGGACGTGTTCCTCTACCTGGTCGGGCAGGTGTCGTCGTCGATCGAGAACATCGCCCTCCACGAGCTCGTGAGCCAGCAGGCGATCACCGACGAGCTCACCGGGCTGTCGAACAACCGGCGGTTCCGGGAGCTGATCGCCAAGGAGGTCGCGCGCGCCAACCGGTTCGGCCACGACCTGTCCCTGATCATGCTGGACATCGACAACTTCAAGGGCGTCAACGACACCTACGGACACCTCCAGGGCGACGAGGTACTGCGCATGGTTGGGCGGGTGCTCGACTCGGAGTCGCGTGGAGTCGACGAGCCGGCCCGCTACGGCGGTGAGGAGTTCGCCGTGGCGCTCCCGGAGACGGCCCTTGCCGGGGCGCTCGAGCTCGCGGAACGGATCCGTTCCCGCATCGAATCCGAGAGCGTGCCGAGAACGAACGGGACGGGCGAGCTCAAGGTGACTGCGAGCATCGGCGCGGCGACGGCATCCGGCTCGGGCGGCGATGAGCAGGGGCTGATCGCGGCGGCGGACGCCGCCCTTTACGACGCCAAGCGGTCGGGGAAGAACCGCGTGGCGGCCGCCGGCACGACGAGCCCGGCGGGTCGCTCCTAGCGCGCGCAGGGGCCTGCTCCGAAGCGCGGAAATGGTGGTCGGCGGGCCGATTCGGGCGGTGGCGACCATGCAGGAAAGCGTGCCTGCACGCCCGGGAGAGCGCAGTACTCTTTCCGTCCGAACCGCTATGGGAATCCTCGATGACGCGATCCGCGAGCATCTCGAGCTGAAGCGCCAGCGCGGCGCCGACGAATCCGAGCTGAAGCAGCTCGAGGACGAGGCGTTCGGCCCGCCGACGCGACCGGGCGAGGCCGACTTCCCGGAGACGGGGGAGTCGCCCGAGCAATCCGGCAACGGCGTCGCGGCCGAGACGGCTGTCGCGGAGGCTCCGGGAGCCCCGGAGGCTCCGGTCACGCCCCTGCCCGATGAGCCGGACACCAGCGCAGAGCCGGAGCCCGATACCGGGGCGGAGCCCGCGATCGAGGAGGAGGAAGCTCACGATGAAGGCGGCGAGCCTCAGGAGGCCGGCGAGCCGCGGTTCGCTGAGTCGTCCGAGGAGATCGCGGAGCCGTCCGAGGAGCCGACGACCCTGTACGACCGCGGCGCCGAGGAGGAGCTGGAGTTCGGCGATGTCGATCTGACGCTCGACGAGGGGCATGAGGGCACGCCGGCAGAGCGGCCCCTCGAGGAGGCCGAGCAGGCCTCACAGGAGCCTCACGGCGAAGCCGATGCTCCGATCGAGACGCTCGAGACCGTCGAGCACCCCTTTCCGGAGGAGCTCGTGAAGCCGACGCCGCCCGACGAGGAGATCCCTCCCAGCGAGCCGTTGCCCGAGCGCGAAGAGCCCTTGCCGGCACCGGAGGAGGAACAGGCAGCGGAAGAGGAGCACCCCGCTGAGGAGCAGCCCGCGGAGGAAGAGGAGCACCCCGCGGAGGAGGGGGAAGAGGGGGAAGACGTTCTCGCCGACACCCCCGAGTTCCTCAAGGACGCGCCGGAGGACGACGAGCTGTGGTTCGAGCAGCGCGAACCGAAGGACTTTGACTTCTAACTAGACGTAGCCGCGCGTGCGAGCGGCCTCGACGACCCGCTCGATTCCGACCAGGTAGGCGGCCTCGCGAAGGTCGAGGCCCTCCTCGCGAGCGCGCGCCGAGACCTCGCGGTAGGCGCGGCGCATGATCGTGCCGAGTTTGTCGTTTACCTCGCGCTCGTCCCAGCGGAAGTGCTGGAGGTTCTGGACCCACTCGAAGTAGGAGACGACGACGCCGCCGGCGTTCGCCATCACGTCGGGAATGATGTAGACGTCCTTGTCGCGCAGGATCCGGTCGGCCGCGGGCGTGGTGGGGCTGTTGGCACCCTCGACGATCACCTTGCACTGCATGCGGTCGGCGTTGCCCTCGTGGATCATGCCGCCGAGCGCAGCGGGGATGAAGACGTCGCATGGCACCGCAACGAGGTCGTCGGCCGCGATCGTCTCGGCGCCCTCGAACTCGGTGATCAGGCCGCCGCCGGCGACGTGGTCGTGGAGCGCGTTGGCGTCGATGCCCGCGTCCTTGCGGATCGCTCCGTGAGCGTCGGAGACGGCGACCATCGTTGCGCCGAGTTGCTGCATGATCCGGGCTGCCCAGGAGCCGACGTTCCCGTAGCCCTGGACGGCAAAGGTGGTGTCCGCGGGGCTCAGCCCGAGGTGCGGGGCGGCCTCGCGGAACATGTAGACGCAGCCGCGGCCGGTGGCGGCCTCACGGCCGTAGGAGCCCTCGAGGGAGATGGGCTTGCCGGTGACGATCGCCGGCGTGTGGCCGTGGAGCTTTCCGTACTCGTCCATCATCCACGCCATCACCTGGGCGTTCGTGTTCACGTCGGGGGCCGCGATGTCGCGGGTGGGGCCGAGCACCTTCTCGACCTTGTCCATGAACGAGCGGGTGATCTTCTGGACCTCCGCGGGGTCGAGCTGGTCGGCCGGGCAGTTGACGCCGCCCTTGGCGCCGCCGTACGGCACGCCGGCGACGGCGGTCTTCCAGGTCATCAGCGAGGCCAGGGCGCGAACCTCGTCGATGTCGACCTCGGGGTGGAAGCGAACGCCGCCCTTGTAGGGCCCGCGGGCGCCGTTGTGCTGGATGCGATAGCCGGAGAAGACGTGGACCTTGCCGTCTGAGAGGCGCACGGGGATCTGGACGGTGACCTCGCGATACGGGCTCCAGAAGACGACGCGCAGATCGTCCGGGAGCCCAAGGTGATCGGCGGCGATCTCGAAGTAATGGCGGACGATGTCGAGGTTCGACACCTCGGCTCGTTGCCCGGGCTTGCGTTCGCCGACCGCCTCGGCGACGTCCTTCGCCTCCTCGACCGCCTGGGCGGACTTGTCGACGTCCTCGCGCTCGCCTACCGGCGTCTGGGTCTCCGTCTTCGCCATCCGAGCCTCTGGAAACGCGCTCCTTGCGGCGCATCCTCGCACAAGCTGGGTGGCGTGGCAAAGGGGGACCATCAGCCAGGACCCGGGCCTAGAATGAATCGAGAGGGGCCATAGCTCAGTTGGGAGAGCGCGGCGTTTGCAACGCCGAGGTCGCGGGTTCGAGTCCCGCTGGCTCCATCGGGCCACCGTCCTGCTTTGGGCTCGGCGGCTTCAGGCGATCAACGCAACAGCTCCACCATCTTTTCAGCCGGGTTTCTCCAGCTCAAGGTCTGCCTCGGTCGGCGGTTGAGCTCAGCTGCGACCCGATCAAGCTCGACCGACGGTGACGCGCTGGAGAGGCCCGCCCGGCCCCTCCTCGGCGGTATGGTCTTCCTGACGCCCATGCCAACGAGACGACCGCTCGTCTGTCTTTGCGCGGCGTTGCTTGTGGCGGCGGCCACCGCCCTTGCCCCGGGCGCGGCAGGCAGGGGCGCGAGCCCAACCTGCTTCGGGAAGCCCGCGACCATCGTCGGCACCCCGGGGCCCGATTCGATCGACGGCACGCCAGCCGCCGACGTGATCGTGACGGGCGGCGCGCACGACGTGGTCGACGCCGGCGGGGGCAACGACCGGGTGTGCCTGCGCGGCGGCGACGACCGGGCGCGCGGCGGCCAGGGCGACGACCGGCTCGCTGGCGGTGCGGGCAGCGACCTCTCGATCACGGGTGGCCCAGGCGCCGACACGCAGCTCGGCGGTGCCGGGGACGACAACGTCGGCACCGGCCCGATCGGCGGCGAGGGCAGCTTCACGGAGGCCGGCGAGGACGTGATGCGCGGTGGGCCGGACGACGACCAGGTAATCGGCGGGACAGGCCGCGACGGCGTTAATGGCGACGCCGGCCGTGACGACGTCGACGGCGGCTCGGGGAACGACCGCTTCGTCCGCGGCGGCGCGGGAGCCGATTCGCTCGTCGACTACCACGAAACGATGTCGGGCGGGCCAGGGCCCGACGTGATCCTGGCGGCCGACCTCGCCCACGCCGCCGCTCCCAGCCGCCTGCTCGGTGGCGGGGGCGACGACCGGCTGACCGCCTTCGACGAGGCTTCCGACACCCTGCATGGCGGCGTCGGCGACGACCGGCTGAACGCCGCCTTCGGCGACGGCGCCGACGAGCTCTTCGGCGGGCCGGGAGCCGATCGGCTCAGCGGTGGCGACGGCGCCGACCTCTGCAACGGGGGGCCGGGCGCCGACGAGTGCGATGGCGGCGCGCCCGACGCTGCGCCCGACCCCGACGTCTGCACGGCGTGCGAGCGGTCGTCGAGCTGCACCCCGGCAGCCGCGTACCGCCGATCGCGCGGCGAGCCCGCCCATCGGTAGCGGCTGGCCCAGCCTCTAGGGTGCTCGAAGATCATCGCCTCGCCCTGCCCGCCGGCCACGCACATGGCCTCCAGCCCGACCTGGTGGTCGTCGGTCTCCATCGCGTTCAGGAGGGTCTTCGGTTGGTCTGATCGAGCTCTCAGTCGCCGCCGTCTCCGGAGATCCCTTTGGGCGACGCGGTCGGCCGAGAGCGATGGAGTCGACGCACAGGCGGGCGGAGTGGTTCGGCTTATGTGCGGCTGGCTCCCTCAGCCCGGCGGAGCGCGCAGGCCCGTGAGGACGATGTCCAGGTAGCGCTCCCAGCTGATGGAGGGCGGCCCGCTCTCGTGGGGGGCGGTGGCGCGGGCCAGCCCGCGCATCAGGCTGGGCACGTCGTCGGCGGTGAAGTCGTCTCGCATCGCGCCGCTCGCCTTGGCGCGCTGGATCAGCTGCTCCGTGAGCTCGAGCAGGCGGACCTTCTGCGCTGAGGCGGCGCAGAGGTTCGGCAATTGGTCCATGGCCTCCGACAGCGAGCGGTCCTCCGCGGTGACCCTGCCCGATTCCCGCATCAGCTCGCAAAATCCATGCCACGGATCGGGATCGTCGAGCAGCGCGCTCGCCTTCTCGGCGAAACCCGCGAAGCGCTCGTCGGCGAGGGCCTGGAGGAGGTCCTCCTTGGTCGGGAAGTGCCGATATACGGTGCCGACCCCGACGCCGGCGGCACGCGCGATCTGCTCCATGTGCACATCGAGCCCGTGCTCCGCGAACTGCCCGCGGGCGGCGCTCAGGATCCGCTTGCGGTTGCGGCGGGCGTCGGCGCGCTGCTTGACCTCCACCGCGGGGGCGGCGGGAGACGTGGTCGGGGCGGATGTGGCCATCTGGATTTCCTCTCGAGGCGACTTGTGTGACGACCTGCACGCAACCGGAACCATAATTCCGTATAGTGCCGGTACTGGAACCGGAACTCGGCTTCCGATTATAGACCGCCAGCGAAGATCACAGGAGGACGACACAAGATGATGACCACGAGCCAGGAGTACGAGCGCCGCCGCTGGATCGCCCTAGCCCTCCTCTGCTTCGCCCAGTTCATCGTCGTCCTCGACGCGTCGATCATCAACGTCGCCCTGCCGTCGATCGGCGACGCACTCGACTTCTCGCAGGAGAACCTCGCCTGGGTCGTCAACGCGTACGTGCTCACCTTCGGCGGCTTTCTGCTGCTTGGCGGCCGGATGGCCGACCTGCTCGGACGCCGGCGCGTGTTCATCGGCGGCCTTCTCCTCGTCGCGGCCGCCTCGCTCGCAGCGGGCTTCGCGGCAACCGAGGGTCAGCTGATCGCGGCCCGGGCCGCCCAGGGCCTTGGCGCGGCGATCATCTCCCCGTCGGCGCTGTCGATCGTCACCACCACCTTCCGCGACGGAGCCGAGCGCAACAAGGCGCTCGGAGCGTGGGGCGCGGTCGCCGGCGCGGGCGGCGCCGCGGGCGTGCTCTTCGGCGGCATCCTCACCGACGGCCTGGGCTGGGAGTGGGTCCTGTGGGTGAACGTGCCGGTGGCACTCGTAGTGGCCGCCCTCGCGCCCCGGCTGATTGCCGAGAGCCGCTCCGAGTCCGCAACGCGCCACTTCGACGCCGCCGGTGCCGTCACCGTCACCGCCGGGCTCTCGCTGCTCGTCTACGCGATCGTCGACGCGACGGACGCGGGCTGGGGCTCGCTGCAGACCCTGGGGCTCCTTGGAGTCTCCGCGGCGCTGATCGCCGCTTTCATCGCCATCGAGCGGCGCTCGCAGGCACCGTTGATGCCCTTCCGGATCTTCCGCATACGGACCCTGACCGGCGCCAACATCGTGGGGCTTCTCGTCGGCGGTTCGCTGTTCTCGATGTTCTTCTTCATCACCCTCTACATGCAGCAGGTGCTCGGCTACAGCCCGATTCACGCTGGCCTCTCGTACCTGCCGCTCGCCGTGATGATCAGCGTCGCGGCGGGCCTCGGCTCCGTGCTCGTCACCCGGATCGGCTTCAAGCCCGTGCTCGCCACGGGCATGGCGCTGATCGCCGCGGCGCTCGTCTGGTTCTCCCAGGTCTCCGTCGGCGGCGGATTCCTCACGGACATCCTCGGCCCGTCGCTCCTCGCGGCGACCGGGCTCGGGTTCGCGTTCGTGACGACGACGATCGCCGCGGTCTCCGGGGTGCGGTCGCAGGAGTCCGGGCTCGCGAGCGGCCTGATCAACACGTCTCAGCAGATCGGCGGGGCGCTGGGCCTGGCCGTGCTCGCGACGATCGCCAACAGCCGCACCGCCGACGTCATGGCATCGGCGGGCGGCGACCCCTCGGCGCTCACCAACGCCCTCACCGAGGGCTTTCAGTCGGCGTTCCTCGGCGGCGCGGTGATCGCCCTGCTCGGCCTCGTCCTGACGTTGACGCTGATCCGCAGTCGCGACAGCCGCGCCCACGTCGAGCTCGGCACGGGGCCGGCGGTCGCCGAGGCGGAGGCCTAGACCGCGGAGGATCCTCGGCGAAGCCGTAGGGACGCGCGTGCTATAAGCGCAGCCGCACGAAGGTCACGAGCGCCCTGGATTTCGGGCGTGGGGCAGGAAGGGGGATCCGGTGGGTCGGTCAGACGAGCAACACAGAGGGCTGACCCGAAAGGAGCTGCTCGAGTCCGCCGCGGCAGTCGTTCCCGCGCTGTGGCTCGCGAGGTACGGCGACGCCGGGGTGCAGCCTGCGAGCGCCTCCTCGGGAGGGGCGGAGGGCAGCCTGGCAGGGATGAACGTGATCCTGTTCCTCACCGACCAGGAACGGGCGATTCAGCACTTTCCGCCGGGTTGGGCGTACAACAACCTGCCCGGGTTGACTCGCCTCAAGAGGCACGGCCTGACCTTCCAACGCGCGTTCACCAACGCGTGCATGTGCTCGCCGGCGCGCTCGACGCTGATGACCGGCTACTTCCCCGCCCAGCACGGCGTCAAGTACACCCTCGAGGAGGACATGCCGGCCGATCAGTACCCGCAGGTCGAGCTTCCGCTGGACCTGGCGAACATGGCCTCGGTGATGTCGGCGGCCGGCTACAACCCCGTGTACAAGGGAAAGTGGCACATGAACAAGCCGGCAGGGGACACATGGGCGCCCTCGGACGTCGGCCAGTACGGCTTCGCGCGCTGGGACCCGCCCGACGCCGGCGCCAACCAGGACATCTCGGAGGCCGGCGGCGGCACCACGGACAACGACGGCCGGTTCATGGACTCCGTCGGCGACGTGGCTGACGGCACGGAGGGCGCGCTCCAGTACCTCAACTCCTATGCGGCCCAGCAGCAGCCGTTCTTCATGGTCATCTCGCTCGTCAACCCGCACGACGTCCTGATGTATCCCAAGAACTACCTGAACGCCGGCTACGACGACTCCTGGCTGGAGGGGGACATCCGGCTGCCGCGGACGGTCAACGAGGACCTGTCCACGAAGCCGGACGTGCAGCTCGAGTTCCTCAGGCTGTTCAACCTGTCGGGGCCGCTCCCGACGCCCCAGATGAAGCGCAACTACCTGAACTTCTACGGGAACCTCATGAAGTCCTCGGACAACTACCTTGTCGAGGTCCTCGACACGCTCACCGCGACGGGCCTGCTGGAGAACACCCTCATCGTTCGCACTTCCGATCACGGCGAGATGGGGCTCGCACACGGCGGGCTGCGACAGAAGAACTTCAACTTCTACGAGGAGTCCCTGCGCGTCCCGCTCATCTACTCGAACCCGACGCTCTATCCCAGGCCGTGCGGGACTAGGGACCTGGTCTCGCACGTGGACCTCCTGCCGACGCTGGCGACCCTGTTCGGGGCGCCGTCGTCGGCGCGGGCCGACTGGGAGGGCGTCGACTACGCGCCACTCGTGGTCCGCGGGGGAAAGGCGCCTCAGGACTACGTCGTCTTCACCTACGACGACTACCAGTCCGGTCAGGCCCAGGGCCCATACCCCAAGCCGCCGAATCACATCGTCAGCATCCGCGAGCGACGCTGGAAGCTCGCGAAGTACTACGACGCCGACGGCAACGTGCCGAACCAGTGGGAGATGTACGACTTGGCGAGGGACCCCCTCGAGACGACGAACCTCGCCCAGAGGGGCTACGAGCGGACCGCGGAGCAGGAGCGGCACTACCGGCGTCTCAGGCGACAGCTGGCGCAGGTTCAGAAGACTCGCCTCCAGCCGCTCTAGACGAGGGGGTGCCTCAGCGAGTGATGCTCACGAGCTGGATCTGCTCTTGGTTTCCGCTCACGGTCTGCTCCTTCACGTCGCCGACCCCGGCCACGTAGTACTTGCGCTCCGCGACTCCCGGGTCGAGCTTTGGCGCCGTCTCAACGGTCGCCAGGGTGTGGCCGTAGGAACCGGAGGGAACCTTCACCGGCCCGCCGCTCCCGATCACGCGAGCCTGATCGAGGGCGTGGCCGGGGTAGTACTCCTGCCGGTATTCGTCGCCCGGCTGGGGGTTCCCCGGCATGATGATCCCGGGCTGGGCGCCGTTGACGCCGCCCTCCCATGAGTCGCTTGCCTTCACGAGCTTGCCGTGCTCGACCTCGCGCGCGAGCTCGCCCATGTACCAGACGTTTCCGCCCTCGTCCTGGGCGTACCAGTCGAACGTCCTCTCCACGAGCTTTCCGCGCTGGTAGACCGTGTCGCGAACGACCGTGCAGGTGACGCCCATGATCTCCTTGGTCTGTTGGGTGACGGCCATGTCGTCGGTCTGCGGGGTCTTCCCGTCCTCGGCGACGCCCTTGTAGTGGAAGGCCGTGCCGGGCTCGAGCGGGAAGTAGCGGTTGTCGATCGCCTCCACGAAGTTCGCCGGGTCGATGGCCGGGGAGTAGGTGCCGTGGACCGGGGCCAGCTCGGATGCCGACGGCGGCGCCGCGGTGCTCGATGGCGGCGACGTGGCTGTGGTCGACGAGGAGCTACCGCCTCCTGAGGAACCGCAGCCGCTTGCTACTACGCCGCTTGCCGCCAGCGCCAATACCGGCGCCACCGTCAGAACCCGCTTGGGCCGTGTCCTCATCTTCGCCTCCATCGGTTGACCACCAGTTGCGATGAGCTGTTCTAGACCCGGCAAATGACAGGGCGATGAAAGGCGCCTCGGGTATGTGGCGCTTCATTGGCGCATAGCGCCAGTAACGCGCCATCACCCCGGCAGCTCAAGCCACACGTCGGCTCCGCCATCGTGGCGGTTGGTGGCGTGCACCGCTCCATGGTGCGCACGCGCAACCGCCTCGACGATCGCGAGGCCCAAGCCCGCCCCGCCCCCGGACCGTGCGGCATCGGCTCGGCTGAAGCGCTCGAACGCACGGTCGATGAACTCCGGCGGGAAGCCGGCGCCGCGATCGCGAACGTGCAGCTCGACTCGCCCGTCGGTGCGCCGCGCCGAAACCCGCACCTCGCCGCGTCCGTGGCTGAGCGCGTTGTCCACGAGGTTGGTGAGCGCTCGCTCCAGGAGCGCTCGATCCGCTTCGATTGTCACCCCATCGGCGCCTTCCACGACGAAGGGGCGGTCGAGCGTCTCGGTGAGATTCGCGAACCGGTCGTTGACGGACGACAGCACCGCCTCGAGCGCCAGCAGCTGGGCGTCCACCGCGACCTCGCCGCCCTCGGAGCGGGCCAGGACCAGGAGATCCTCGGCGAGCGCGATCAGGCGGTCCACCTCCCCGATCGCCGAGGCGATCGCCGCACGCAGGCGCTCCGGATCCCGCTCGTAGCGGAGAGCGAGCTCCAGCTCGGTCTTGTGAAGCGCGAGCGGCGTCCGCAGCTCGTGGCTGGCCTCGTCGACGAATCTGCGCTCCCGTTTGAGCGCCGCGTCCAAGCGGGCGAGCATCTCGTTGAGGGTTTCGCCGAGCCGGTGAAGCTCGTCGCGGGCGACTGACACCGGAAGGCGCTGGTCCGAGTCGGCGGCCGAGATCCGCGCCGCGCGCGAGCGCATCTCCTCTACCGGGCGAAGCGCTGCGGCCACGGCTCCGTATCCGGCGAGCGACGCCAGCAGGAGCGCTACCGGCCCGCCGATCAAGAGCAGCGTCGCGACGTTGCCGAGGGTGGCGTTCCGGTCCGCCAGCGACTCGCCGGTGACGACGATCAGCCGCTGCCCCTCGAACGTGATCGGGGCGGCCAGCAGGCGCACACGCCCGCTTCCGAGCCCCGGTGCCTCGGATCGCTCGACTACCGCCGGTCCGTGGTCGGCCCTCCGCACCTCCGAGCCGGTGAGAACGGGGCGTCGCGTGGGCTGAGCGCTCGGGTCGAACGTCCGGCCGCTCGCGGTGAGGACCTGGGCGAAGCCGCCGCCGCGATCCCTCAGGAACTCCCGGGCCGACTCGCTGAGGCCCGCGTCGTGGACGCGAATCAATCGGGTCAGCTCGCTGGCGCGCGAATGGAGCTCCTGATCGATCGACTGGTCGAGCTCGGATTCAAGTCGCAGGTAGAGGAACAGGCCGACGCCCGCCAGGACAATTGCCATCACCGCAGCGAAGGCCAGGGTGATCCGGGTCCTAATCGGCAGGCGCTTCATCGACCACCGTCCTCGCGCAGGCGGTAGCCGGCCCCCCGCACGGTCTCGATCGAGCGCGTGCCGAACGGGCCGTCGATCTTCCGCCGCAGGTAGCGGATGTAGGAGTCCACGACGTTGGAGCGGCTCTCGTACGCGTAGTCCCAGGCGTGCTCGAGGAGCTGCATCCTGGAGAGGACGGCTCCCGCCCGGAGCATGAACGCCTCGAGCAGGGCGAACTCCTTGGCCGAGAGCGAGATCTCGCGCTTGCCTCGCCACACGCGGCGAGTTGCCGGGTCGAGACGGAGATCGCCGACGCGAAGCTCCGGAGGCCGCTCGATCGGCCCGCGACGAGCGAGTGCTCGCAAGCGGGCGAGCAGCTCTCCGTAGGAGAACGGCTTGACCAGGTAGTCGTCGGCGCCACGGTCGAGCCCTTCGATCCGGTCTCGCACCTCCCCCCGTGCGGTCAGCATCAGGATCGGCGTCGCGGAGGCGTTGCTGCGCAGCTGCCGGCACACCTCGAAGCCGTCGATTCCCGGCAGCATGACGTCCAGGACGATGACGTCGTAGGGATGGGCCTCCGCCATCCACAGCGCGTCCTCGCCCCGGCTCGTCACGTCGACGGCCATTCCCTCCTTGCGCAGACCGCGGCCGATCAGGCCGGCCATCTTCGCCTCGTCCTCGACGAGCAAGACGCGCATTCAGATCACCGCGCACATTGTCGCGCGCGAATGAAAGGACGATGAGACCTCGGGCCAACGGAAAGCCGGCTCGCGACCGACGCGATAGGCTGGTTTGCCTCGGGATGTGTCAGTGAACGCGACGGTAAGGAAGCTGGGCGGGCGATGGGTGATGGGTGTCGCGCTTGTGGTCCTCGCCGTTCTTCTCCCCGTTGGGGCTGCCTCGGGCGCATCCGCGCCCCCGGCCGCCAACTGCCAGCCCTTCAAGGCACAACCCTGCCTGCTGCCCTTCCCGAACGACCTGTTCACCAAGCACGACGCCTCGAGCCCGACCGGGCGCCGAGTGCATCTGCCGCAGGCCGCGATGCCCACGAACACGGAGGGGAAGCAGATCGACGTAGCCGAGTACAACCGCAACGACGGCTTCAGTCCAGGAAGCTCCGTCGTCGTTCGAGTGCCCGGGCTGGACAACCCGGCGGCCTTCGACAAGACGAACCCCGTTCACCTCACCGACATGTCGAAGGCGTTCAAGAAGGGCGCGCCGATCGTCGTCATCGACGCGAAGACCGGCAAGCGGCAGCTCATCTGGGCAGAGCTCGACTCCAACGCGAGCGATCCGCAGCACACGACCCTCCTGATCCACCCCGGCAAGAACCTCACCGAGGGCCACCGATACATCGTCGCCCTTCGCAACCTGAAGGACAAGCGCGGGCACACGCTTGCCGCCCCGAGCTGGTTCGAGAAGCTGCGCGACGGCAAGCCCCTGCCCGCCGCGGAGAAGTCCCAGAAGGCGCGCTATAGCTCGATCTTCAAGTCGCTTTCGAAGGCGGGGATCGCCCGCCACAGCCTGTATGAGGCGTGGGACTTCACGGTGGAGAGCAGGCAGGGACTGAGCTCCAGGCTGCTCACGATCCGCGACGACGCCTTCGGCCAGCTCGGCGACACCAACCTCGGCGACGGCCAGGTGCAGGGGAACGCGCCGTCCTTCCACGTCGACAACGTCCAGGCAAACCCGGCAACCGGGATCGCGAAGTACGTGACCGGGACGTTCACGGTCCCGTGCTACCTGACCACGGACAATTGCGCGATCGGCGGCGGCTTCAACTACGCCTCCAGCGGGCCCGACGCCGTGCCCTCACAGAAGCCGGGGAACCTCGCGACCGCGAACTTCTACTGCGTCATCCCCACGAGCGCCGAGACGACTCCGGGAAGGCCGTCGCTCTACGGCCACGGGCTGCTCGGCTCGGGGTCGCAGGTGACTTCAAGCGCGGTCGAGGCCCTGGCCAGCGAGCACGACTTCGTCATCTGTGGGACCGACTGGTGGGGACAGTCGAGCTCCGACATCCCCTATGACATCTCGGCGCTACAGGACCTGAACAACTTCCCGGCGGTCGCTGATCGGCTCCAGCAGGGCGTCCTCAACACCCTCTTCCTGGCGCGGCTGATGCACACGCCGGACGGATTCGCGGCCGACCCGGCGTTCCGGAACGGAAGCAGCCAGCCGGAGCTCGACACCTCCAACGTCTACTACTACGGCAACAGCCAGGGCGGGATCATGGGGGGCATCACCACCGCCGTCTCGCCCGACTTCAGGCGTGCAGTGCTTGGGGTGCCCGGGATGGACTACGGCGGGCTGCTCCTCCAGCGAAGCACGGACTTCCCGCTCTACTCCGCGTTCCTCTACGGTGACCAACCGGGCGGTGGATACACCGACGACTCGATCCACCCGCTCCTCCTCGACGTAGTGGAGCAGCTCTGGGACCGCGGGGAGGCGGACGCCTACGCTGCGCACATGACCTCCAGCCCGCTCCCGGATACGCCTCAGCACACCGTGCTGATGCACGTCGCCTACGGCGACTTCCAAGTGAGCCAGTACGCGGCGGCAGTGGAGGCACGCACGATCGGCGCCAAGGTGCACTCGCCCGCGCTCGACATCCCGCCCCGCAGCCAGGACAAGAACCTCTTCTACAAGATCCCGGCGATCCCGAGCTATCCGTTCGACGGCTCGGCGATCGTGATCTGGGACAGCGGCCCAGGCCACACGCAGCCGCCGCCGGTCACCAACACGGCGCCGGTGGAAAGCGACACCCCGCCGGTCAACCAGGATCCGCACAGCGATCCAAGGAACACGGTGGCGGCTCGCACCCAGATCTCCGACTTCCTGATGCCGACCGGCGTCGTCAACGACGTCTGTGGCGGCATGCCCTGCCACACCGACGCATTCACGCCCTAGACGCGGCAATCCGGGTGGCTTGGCGTTGGGCCGGGCAAGCCCCGGCTAGCGCAAGCGGACCTCAGCGCGCGGCATTGAAACCGGCACCCAGCAGCGCGGGCACCTGGTCCAGCGGATTCGGGGTGTCGAGCAGGACGACCCCGAGCTCGCGCCCGTCGAGCTTGCGGGTGATGACGTAGCAGCGCCCGGCCGCGTCCGTGTAGCCGGTCTTCAGGCCGGTGATCCCCTTCATGCCGAGGCGGATGAACGGGTTGTTGTTGTAGAGGTCGAGGTAGCCGCCCTTCACCGGAAAGGGAAACCGCGAGTGGTCGGCTCCGGCAACCCGGCGGATGCGTGGGTTGGCGAGGTCGGCGCGGGCCAGAGTCGCGAGGTCGCGAGGGCAGGAATAGTTGTCCGCGTCGACGATCCCACTGGGGCTGGAGAAGTGGGAGCAGCGCAGGCCGAGGCGCCGCGCCCACAGGTTCATCCGCCTCACGAATGCCGGGACGCTGCCCGCGTCGTGCTGGGCGAGCGCGATCGCGGCGTCGTTTCCGGACACGAGCAAAAGCCCGTCGAAGAGGTCGCGCAGCGGCACCTTCTTCCCCTTCGGCAGGACGCCGATGCCAGAGCCCTCGTACGCGAGCGCCTGCGGGGTGATCAGCACGGGGTCGTCTGGCCGGTCGCGCCGGGCGACGATCAGCGCGGTGATCATCTTCGTCAGGCTGGCGATCGGAAGCTGGCGGCGCGCGTGGCGCTGCCACAGCACGCGGCCGGTGTGGACGTCGAACAGGACCCCCGCAAGGGGGGCGTGCGCGAACTCGACGTGGACCGGGAGGCGACTGGGCGCCGGCCTCAGGGCGAACGGCGACGCCGGGCGTCCCTGGGGGCGTGAGGACCGAGACGGGGTAGGGTGGGTGCTCGCCGGATGCCGCTGTGCAAGCGACGGCTTTCCCGACCCCCAGGGGGCGGGATCTACGACCACAAGCGCGACGGCGCCGCCGGCCACCAGCACGCTCAGCCCGGTGACCAGCCACAGCTTCATCGCGGTGGCGGGTTGCGCATCGCTCCTAGCACGGCGAGCAGGATCAGAGCGATGATTCCGAACGACACCAGGCTGAAGATGTCGAAGCTCGACTGCGCGGCGACCGCCGCCGTCATTCCCCCGAACAGCAGGCAGAACACCAGCGCGACGAGCAGAAAGGCGTTACGCACGCGGGCCCTCGGGCCGGTGGAAGGCGCGTCCCGGCATCGTCAGTAGACGGGGTAGGGAGGCTCTGGCTCGATCGCGCGATAGCGGTTCGCGAACAGCTTGATCGCCGCAAGGCCGAAGGCGAAGCCCCCCACGTGGGCCCAATACGCCACGCCTCCTCCCCCGGACACCGCGTCCGTGCCGACCTGGCCGATCGCCGGCAGGAACTGGAGCAGGAACCAGATCCCGAGCAGGATCGCCGCCGGGATCTCGATCAGCGTGACGAACAGGATGATGAACACGACCGTCAGCACGCGAGCTCGCGGATAGAGCAGCAGGTAGCCGCCCAGCACCCCAGCGATCGCGCCGCTGGCCCCGATCGCCGGCACGGTCGAGCTGGTCGCCAGGAGCGCCTGAGTGTAGGACGCCACGATCCCGGCGAGCAGGTAGAAGAGCAGGAAGCGCGGCCGGCCCATCGAGTCCTCGACGTTGTTGCCGAAGATCCACAGGAAGAGCATGTTGAAGCCGATGTGGAGGATGCCGCCGTGCATGAACATCGACGTAAACACGGTCACCCACCACGGCGGAGAATCCAGCGGCGAGAAGTTGGGAAGCCGGTGGGCGACCTGGTACTCGTGGGTCCCCTGGCACACGACCTGCGCCTTGCCGACGGTGGGATTCCCCTGACTGGGCACCTCGCCGACCGCGCATTCTCTGCCGGGGTGCGTCAGCCGGTACGGGATGGCGCCGTACTCGAGCGTGTT
>WNGA01001110.1_pt1 | contig 41663 bp, 40 predicted proteins | sample 5400061 | NCBI WGS metagenome assembly WNGA01 (sample SAMN13153366, study PRJNA577476) | soil metagenome | isolation source: 100 cm soil or saprolite under grassland replicate 2 | place: USA:California | collected 2016-06-15 | reverse complement strand
GATTTGATGATGTGGTACGGGCGGTTTACCCGAACCGCCCGGGCGATTGAGGTAAAATCGCCCTACTTAAAAAAAGATGGGGATGATCAAGATCGCCAGAATATTGACGACTTTGATCATCGGATTGATTGCAGGTCCAGCGGTGTCTTTATAAGGATCGCCCACCGTATCTCCAGTAACTGCTGCAGCATGAGCGAACGAACCTTTCCCACCGAGATTTCCTTCCTCAATAAATTTCTTCGCGTTGTCCCATGCGGCCCCGCCCGATGTCATCGCGATGGCGATGAATAATCCGGTCACGATCGTGCCAACCAGCAGCCCGCCCAGGACGACCGGCCCGAGCGGCTTAATAATTGCCACCAGGATCACTGCGACCAGCGGCAACAATGCGGGAACGATCATCTCTCGCAAAGCCGCCTTCGTCACGATGTCCACGCATGTTCCGTATTCGGGCCTGTCCTGTCCGGTCAGGATTCCCGGCTTTAGTTGCAATTGCCGACGCACTTCGCGCACGACCGCGCCGGCTGCCTTGCCTACCGCGTCCATGCTAAATGCCGTGAACGTGAATGGCAGGAGTCCACCGATGAAAAGTCCGATGATCACTTTCGGGTCGCTGAGGGAGAATTGATACGAAAACACTCCGCCGCTAGCGTTGATATGCCCGCGCAATTCCTCCACATACGAGCCAAATAAAACCAGTGCAGCCAGTCCCGCTGAAGCGATCGCATAACCTTTTGTAACAGCTTTCATGGTGTTCCCAACTGCATCCAAGTCATCCGTCACAACGCGAACTTCCCTCGGCAATTCGGCCATTACCGCCACGCCACCGGCGTTATCTGTGATTGGACCGAATGAATCGAGGGAGATGATGACGCCCGCCATGGACAGCATCGACATCACCGCAATCGCAATTCCATAGAGCCCGGCGAAATGAAAAGTAACCAGGATTGCTGCTCCGATGAATAGCACAGGCAGCGCAGTGGCGTGTTCTCCGGCCGCCAACCCAGCAATGATATTCGTGGCGTGACCGGTCTCGGATGCGTATGCGATTTTTTTAACCGGCCGGAAATGAGACGATGTGTAGTAATTTGTGAGCGCGACGATGACAGGGGTCATTATCAGACCGACCAGCGAGGCAAAATAGAGCTGAGCGGGAGAGCGCAAGATGCCGTCGATTGTTATTCCGCCCGGGAAGAGGCTGCGCGTGGCCGGCCAGAACAAAATTGCAGAGATCAGCGCGTTGATCATGACCGCACCCATCAAGACGGCTGCCGGTTTACCGCGCGCTACGTTTACAAATAGAATTCCGCAAATCGCGCCCAGCACGGAAATTCCACCAAGGACGAACGGATAAACGATGGCCGCTGGATTTCCGGAAAGTGTCAACAGACCAGCCAGGATCGCGCCGACCAAACTGACGGCGTAAGTTTCAAAAACGTCCGCAGCCATGCCGGCGCAGTCGCCGACATTGTCTCCGACATTATCGGCGATTACTGCGGGGTTGCGCGGGTCGTCTTCTTCAAGACCGCTCTCGATCTTGCCGACCAGATCGGCGCCTACGTCAGCAGCTTTTGTGTAAATGCCGCCGCCCAATCGCGCGAAAACGCTAATGAGACTGCCACCCAGCGCGAGTCCAACCAGGCTGCGAACGGCCGCGTCGCTTCCGATCAGCTTTGCCGCGATCATGTAGAAGATCGAGACCGAGAGAAGCGCCAGCCCAACTACAAGCAAACCAGTCACCGAGCCACCGTTGAACGCCATCCGTAACGCATTGAGTCGCGCGACTGTGGCGGCCTGCGCCGTGCGAACATTTGCCAGCACAGCCACACGCATACCGATGAAACCTGCCGCTAGCGAACAGAAGGCACCGATCACGAATCCAATTGCCGTGGCGTGATCTTTGAAGACGAACAGCAAAATAAAAATCACGACTGCAATCACACTGATCGTTTTGACTTGCCGATTCAAATAAGCCCTGGCGCCCTCCTGCACAGCACCCGCGATCTCTCGCATCCGCTCGTTTCCCGAAGGAGCCCGGCTCACTGCTGCGATCAAAAAGAAGGCAAATGCCAGACCGATCGCGGCGCAGACCATCGACAGTGGCACGCCCGCGTTGAGAATATTTAAGGCCAGAAAATTCATCATCGCGTCGGAGTTGAAGCGCACGACTCTATGAAGAATTGCCGCGCTGGCAAAGGCAATTTGCCGGCGTTTCACAGAAACGCCCTACAATTCACAGATGCCGCTCAAATCGTGGAATTTACTGTAGGGCGTCTGTGTCAGACGCCGTCGAGTTGGCGTTTTGCGGGACGCGGACTTCTCGCGCTCCTGTGGCTGTGTAGAATCGACAATTATGGCCGATAAGGGGATCGCCGCACTGAGCGATGCACACCTGCGCGGCGAGAGGTTTGTTTACATCGCAGCGTTATTCGCAGCATTGGGCGGGCTTCTGTTCGGCTACGACACAGGCGTCATCTCGGGTGCGCTCATTTTTATCAAACGCGAATTTGGCCTAACGACGGCAGCCGAGGAAATTGTTGTCAGCGGCGTTCTGCTAGGCGCCACCATCGGCGCGATCATTGGTGGAAAAGCCGCCGATTTTTTCGGGCGACGAAAGGTCTTGCTTGTGACTGCGGCAATCTTCGGTATCGGCGCGCTCACCAGCGCGATAGCGCCATCACCTGCGATCCTGATCGTTAGCCGCGTCGTTCTCGGATTGGCGATCGGTCTCGCTTCAACAAACGTTCCGGTTTATTTATCCGAAGTTGCGCCTGCGCGTGCGCGCGGCTGGATCGTGTCGCTCTTTCAACTTGCCGTGACCATCGGCATCGTCGTTGCGTATCTGACCGATTACGCCTTCGCCGACATGGAAGGCTGGAGATGGATGCTAGGCCTGGCCGTCGTTCCGGCACTGGTCTTCGGCGCTGGCATGTTTTTTCTGCCGGAAACGCCGCGATGGCTCATTCGTGGCGGGCAACATGAAGTAGCGCACCGAGTGCTCATTCGCATCCGCGAACTTGCCGATGTCGATGTGGAAATCGAAGAGATCAAGGCGAGCCTGGCCCAACAGACTGAAAGCGGACGCTGGGTCGATTTGCTGAGCCAGCAAGTGCGCCCTGCTCTCATTGTTGGATTAGGCCTCGCCATCTTTCAACAGATTACCGGCATCAACACGGTGATTTATTACGCGCCAAAAATTCTTCAGGCCGCTGGATTCAATTCCGCTTCGGGTGCAATTCTCGCGACCGCCGGCGTCGGTGTCGTAAATGTCGGCATGACAATTATCGCGATGTTCTTGGTTGACCGCGTCGGGCGTCGGCCACTGTTACTGGTCGGTATCGCCGGAATGATCGTCACGCTCGGCATGCTCGGTTTGAGTTTTCGCATCTCAAACCAATCGGTACAGCTCGCCTGGATTGCTGTGATTTGCCTGATGGGCTACGTAGCTTCGTTTGCAATTAGCCTCGGGCCAATCTTCTGGCTCATGATCGCCGAGATTTATCCACTAAAAATTCGCGGGTTGGCCGAGGGGATGGCTGCCACATTCAACTGGGGCTCGAACCTGTTGGTGTCACTCACGTTTCTGACGTTGGTCGAGAAACTCGGCGCGAGCTCAACGTTTCTGCTTTATGCGTTTGCGTCGGTGGCGTCGTGGCTCTTTGCCTATTATCTGGTTCCGGAAACGAAAGGCCGCACGTTGGAAGAGATCGAAGCATTCTGGAGAACGGATCGCCGCCATCGCCAGATGCCCAATTGAAGCTCTTGGTATAGTGCGCCACAAGTTACGTTGCATATAAAGGCTCCGATAAAATAGCTGCGTTCTGCTCGCCTCTCCCCTTGCTGTAGGGGAGAGGATTGAGGTGAGGGCATGCGAGGAACACAAAAACCAAAGCCGCAAACCCTCACCCTGCCCTCTCACTTGGCAAGGGAGAGGCGAGATTAACGCGTTGATGTAAAGCAGCGAAGCGTAGCTGTTACCACACTAGGTTAGCCGTTCGCGATTGTGCGGTTTCTGCAGATCCAGATCCGGTCCGATGGGGACGATACGGGTGGGATTAATTTCCGTGTGCGTCATGTAATAATGGCGTTTGATGTGATTGAAGTTCACGGTGTCGGCGATTCCAGCCTGCTGATATAAATCCATCAGGTAACCTTGCAGGTTTGGGTAATCGATGATGCGGCGCAGATTGCATTTGAAATGCCCGTGATAGACTGGGTCGAAGCGAACGAGCGTGCAAAAAAGTCGCCAGTCCGCCTCCACAATTCGACCTCGAAACAGGTACCGACTTTTCGACAAACGCTTTTCGAGTTGGTCGAGCGCTGCAAAAACTTTGCGACAGGCATTCTCGTAGGGCCGCTGGCGCGTGGCGAAACCAGCTCTGTAAACGCCATTGTTTACATTATCGTGGAGAAAATTGGCGAGCTTCGCATGCTCGGCTTCGATATCTTTTGGAAAAAGATTCAGATCTTTGTTTCGGGCAAAATCGTTGAAGACATCATTGAGCATGCGACAGATGTCATCCTCGCAATTGTTAACTATCCGGTTCGTTTTCTTGTCCCAGAGCACCGGCACCGTCACACGCTCATCGAAATCTGGATCGGTTGCCTTGTAAGCCTGGCTCAAGAAGTGGAAGCCGTTGATCGGGTCGGTCGACTCAAACGGTGTCCCCGGCGGGATTTTGCCGCTTGGATCTCTAAATGCCCAGCCTTTCTCGTCCCGGATGGGGTCGACAATTGTCATGCTGATCGCGTCTTCCAGTCCCTTTAACTTTCGGAAGATGATCGTGCGACTCGCCCATGGACATGCGAGTGAGACGTAAAGATGATAGCGGTCGGCCGCGGCGGCGTATGGCGTCGATCCGTCATTGGAGATCCATTCACGGAAGGCGTCTTCCTGCCGGTGAAACTCGCCGGACTCGGTCTGCTCGGCTGGAAATTGCGATTTCATTTTAACCACGAATGGACACGAATAAAAACGAACTCAGAAAAAGCCTGCCTCGGCAATTGCTTCAGTGATTCGAGTCTATTGGTGTTAATTCGTGTTTGATCTGACGGGGAGGGCCAGCAATTTTAAAAGCCGAGCGGAAACTCAGCGCGAGCTACTACTGGAGAATCTCGACAATGTTTTCTGTGTCAATAAGGGCCCAGTCCTTCTGACGGAAAAAAAAGATAACGTGGAAATCCTTTGGCGCGCCGAACTGTCGGGCCTCACGGAAGAAATAGCGCGCACCGTTCGATAAACGGATGCCGAAGGGACGGAACGGTCGGCGCTGGGCGACCCGTTTCAATTCAGCAGTTTTCATTGAACTGCATCTTACACGGAATGGCGTTCAGCGTCATGTGCAAAAGCTGTTCCGTTGACAGCGAAAAATGCCGGTGGTACCGTCGCGCAAATTTACGCGGAAGTCCGCAAAACTGGCTATACCACAGCTGATATTGGAAATTTGCATACATCGTTAAACAGTCAGGTTCTGGTGCTAAACCGCCTCTGGCAGGCGGTGAACATCTGCTCGGCCCGACGCGCGTTTGCGTTGGTGTATGCCGGTCACGCCCAGATTGTCTCGTCCGACGACGACGCGAACAATTTCTTGACGCACGATTTCGAAAGCTGGCGTGATCTATCGGCGAATGCGCCCGACCACGAGGTGGTCACAACTATTTCATTTAAAATTCGTATCCCGCGGGTGATCGTACTGTTGGTCTTCGATCGGCTTCCGAAAAAGGAAGTAAAGTTTACCCGGCACAATGTCTTCGAGCGCGATAAGAACACCTGCCAATACTGCGGTGAGATTTTCGATCGCAGCGAGCTTAATCTCGATCACGTAGTGCCGCGCGATCGCGGAGGAACGACGAGTTGGGAAAACGTGGTTTGCTCGTGCATCGCCTGTAATACACGCAAAGGCAACCGGCTTCCGCGTGAAGCTCACATGAGCCTAATCCGGAAACCGAAGCGACCGAAGTGGCGGCCCTTTGTCCAGATCACATTTGCTGCGCCCCAGCACGATCTCTGGAAGCACTTTGTCGACCTCGCGTATTGGAATGTGGAATTGAGTGATTAGCATCGCTCAATTCGCCCGTGATTCGTTGAAGGGTTGAACCGTTAAAGCGGAGCCGCCGCTTCATCGCTCTAACTGGTTATCGCTTCAACGCGTCCAAGATCGGTTGCGGGTAAATACCGAACCAGATCGTACAGAGAATCAGCGCGCTAATTGCCAGACGCGACAGCCCGTTCACAGGTATTTTGGCAATGTTTGTCGTGGATTGCCAATACATCGCGCGAACGACTTTGAGATAATAATAAAATCCGCAGCCTACCGTGAGCACGCCCACAACGACCAGCGCGACCTGACGCTGCAGAACTGCTGCGTAAAAGATATAGAACTTCCCCAAAAATCCCGCCGTGAAAGGGACCCCAGCAAGCGAGACCATCCCGATCAGCATCGCGAAGGCGAGAAAGGGCGAACGCCTGGCAAGACCATCGAAATCGGAAATTTCTTCGCCAGTTTGCTGAGCAACGAGTATCAGGACTGCGAAACTGAGGAGCGTCATCAGCAAGTAGGCGACGAGATAGAAAGATACGGCGCGAACATCGAAACAGACCACACCGATAAGCAGATAGCCCGCATGCGCGATGCTGGAATACGCGAGCAGCCGTTTTAGGTTCGCCTGCGGCAGCGCTGCAAGATTTCCGTAGATCAGCGTGAGCAGCGCGATCAGAACGACCAGCCGCTGCGTTTCCGGCAGCACCAGGAACGGCTGTAACACGCGAAGCAGCACGACAAAACCCGCCGCCTTCGAACCAACGGAGAGATACGCAGTTACCGGCGTGGGTGCACCTTGGTAAACATCCGGCACCCAGATTTGAAACGGCACCGCCGCAATCTTAAAACCTAGCGCGACCAGGACAAAAACCATGCCGAGCAGCGCTGCACCGCGGTCGGCTGACGGATTCGCGAGTGCCTCTGTGAGCCGGTGCAGGTTTGTCTGCCCGGTTACGCCGAATATCCACGCGATTCCGTACACCAGAAACGCTGTGGAGAGTGCGCTGAGCACCAGATACTTCGTGCCCGCTTCCAGAGTGATCGGATTGCGGCGGGTAAAGCTGACCAGCACGTAAAACGAAATCGTAACCAACTCGAGCGAGACAAAGATGAAGACAAAATCGATGGCCGATACCAGGTACATCAGCCCGACGCAGGTGAAGATTGGCACTGCGAAAAACTCGCCCACTCCGTCTTGCGTACCGGGAAAGGAACGGCGCACCACTGGGGCGTAGTCGATCATCATGATTAACACGAGGATGGTGGTCAGGAGCGCGAATTGTTTGAAGAAGATCGATAACCGATCTGCGGTATAAAAACCCCAGAAACCGGTCGCTTGCTCCGGCGAGGGAGACGGAGCGACGAAGAAGGTTGCGAGAAGAACTATCGCCAGACCGGCAATTGCAGCGAAGGCCAGAATCCGTTTATCGATTTTCGTGGCAAACGTTTCGACCAGCAGGATCACCATCCCCAGCACCAGCACCGTAATCTCAAGTTCTGGCGCTGTGATCGTCATCATCTGTCTGCGGTGAGATAAGTCCGGAACCTGGGCGCCACCATTCGCACGAAGGATTGTGGAAAGAATCCGTAGCAAAGAAGCGCGCCCACCAGCAGGGCAACTGGCACGCGCAACGCCAGACGAAGATCGAGCAGTTGCTTCCACCGCTCGCTTATCGTGCCCATAAACATTTTGCGATAGGCGCGGAGCATGTAAACCGTCGAGATTACCACTCCCCAAAGCGCAAGCACGGTCGCGATTTGAAAAATGTGAAAGCTATCCATGACCCAGCCGTTCTTGAAGGCGCCGAAGAAGATCATGATTTCGCCGGCAAAGTTCGCCAGGCCGGGGAGGCCGATCGCGGCAAATGCGCCAAATCCAAACGCTAGCCCAGCGAAGGGCATGACCTTGGCTAGACCGCCAAGTTCATCGAACACCAATGTGCCTGTCCGCTGTCGTAATTCACCTGCGAGCGCAAATAACAGCGCAATTGAAAGACCATGAGCGAACATCAACACAGCGGCACCGGTTACACCAAGAATGCCAGCGCTGGCAATCCCGAGAAAAATGTAGCCCATGTGCATCACGCTTGAGTAACCGAGCATCCAATCGAGCCGCTTCTGGGCGATTGTAACCAGCCCTACATAAATGATGTTACCGAGCAGCAAGATCACGAGCAGATTCGTCCAGTGACGCGCGCCTTCCGGCAGCAGCGGAACGGCGAGACGCAAAAGTCCGTACAGGCCAAATTTTTTTAGCACTCCGGCGTGCAACATCGCTGCCGGCGCCGGGGCCGAAGCGTAGGCTTCCGGCGCCCATGTGTGAAATGGAAAGAGCGAAACGAGAATTCCGAAGCCGATGAGCAACAGCAGGTAGATGTGACGTTGTGCGTCTGCTGTGATTTGTCCCGCGCTCGCAGCAGTCTGCAACGCGCGAATGTCAAAGCTGCGTGACGCTGCCGGAACGCTTTGATACAACAGGATCAGGCCAAGCAGCAAAATAAAACTTCCGATCGCCAGGTAGATTGTAATTTTCCATGCCGCCGAGACCCGATCTCCGCTTCCCCAGATTCCAATCAACAAAAATGTAGGAATCAGCGCTAGCTCGTGAAATGCATAGAAGAAGAATAGGTCGATTGAAGCAAATGCGCCGATCGCGCCACCGGAGATAAATAAGAGGCAGGCATAGAATGCATTTTCATATCTCTCGATAGCGCCGGCAAACCAGACCGCAGCCACCGTAACAATAGTGGCAAGCAGCACCATTATCAGGCTCAAGCCGTCGATGCCCATTGTGAAGCTGAGTCGCCACTCGCGAGAGATGGTAAATGAGGTGACGTGTTGAAAACCGCTCTGGCCGTGTCCGAATGAGGCAAGGAGAAAGCCCGCCGCTAAAAACGTCAAAACTGACGCGGCTAACGCCGTCTTACGGGCGGGCATGCCGACCATGATCAAAATGGCCGCAATGATCGGACAGAAAATGATGAAAAGGACCATTAACGGAAAACGGCGAAGTAGATGATAGCGACGACACCCAAACCAAACAGGAAGACGTAAGCCTGTAGATTGCCCACTTGAACCAGCCGCAAAAGAGCACCAACGCCCCAAGTTCCACGGCTGCTTCCGCCGACCGCGCCAGCATCGATGATCCAACGATCAACGAAAGCTGAGACATGGGCGAGAAGTTCCTGCGTCCAGTAAATCAGCCAGCGGTAGAGCTCGTCGAAATAGAACTTGTGGCGCAACAGCTCCAAGTCCTTCAGCGGTTCAGTGGCTCGATTGCCGTAAAGAGCAATCGCCAGCCCGGTTCCCGCAATCAATGCGACGATCGCAAGCGCGGGAACAACGATTGCAACTTCCTTTTCGACTGGGAGTGCGAGGAAGTTTCGCGCAAAGAACGCAAATCCGCCAAAAGTCGCCAGGAGCGCGAGCACGATTAACGGCACAGTCATTACCGGTGGTGATTCGCGGCTGTTACGCGCAATGTCGCTGCGTGGTCTGCCGAAGAAGACAATCACGAGCATGCGGATCACGTAGAAAGCGGTCAGGAACGCCGTGAGCAACGCCACAGCGAAAATCGGCGTGTTGCGTTCGTAGGCGAGCGCAAGAATTGCGTCTTTGCTGAAGAAGCCGCTAAACGGCGGACAGCCGATCAACGCCAGCGCACCGACAACAAAGGTAATAAATGTGATCGGGAGTTTCCGGGAAAGGCCTCCCATTTGCCAGATGTTCTGCTCGTGGTGAAGCATCACAATGACTGAGCCTGCGGCGAGGAACAGAAGCGCTTTGAAGAAAGCATGTGTGAACAGGTGAAACATGGCTGCGTCGTTCGAAGCAAGACCGACGGCCATCACCATGTAACCGAGCTGTGATAACGTGGAGTATGCCAGAATTCGCTTAATGTCGTTCTGCTGCGTTGCGATTAACGCAGCCATCACTGCCGTGATTGTGCCGATCCAAGCAATCACTAGCAGCGCCGTCTGGGACCCTTGGATGATGAACGCAACACGGACCAGCATGTAAACACCTGCTGCGACCATCGTCGCGGCGTGAATCAACGCGGAAATTGGCGTCGGGCCTTCCATCGCGTCTGGCAACCAGACGTGCAGCGGAAACTGAGCCGACTTGCCAATCGCACCGCAGAAAATCAAGAGGGCGACAACTGTCAGAAACATCGGATGCCCCGTTAATGTCGACATCTGCGGCGCGACCTCAGTGAAAACAACAGAGCCAGTCGCCATCCAGAGCATCAGGATTCCAATCATGAATCCGAAATCGCCAATGCGCGTTGTGATGAATGCTTTGTTGGCCGCATCCACAGCGGCATCCCGATAGAACCAGTGGCCGATCAAGACATAAGAGGTAAAGCCGACTAGTTCCCAAAAGATAAAAAGCATGACGAAATTATTCGCCAAAACGATGCCGAGCATCGCGAACATGAAGAGCGACAGCGCTGCGAAATAACGGGCCTTACCTTCGTCGTCTCGCATGTAACCCAGCGAATAGATGTGGATGACCGCTCCAACGCCCGAAACCAGGACAGCCATTGTCCTGCTCAACTGATCCAGCGTCAGGCCTAAGGGGACTTGAAAGACACCACTAATGCTGATCCACGTGAACTCAGCCGCCCCTTGAGTCCGATGCGCAAATATGAAACAACTGCAGATGAAGCTTACGAGCACTGCAGCAATAGAGATCGAACTGCTCAACATTTTCCATCGACGGGTGAACAGCGTGATTACGGCGGCGCTAACCAGCGGCGCGAGCAGAACGATCCATGGCAAGAGCGAGTTCATACAATTAGTGCCCGCGAGTCACGCGACATTCGTCTAGCTATTCGCGTTCATTCGCGTGATTCGCGGGATCAAAATCTTAGTTGCCTAATATCTTTGACGTCCGTTGTTTGACGCACCCGGTAGAGCGCGACGAGAATCGCTAGACCCACGGCAACTTCTGCAGCCGCCACGGTGATGATGAAAAAGACAAATACCTGCGCGTTGTAATTTGGCAGGCCGCTTGAATCGACACGGAATCGCGAAAACGCAACGAGCGACAGATTCGCCGCGTTCAACATCAACTCCAATGACATGAGAATGATGATGAGATTGCGTCGCAACATCACGCCGGCAAACCCAATTGAAAAAAGAATGCCGCTTACGAGGAGATAATCGCCGAGCGTGACCATGTTTATCGAGGCTCGCGTTTGCTTAAGAGCACCACGCCAATGGTCGCCACCAGCACGAGAACTCCTAGGATTTGAAACGGCAGATTGTAATTGCGAAAGAGCGCCGCGCCGATGCTCCGCACATCGTCAGTCGTCGATTCCGAAAGCGACGGAAAAGTCTGTCGCGCGGCCTCGAAGCGCCCGATCGTGAGGAAAATCTCAATGAGCAAAATGACCGCCACGGCGATCCCGCCCGCGGCAGCGAGCCAATTGATTCGACGTCGTTCTTCGGCCTGCAGGTTAAGGAGCATGATAATGAAAAGAAAAAGCACCATTACGGCGCCCGCATAAACCAGAACCTGAATGATGCCGACAAAATAGGCGTTGAGTGACATGAATAGCGCAGCGAGTCCCAGGAACGAAACAACGAGACTGAGCGCGCTTGCCACAGGATTGCGATTGATGACAACAGCTGCGCCAAAAATCAACGTCATCAGCGCAAAGACCCAGAATAAAAATGGCGACATTATCGATTCCCGATTGGGGATTGAAACTCGGTCGCTTCCATCGCTCGCTCGCCGCTACCCATCGCGGCTTTGCCTTCTGTCTCGGCGATCCCTCGCCTCGGCTGTGGATTGCGGAAAGAAAACATCACTATTTTTTCTCGTTCCATTTCAAGACAACGCCGTGCATTACTCCGCCGATTTCGAGCAGCTTCTCCTTGTGATGCACCATTTCCGCGCGCGTGAATCCAGTGATGGCATAGTCTTTGCGCAGAAAGATCGCCTGCTCGGGACAAACCTCTTCGCACATTCCGCAGAAAATGCAGCGGATCATATCTATATCGAATGCCTCCGGATATTTCTCCACCTTGGCGAAGCGATCCGTTGAAGGAATTTCACCAGGAATAATCTTGATTGCGCGTGGCGGACAAATGAATTCGCAGAGTTGACACGCGACGCAACGCACGCGGCCATCCTCATCCCGCACCAGGGCAGGCGCGCCGCGATAGTGATCAGGCAGGCTGCTGTCCCATTTTTCCTCCGGATACTGCATGGTGACTTTGGTGCGGCCGAACAGCATGTTCTTAAAATGCTTAAGCGTGATGGTGAGACCGGCGACGATCGCAGGTAGATATAATCGCTCGCGCCAGTTCAATCTCGGTCGTGGAACAGTGACGGTAGCCATTTCTAATCTTCCTCTACCTCTTCCTTTTCGTCTGCTATCTCTCCGTATTCGGCTGAATCTTCGGCGATCCGGCAACCCAATTGATCGAGCATTACAAAAAGCATTCTTACGATTTCTTCGAGGATTACCTTTCCTTTTACAATCGCATCCGCAGCGCAGCAGCGCCGTGCGACCAATAGATCGAGGCACGCTGCAGCCTCCAAGGCCGAACCATGCGCAATTTGGAAAAAGCGAGCGCGGTCTTTCCGGGAGAACTTTCCATTTCCTTCAGCGATATTCAGGGCAACGCTGTCGCCTGATCGCTCCAAGTGATCGCGGGTAGATGTCTTTTTCGTTGCCGATTCGATCAGATCTTGCGACCAAGTCGCGAATTCTAATGCTCGTTGATAGACAGTCAGCTTCTCGTGATGGAACCCCATAGGAAGTAAGATCAGGTTTGGATTGAGATTAAGAGGGAGAGGAAGAGGAAGATTAGGGGCGAATGAAAGGCAAAATTGCTGCGACAATGAAAATGTTTACCAACGCAATTTCGAAAAAGAAAACCCAACCAAGCCGCATGAGCTGGTCCCACCGGAAACGGGGCAGCGTCCAGCGCACCCACATGAAAATGAAGATCATGATGGTCACCTTGGCGAAGAAGACTGCGATATTGATCAGTCCAAAGATCCAGCCATGTGAGCCGTCGGGAATTCCGGGGAAATGCCAGCCTCCGAAAAATAATGTGACGATCACAGCTGAGCCGGTGATCATGGCGGCGTATTCGCCGAGAAAATACAAGGCGAACTTCATCGAACTATATTCGATGTTATAGCCGCCAGCGAGCTCCTGTTCGGCTTCGGGCAGATCAAATGGCAGCCGGTTTGTCTCTGCGAACATGGCAATCATGAACACAAGGAAGGAAATGACCATGGGAACAGTGAGCAGCCATTTCCACGGGTTCGTCCAGTCGCCAACAAATGGCGCGATAAACCAGCCGTGCTCAATCTGATAACTCACCACGCTGGTCAGGCGTAAATTTCCAACCAGGAGAAAAACCGGAATAACTGCCAGCCCAAGCGAAAGTTCGTAGGAGAGCATTTGCGCGCTCGAACGGATACCGCCGAGGAATGGGTATTTGGAATTGGATGCCCAGCCGCCGATCACGATTCCGTAAACGCCAAGCGACGCGATAGCGAACACGAAAAGAATTCCCACGTTTACATCCGCAATCACCATCGGAACACCGAAAAGCGTGCTGCCGAAAGGAACGACCGCGATTGTGATGATGGCCGGCATCACGGCGAGACACGGTGCGAGCCAGTAATAAAAAGTGTTCACGTTGGCGGGCGTGAAATCTTCTTTCAGCAGCAACTTGAACATGTCCGCAATGGGCTGGAATAGACCGGCTGGCCCGACGCGATTCGGTCCCAGGCGATCTTGAATAAACGCGCTCACGCGCCGTTCGGCGTACACGGCGTAGGACACCATCGGCAGAATCACAAGAAACAGGATGCCGATGATTTTGAGCAACGATGTGATGACGAAAAAAGAATCCATCTCAGTGCGAGCGGGCGGCGCGGCGTAAGGCCTGAACGGCGACCGCTTCCTCGATCTTTGCTTCGTCACTGGGATGCATTGACGGCAATTCTTCCATTTGTAGAATGTGCACCCCCAGGTCGCCGATCTTGCTCAAGCTTAACCCGGCGAACTGCGGAACCGTCTCGCTGATCTGGCGAAAGATATCCTCGATGGAAAGAAGCGAGTCGCCTCCGCCAACCGCCTGGAGCAGATCTCGTAAAATTTCCCAATCATCGCGCGCATTGCCGGGCGGACGCACGGCGCGATTCAGTCGCTGCAATCGTCCTTTGCCGTTTACCATTGAGCCTCGTTTTTCGGCAAAACCACACGCGGGTAGAACAACGGTCGCTTTTTCGGTCGCATCATTCGGCAAAGTGTTCATGACGATCAATGCGGGGAGCTGGGCGAGTTGTTCGACCGGTATGCCTAAGTGCATCGCGTTTTCTTTGAAAATCGCCAGCGCTTTGATTTGTCCGGATCTTACCGCGTCAGCAATCGACATGAGTTTCGCGCCCGGTTCAGATGCGGAGCCAAGAATGAGTCGCGCGCCGTTGGTGTTTGGATTGCGATCTTTGCTCAGCAAAATGTCGTCACCGGGGCCACGTCGGGGGACGATATCGATCATCTGCACGCCTAAGGACTTCGCCAATTGCAACGTCAGCCACAGCTCCTCGTTCGTCATGCGGCCGGAGGCGATGATGGCAATCTCAGCGCCGGAAAACTGCTTCAGTTGAAGCGCCGCCTGCTCGATCGCCATGGGCCAATCCACCGCGAAAAGTCTCCCATCGGAACGCATCTGCGGTTCGAGCAGACGGTTTTCAGCTTCAAGATATTTGAAGTTGAGCCGGCCATAATCGCACATCCAACTGGAATTCACGTGATCGTTATCTCGCGGTGTTTGCCGATAGATCACGTCCTCACGACTGCCGATGATGGTGTTGCAGCCGGTAGCGCAACTTGTGCAAATGCTCTTCGTTTCTTTCAGGAACCAGACGCGCATCTTGAAGCGAAAATCCGTCGACGTGAGCGCGCCTACAGGGCAGATATCGACAGTGTTGAGAGAGTAATTGTTCTCCAGCCGCTTGCCCGGATGCGCTGTTAGCACCGTGTAACTGCCACGGTCAACGAACCCGAGGACGTCATCGTGTGCGATTTCCTGGCAAAAACGGATGCAGCGCGAACAAAGAATGCAACGCTCGTCATCCAGTGTCACCCGCGGACCGATCAACACATTTTTCGGTTTCTTGACTTTGTGCTCGAGAAAACGCGATTTGGAATTACCGAAATCGACACTGAATTCCTGCAAACGGCACTCGCCAGCCTGATCGCAAATCGGACAATCGAGCGGATGGTTAATGAGGAGAAATTCCATGACGCCGCGCTGACATTCCTTCACCAGCGGCGAGTTGGTGCGAACAGCCATTCCTTCGGATACATCCTGAGCGCAGGAAATTTGCGGACGCGGCATCCAATTGATGATCGGTTTGCCATCCGCGCCGAGCTCCGGCTTGCGATCCGGGCCGAGCCTCGGGAATCCCATTTCGATCAAACACATCCGGCAATTACCGGGCGAGCTGAGCTTCTTGTGGTAACAGTAGCGGGGGACGAAAACACCGACCTGCGCGCACGCCTCGATCACGCGTGTGCCCTTGGGAAACTGATGCCATGCGCCATCAATCTGGACATTGAACATTGGGGTACTCGGATCAGGCATATCTAAGGAACGCAGGAAATCTCTTATAATTGTAGGTCGATCCCCTCGAAGCCTCGCTCTCGACGAACTCGCTTCATCGTCAAAGGCATTGAAGAAAAATTCAGGATCAGACTGTCGGACAATCCCGCGGCTTTCAGATAGCCACGGACGATGGCGAAGTGCACTTTCTCCGCCGCCTCGACTGCCTTTAGTTCAACGACAATTTTGTCTTCAACCAGAAAATCAATTCTGTGCTCGCCGATTTGATGATCCCGATAAAAAAGAGGGATCGATTTTTGTCGTACAAAGGCAATCCAGCGGATCGCAAACTCAACAGCCAGTGCCTGTTCGTATACCGTTTCCAGAAATTCTGGCCCAAGCTCGCGATGTACTGCGATCGCCGCTGCGATGATTGACTCAGTGATTTCTGAATCCCTTAATGCTTTTCCTGCATTCCTGCTTTCCTCAGACATACTCTAAATTGTTCCTTTAGCGCCGGCTTTTTCCCATCCGGGATCGTGTGCCATGGGAACGGTGGGAATCAGTTCTTCCTCAATCAGCTCTTCGGGCGTATACTCGGGCGGAAGGGACGGGGGGACTGGTTTCTGCGCGCGTGCCGCAAATTCCTCTGGAAATTTCTCAACGAAACTTTGCGTCGGCCAGGCGCATGCTTCGCCAAATGCGCAAATGGTGCGCCCGGCAATGTTATCGCCGATGGTCTTGAGTGTTTTCGGATCTTCCACAACTCCGCCGCCACGCAACATGCGGTCGGTGATTTTCTTCATCCAAAGAGAGCCTTCCCGGCACGGTGTGCATTGGCCGCAGCTCTCGTGCGCGTAAAACTCATTGATATTGTTCAGTACCCAGACCATGTCGCGGGAATCATCAAGCACGATCACGCCGCCAGAACCGGCCATCGAACCGGCCGCTGTCAGTGAATCGAAATCCATCGGGATGTCGTCGATCGACAATTCTACTTCGATCGTTGAGCCACCGGCTTGCCTCTGCTTGAGCTTAAATCGCTCATCGGCACGTAAAACTTTTGCAGAGCTTCCGCCCGGAATGACTGCCTTCAATTTTCGGCCCGGCTTTAACCCGCCAGCCATTTCGTAGATCAACTGGCCCATTGTCACCGCACCGACTTCAATTTCGAAGTAGCCTGGCCGCTGCACGTCCCCGCTCACACACATGATTCGCGTTCCCGTGTTGTTAGGGCGGCCGAGGCGGGCATATTCCGCGCCGCCCATGGCAACAATGTGCTTTATATGACACAGCGTTTCGACGTTGTTGACGATTGTCGGGCACATGTACAGGCCGAGCACTGCTGGAAAGTAAGGTGGCTTGATTCGCGGATAACCGCGCTTGCCCTCGAGCGACTCGATTAAGCCAGTTTCTTCTCCGCAAATGTAAGCGCCGGCTCCGCGATGAACGTAAACCTCGGCGTCGAATCCGGAGCCGAGAATATTTTTCCCAAGAAAATTGTGCGTGCGCGCTTCTTCAATGGCGCGTTCGAGAATTTTCGCGCCTTTCGGGAATTCGCCGCGTATGTAGACGTACGCCGTGCGCGCGTTGAGCGCATAACACGAAATCAAGATTCCTTCGAGCAGTTGGTGCGGATCTTCGTGGATGATGTAGCGATCCTTAAACGTGCCCGGCTCAGATTCGTCTGCGTTGCAAATCAAATAGACCGGCCGTTTTTCGTCCAGCTTGATAAAGCTCCATTTCAAGCCGCAGGAAAAGCCGGCCCCACCGCGGCCGCGCAGACCGGAGTTTTTAACTTTGTTAACGATGTCGCTTCGCGACATGGTTACCGCTTGCTTCAACTGTTCGTAACCGCCGCCGCGTAAGTAACAGTCGATATCGGTTGTCCAATCCGGGCGTCCGATATTTTTGAAAATCAGACGGTGTTCCAGGTGGTGAGGGGGGTGTGAATGAGGATTCCCCGTCGCCGCGGGTGAACTTCTCGCGGACTGCCGGTGCCGTACAAGGTCTGCCGCAGAAGTTGGATCGACGTTCTCGTGCAACTGTTCGCCCACCATGCATACCGGCGCGGTGTGGCAGCTGGCAAGACACTCAACGAACTCGACGCTGTAATTTCCGTCGGCGCTGACCGTGATCGGATTGTGCCATCCCTCGCGGTCAGGCGGAGGTGGAATTCCAAACGCCGTGCATAAGTTTTCCATCACCTCAAAGCCGCCGGCCATCGCGCAGCTAAGTGTGCGGCAGACGCGAATGTGGGTTTTGCCCGGCGGGTGTTGTCGAAACATTGGATAGAAGGTGACCAGCTCGAGAATGCTGATCGGCTGCAAACCGAGCTTTGTCGCGATCCACAGAATGGCCTCGTCGCCGATGAACCCAAAATGTTCCTGCCACAGATGCAATAGCGGCATGGCCGCGCCTCTCCTGTGATCGCTCGGATAACGCGCAATCGCCTCATCCATTTTCCGCTCCAGCTCGGCGGGAACGCGTATGCTCGTCGAGTCTGTCACTTGGGAGAGTAATCCGCTACAGCAGATTAATTGGACAACGTGCTGTCTTTCGACTGCACCTTGTCATCCTTAAAAACGATTGTGACTGTGTCTTTGCCCTGCCGGTAAACGTAAGTCGTCTTTTTCGTGATCACGAAATCCTCAGTAGTGAGGGAACTGGGCGGACCCAGGATCGATTCCACCTGCTTTTTCGACATCCCTTCTGCTACTTGATCGACATTCGCCCTTGTGATGCGTTTGCCGGAACAGGACATGACGAGCACAAGCAGGAGTATGAGGACGAAGCGCGTAAAAATGACGAAAGACGAACGACGAATAACCAAGGAATGACGAAGCACGAATGCCGAAATCCCGCGGCGACGCTCCTTGGTCGTTTGCTCGTTCGTCATTTGGATTTTCTTCCTCATTGGACATTCGACATTCGTCATTCTCCCATCATCTGTCGCATTCGCCCATGACGAAGTCCAGACTGCCCAGTACTGCCGGCACATCGCTTACCATGCAGCCTGGCAAAAGCTCGGGGAGGATGCTGAGATTCACAAATGACGGCGCTCGAATTTTCAATCGATATGGCACACCGCCGCCTCTGCTGTTAATATAAAAGCCAAGCTCGCCCTTGGGATTTTCCGCCGCGAAATAGACTTCGCCGGGCGGCGCATCAAGTCCTTCGGTCACCACGATGAAATGATGGATTAGCTCTTCCATTTTTGTCATCACGCGCGATTTCGGGGGAGTCATGTTCTTCCAGTCCGGGACGTTGATCGGGCCGCCTGGCAGTTTATCGATCACCTGGCGCAAAATCCTCACGCTTTGGCGCATCTCCTCGATCCGCACGAGATAACGATCATAACAATCGCCCGCGCTGCCGATCACTACTTCGAACTCGTATTTGTCGTAATCGAGGTACGGATGTTTGCGCCGTAAATCGTGATCAATCCCGCTGCCCCGCAGGTTTGGGCCGGAGAGAGCATACGCAATCGCGTGTTCCTTCGATATGACGCCGATGTCTTTGGTTCGATCGACAAAAATTTTGTTGCGAGTCAGCAATCTGTCGCACTCGTTCAGGCTCGGCCCGAAATCGTCGAGGAATTTGTTCAGTTGGGGAATGAAGCGCTCGGGCAGATCGCGGATTTGGCCGCCGACGCGAGTGTACGAGGTGGTAAAACGGGCACCGGTAAGCAACTCGAAAAGATCATAAAGTTTTTCGCGCTCGGTGAAAGTGTAGAGAAATACCGTCATCGCTCCGAGATCGAGCGCCATCGCGCCAAGACCCATCAGATGTGAAGAGATGCGTGACGTTTCACAGCAAATGGTGCGAATCGCCTTTCCACGCGGTGGAACCTCCCAGTCCATCAGTTTTTCCACCGCCAACGCGTAGGCCACATTGTTTGAAAGTGGCGCGAGATAATCGAGCCGGTCTGTGTAAGGGACAAACTGATTGTACTGCATGTTCTCCGCGATTTTTTCGTCACCACGATGCAGAAAACCAATGTCGGGTGTGGCCTTGGTAATAATCTCGCCATCGAGTTCCAGCACGAGCCGCAAAACGCCGTGCGTAGCAGGATGCGAAGGCCCCATGTTAAGCACCATTTTCTCGCCGATATCGTCCTCCGGTGGTTGCAACGCAGCGTCGGCTGCCGCCACCCGGGTGACCGCATCTGGCGATTCGATTTCGCGGACGGTGAAAGGCATGGGAAGAGTTACAATGTTAAAGGATTTACGCTGGCGAGTGAACCAGCGCGCGCAAGCAATTTCGCCGGGCGAATCTTTCCGGACAGGCTGGCGCGTGGTGCTCTCGAAACGCACAATCGCGCTCGCGCCTATGACGAAACGCGATTAACTAAAATATCATGCCGAAAAAAAATGCACTGCTCTTTGCTGGACAGGGCGCGCAAACCGTTGGGATGGGACGCGATCTCGCTGAGCAATTTCCTGTTGCAGCGGACTTATTCCGCGAGGCTGACGAAATTCTCGGCCGAAAGTTGAGTGACATTGCGTGGAACGGCCCAATCGAGGAGTTGACCAAGACGTTAAATTGTCAGCCTGCGCTTTACGTTCATGGGCTGGCGTGTCTGGCAGCGTTGCGCGAGATTGGCGGCAATTTTCCCGTCGGCGGCGCGGCGGGCTTGTCGTTAGGGGAAATAACTGCGCACGCAGCGGCAGGCACATTCGATTTTGCAACCGGCCTGAAGCTTGTGCAGCTGCGCGCGCAATTCATGGAGGAAGCGTGCGCGGCTACTCTTGGGGGTATGGCGGCAATGATTGGCGGCACGGAGAACGACGTCCGTCGCCTTGCCGCGGATGAAGATGTCGATGTCGCCAATATCAATGCGTCTGGCCAAATCGTCATTTCGGGTGAGCTGGCGAAAGTCGAGGCGGCTGTCGGTGTGGCGAAAGAATACGGGATTGGGCGCGCGATGATGTTAAACGTGGCTGGTGCATATCACTCGCGTTTGATGGAGAGCGCCTATGAAAAGCTTGGCGCGGTGCTTGAGCATGTTCCAATACGACCGCCGCGTTTTCCTATAATCAGCAACGTGACCGGCATGGAAGTGGCGACCCCTGTTGAAGTCCGACGCACATTGCAGGACCAGGTCACGGGGACGGTGCGCTGGCTGGATTGCATGGAACAACTGGTGGACCTCGGCTGCGATTTTTTTATCGAACTGGGACCGGGCGGTGTGCTGGCTGGTTTGTTGCGACGCAGTCGCAAAGGCATGGGTGTGATCGCGGTGAGTGACGCCGAATCGGTTCGCAAATGTGCCAAGGCGCTGTTAGCCACCGCCCTGCGGGCGGTCAAAACGAGAGCCTCCCGGGGTGGTGGAATCGGGTAGCTCACAAAGCCGTGGCTACAACGTCGACAACCGTCTTCGGCTACGTAACTTTGGCACATGACTGTCAGCGAACGCGTCGATTCGGACCTTAAGGAAGCGATGCGTGCCAAAGACACCACAAAGCGGGGCGTTCTGCGCATGTTAAAATCGGCCCTGAAATACGCAGCGATTGCAAAATCAGGCGCAGAAACGGAGCTAAGCGACGCCGACGCCGCGCAGGTGATTCGCAAGCAGGCAAAGCAACGCCAGGATTCCATCGAGAGCTTCGAGAAAGGCGGACGCGCCGACCTCGCTGACAAGGAAAAAGAAGAGTTGTCGATCCTGAACGGGTATTTGCCGCAGGGAATGAGCGCAGGCGAGGTGGCAAGAATTGTGCGGGAAACCATCGTCGAAGTCGGCGCGACATCGAAAGCGCAAATGGGCGCGGTGATGAAAGCGTTGCAGGTGAAAGTCGCCGGTCGCGTGGACGGCAAGACGCTGAGCGCGGAAGTGCAAAAGCAGTTGAGCGGTTAAAAAGTTACAAGAGTTGCAGGTCAAAACGAAACTTCTTGAGGCTGCCGACCCTTGTAACGTTGTAACTCTTTTAACAGTTTTAACTATGCTCACAGCCATCATCGTCGCCGCGGGCGATAGTCGCCGCATGGGCTTTGATAAATTGTTTGCGGTGGTTGCCGGCAAACCAATCATCGCGCACACGATAAGTGCATTTCAGCGTGCGAAGTCAGTCGAAGGCATTATCGTCGTCACACGCGAAGACCGGCACGATGATATCAAAGCGATCGCTCGCGAAGAAAAGTTCGAAAAGGTGCGGTCGATCATTCCGGGTGGGAAACACCGGCAGGATTCTGTGCAAGCCGGGATGAGTCATCTGGATTCAGGTACGCGGTGGATCGCAGTGCATGATGCCGCGCGGCCGCTGATTACTCCGGAGCAGATCGAGCGCGTGTTCCAGCAATGCACAAGGCGTGGCGCTGCCGCTTTGGCAGAACCCATTAAGGACACATTGAAACGAGCAGGTAGCGATCTTCTGGTCAGCGGTTCAATGGATCGAGATCAGCTGTATGCGATGCAAACGCCGCAAATTTTCGAACGTCAATTGATCGAGGAGGCCTATCGCGTGGTTTATGCAGAAAATATCTCTGTAACGGACGATGTTTCAGCAGTCGAGCGGCTCGGCCGCAAAATCGCTCTCGTTCTCAACGACGATTTCAATTTCAAAATCACATATCCGCGAGATTTGCCGCTTGCTGAATTTGTTCTGAAACAACGGATGGACTCTGTCGCGAATTGACGTTGCCTGTCGTCAAAGGCGCAGCGTCAGCGGCCCATTGAAAGCCGCTCGGCGAGGAGCTGTGGCAGACCGGCTTTAGAAATCTTCTTTTGTGCGGTCGCCAGATCGTATTTTACGCGCACCAGTTCGACCAGATTGTTTTCAATATCATAAATGCAGTACGCCGCACGCCAGTTTCCGTCGCGAGGCTGGCCGACGCTGCCTGCGTTGATGAAATATTTTTTGGCTGGCTCGATGCGGACGTGTTCGATCCTTTTCTGTCGAACACCCTGGTCCCGAAGAAACACCATGGGTACATGCGTGTGGCCGAAAAAACAGACCGCAGTACGCTGATACGTGAAACTAGCGACAGCATCGAGATTGCTAAAGACATAGCCCCATTGGCCGGGGGTATCGAGCGTGGCATGCACGATTGTAAAATCGTGTACTCGTTTCTGGAACGGCAAGTTCCGCAGCCATTCCTTGTCCTGATCCGTCAAATTGTCGCGGGTCCACTGGATGGCGCGCTCGGCCAATTCGTTGAACCGTTCCGAAGATGTGGAAAGCGTTGCCTCCTCGTCGTGATTGCCTTTCACCACGGGGCAATCGAGTTCCCGAACACGTTCAATGCATTCTCGCGGGTTCGCATTATAACCCACCACGTCGCCCAGACACAAAAAATGAGTGCATCTACGCTCACGCGCGTCCGCCAGTACCGCTTCGAGCGCCTCGAGGTTAGCATGGATATCACTTAAAATTGCGAAACGCATCATCAAAAGTTAAACCGTTAAAAGGTTAAAACGTTACAATGGCGGCAGTCGGTCGCCGCCAAGAACGCACCGATCAAACGATTTCGCTATTTAACGGTTTTGTTTTCCTTGTCCGGAATTCGTTGGTCTTCTGGGATACCAAGCTTTTCTTCCAGGAACTTCAGCCGCCTGATCAAAGTAGGCAGCCGTTCCTGCGGTCCCTCGTCATAGAGTCCGCGCAGACGCTCGTAAGCCTCCCGTTCACGTCCCTCGCAGTAGGAAAGCTCGTAGGCCGAGAAACGCCTGTCGAATGTCGGCGCTCCGGGCAAGGTCGCTGCCTTCGCGTAATATTCTGCTGCACGCTCATGGTCTTTGTATTTCTCTTTGTATAGCCGGGCAAGCGCTTCATAGAGGTCCGGTCGATCGGGGTTGTTTTTTATGCCGCGTTCGAGGAAGTCCTTGCCTAGCGCAAAATATTCACGCTGAGCTTTGACTCGCAGCGCGAGGCGCGGCTGCTTTTGATCATTCATCGCCGCCACGCTCGCGTTCCACGCCATGTGCCAGGCAGCTGTGTCCCAAAACAACAGCACTCGTGGTTGGAGCGTCGTGATGTGGCGGAACAATAACAACATTCGGCCCCATTCGGTGTTTTCCCACGCGGCATGCGCCTGGATATATAGAGCGTCGGCAACGATCGCTCGAAACCCGCTCAACGCTGCAATGAACCCGAGTTGCCCGATTTTTTCCCGAAGGTCGAGATTAAATTCGATGCCGCGGAAATGCTCCTGTCGATGAAGAGCCGCCAGATTGCGTTCAATTGGCAATTTGAGGAGCCCGAGCCCGATCAGCACTGCCAGCGCCACGACGGCTCGCATCATAATTCTTTCCCGTAAAACACGAAGGCAGCCAACAGCGTGTAGATCGTGGTGTAGAAAATGCCAAGCACGGCAGTCTTGGCAAAAACCGCGAGCGAAATGGCGGTGCCGGCGACGATGTCATCCACCAAATTGAACGCCTGCAAGTCGGGAAATAACAGCGTGACCACCGCGAGAAAAACGCGAGTAACCAGGGCGTTGCCATGTTCCTGGAGCCAATACTCGCGGGCAGTGGCTTGCAAATGTCCGATAAAATAAATGAAAGCCATAACCACCACGGTGAAAATGGTTGATGTGGCGAATGTGGAGACAAACAGCGTCAGCGCCGCGAGCAGGCAGGCTTTTAGGTAAATGATCGCAATTCCGGGAAACAGATCGGCGTCGAAAGCAGAAGATCGTACCGCGCGTAGAGCATCGGCAAGTTGATCAGGTGGTGCGCCAGACAGTTGTCTCATTGTCGCGTGTAGCGCCGCCTGCTCGCGCATGTAGAGCACAATCAGGAACCCGGCGCCCATTACGAGTGTGCTGATCGCCAACAATAAAAGAACTCCCGCAATTTTCCCCACCACATAATCGAAGCGCGGCACCGGCTTCGCTAGGATGGTGTAAACTATGCGGTCCTCCATGTCCTGTGGAAGCAGCCGCGCCGTGGCAACGATTGCCAGCAGCGACGTAAAAATCGAAATCGCGCCAAGGGATACATCTTTCAGGATCTGGAATTCCTGCTGAAAAGAAAACTGCGCCATGAAGATCGAGCTGCCGATCAAAAGAAGCGCAAACACAAGCAGTACATAGAACACCTTCAGGCGTGTCAACTCGATTAGCGTGTTCCTTGTAATGGTGAGGATCCGCGACAGAGAAAGAGCACGATATCGCTTCGCACGCGTTGAAGCGTCGAACTGTTGAAGCGTTGAAGCGTTTTCGCTATTCGTCATTTTTGCTTCGTCATTCCTTCGTCATTCTTGGTCGCTTCCAGAAACAATCTCTCCAGTGTGGTCGTCGATTTTCGCCGCTCGATCAATTTCGCGTTTGACCGGCTTAGGAGCGATTCGATATCCCGCACAAGCTCATCGGAGGCATCGGCAACGACAAGCTCGGTTTGATTTTCGATCGCGATCAATTCCTGCAAATGTCCTTCGCGCACCAGCACGCCATCCGCGAGAATACCGACGCGATCGCAAATCTCCTGTGCTTGTGCGAGCAAATGCGAAGAGAGCAGCACGGTAATTCCGCGCTCTTTGAGATTGAGGATCAAATCGCGAATTTCTCGTGACCCTGCCGGATCGACACCGGCGGTGGGCTCATCGAGTACCACAAGCCTGGGATCGTGGATTAGCGCTTGAGCGAGGCCGATGCGTTGCAGCATCCCTTTTGAATAGGTGCCGAGTCGGCGATTACGTGCCCTATCGAGACGGACGAGGCGGAGCAATTCGTTGACGCGATTTTTTAGCGCGGCTCCTCGCAGCCCGCAAAGCCGCCCGAAAAAATCCAGCGTTTCTTCGCCGGTAAGAAATTTCTGGAAGTACGGGTTCTCCGGAAGAAAGCCGACGGCCTCGCGGCTCTCCACAAGACGGCTATCACCTCCAAAAATTTCCGTGCGGCCGCGCGTTGGAGATACCAGGCCGAGAATAATTTTCAGCGTGGTGCTTTTACCGGAGCCATTCGGCCCCAGCAGCCCGTACACCTCGCCCGGGTCGATCCGAAGGTTGAGGTCTTTCACCGCGACGATCGATTGTCGATGAAACGGAACGGGAAAAATTTTGGTTAGTCCGTGAACAGCGACCGCCGGATTAGTCATAGCGAATCTCAAAGCCGCGCGCAGTGACCGGTTTCTCCAATCTATTTTCGGTTTGCCTACGAATTAGCGAGTGCAGTTCGCCTTTGGCGACGCGGTCGAGGAACGCGCGCACCTCCTCGTCCTCTCCCGTAACCTGAAGTTCGACGCGGCCATCCGGCAGGTTACGGACCCAACCGGTGACGTCGAAGCCCTTGGCTACGTGGCGTACCGACCAGCGGAACCCAACGCCTTGCACATTTCCCTCATAGAAAACTTGGAGCGAAATCATAGTCGCTGGCTTTTCAGCTTTTGCTGCCTGTTGGACGGCAGACGCCACGCTACGCATCGAGAACCTGGTCTCGCTTCATCGGTTCACTTGTACGAATAGACCAAACAGAAGCTGCCTTCCTCGCCTTCAACCAGATCGACAGACACAAAGTACTGACCGCTGTTCGGCGGTGAAAACCCGGCGGCCGCCTTATCCCCGTTATCGTAGCTTTCTGTAGTCACCTGTTTTCCGGCCTCATCATAAACGGTGACAGCAATTTTTTTCACCGGTTCGGTCGCGCCGACGGAGAACCAGTACTGGTTTCCGGCATAAAGATTCACGGCTATCAGAGCGTGGTCGCGTGGCTTAACAACCCCACACCAATGTCCATCTCGGATCTTGAAACCATCGTTTGAAAACGCTCCAGCAATGTCGAGCGCGTCTTTGCGCGCACTCACCTCCGCATCTGTCTCGGCGCGCGCTGCAAAGCTGGTCCCCAACACAAAAAGCGAGATGAAAATTGTAATACGGCGTTTCATTTGGGCAGTTCTTTGCTCTCTATTTCTGTCATCATCTTGCCAACCGCTGTGTTGATTTTTCGCACTTCATCCACAGTGGGCGCCTTGCCCGGCGGGAAAGAAACGAGTTTCTCGATTTCCCCAAGCTGCTGGCTCACATCTTTCACCAGAGGTTCCCCGCGCAATTCGGGTGAGATTTCATTAATCTTTGACTGCATGAAGTGAACCAGTGCTGGTTGCCGCAGGACTCTGGCGCTTCCTTCATTGTAGTCCTTGACGATTGCGGCGGTGACCACCTGGGTGCCTCGAATCCAGCCACCGAGAGTCACCAGAATCACCAGGTCCTGATCAGCGTGGGACTGCATTGAGGATTTTACCTCGTTCTGCGTTGCTTCCAGTTCTTCCTGTAGCGTATCCCACTCGTTTTGGTCGGCGAATTCGTTGATGCTATTGCCACGGCCAAGCAGCTTCTCGCTAACTCCGAGCGCCTTTGCAAGCTTGATGATGTCTGATCCGATGTTTTTGACCTGCTGCCCGTCTTTTGCTTCGACAGCAATAAACCCGTCGGCAATCAAACCGCCCAGGTTCAGCGCAATTTGCGCGCGATTGCTGTACGTCACCGGTATTGGCCCGCGATACTGACCTGCCCAGTTTGTCTTTCCCGTCTTTCCAAGCGAGGCGAAAAGTTCGCCCGGTGTCGGGATGCTGATCGAATCGCTTCTAACAGCTTTTGCCAGTTGGTCTGCCGAAAGATGGCCGCTCTCCCCGGCGCCCGCGGCAGCGAAGACGCCGATAAATAATGTAAGCACAACAAGGTTTACCAGACGAATCATCGCCCATGATTATGCGCGCATCGGTCAAAATGCCAATGGGAATCTCATGCGACCTTGGTGGTACTCTTCGAAGACTGGTGGTCACCCTCCCATAAACAATTATTTCTGTTACACATGCACCGCCAAATTAATTGCCCCAGTCAATCGTTCGCGATAGGGCCAAAAGCTGATTTGCTTCGCGAGACGAAAGCTGTTCTAATCCGCCAGAATCGTATGGCGCGCACCAGCATTAGCCGAATCCATGCGCGTGAAATTTTGGATTCGCGCGGCAATCCGACAATTGAGGTCGACGTGCGCCTTGAAGGCGGCGTGCTGGGACGAGCCGCCGTGCCAAGCGGGGCGAGCACGGGCGAACACGAAGCATGGGAATTGCGTGATGGTGATAAAAGCCGCTTCAGCGGCAAGGGCGTAAGAAAGGCTGTTGCCAACGTAAACCACAAAATTGCGCCGGTTCTCAAAGGCTGGGACGCGCGAGATCAGGCGAAGATTGATAACAAATTGATCGAGCTCGATGGTACCCCCAATAAGAAGAATCTCGGCGCAAACGCGCTGCTCGGAGTTTCACTGGCGATCGCCCACGCCGCCGCCGCAGCGGAAAATCTCCCGCTATTTCGATATCTCGGGGGAGATGAAGCGCGAGTGTTGCCAGTGCCGATGATGAATATCTTGAACGGCGGCGCGCACTCGGATGCGCCGATCGATTTTCAAGAATTCATGATCATGCCGTGCGGCGCGCCGAGCTTTTCAGAAGCGCTGCGTTATGGAGCCGAGGTTTTTCACGCACTCAAATCTGTCCTCAAACAGCGACATCTTTCAACGGCGATCGGCGACGAAGGTGGTTTTGCGCCGAAGCTCAATTCCGCCGAGGACGCCCTGGAATCAATTTCGACAGCGATCGAGAAAGCCGGTTACAAGCTGGGTGAACAAATTTTTATCGCGCTCGACCCCGCTGCCTCCGAGTTCTACGACAACAAAAGGAATCTTTACATTTTTAAAAAGTCGGATCGTTCAAAAAAAACTGCTGAAGAATTGATCGACTATTATGCCGATCTTTGTGCGCGATTTCCTATCATTTCCATTGAAGACGGTTGTGCCGAAAACGACTGGGACGGCTGGAAGAAACTGACGAAAAAACTCGGTGAGAAAATTCAACTGGTCGGTGACGATCTCTTTGTGACGAACGTCGAATTTCTCCGCAAAGGAATTGCCGAACACGTGGCCAACTCCATTTTGATCAAGGTGAATCAGATCGGCACGCTGACGGAAACACTGGCGACGATTGATCTGGCGAAGACGAACGGTTACACGACGGTAATTAGTCATCGGTCCGGTGAAACCGAAGACACAAGCATTGCCGACATCGCGGTGGGGACCAATGCCGGTCAGATCAAAACCGGGTCGCTTTCCCGTAGCGATCGGATAGCGAAGTACAATCAGTTGTTGCGAATCGAAGAAGAACTGGGTGACAAAGCTGTCTACGGCGCTACACTCCGCTGAGTGCATCACAGCTACGGCGATTTCCGCGCGCGTCGCGAAGCTACCGTCTGGCAGCGACTGAACCGGATTCTTCTCGTTCTGCTCGTGATCGCGATCTGGCTCGTAATCGTGAGCTTGTTTTTTCCGCCTTACAAAAAATTGACGCAGAGCCGAGCGGAGATCGACAACCTACAACAACAGGTGAATGAACAGCAAAGTTTGCTCGCCCGTCAGACGCGCGAGGTCAATTTGCTCAAGACTGACGCGACGTATCTGGAAACGATTGCGCGTGATAGGCTTGATTTGATGAAGGAAGGCGAAACAATCTTTCGCCTCGAGACTGCGCGCGCTAAGCCAAAACCGCCCAGCGATTCTGCGCGCAAATGAGTGTAGAGGCGCTCGCCGCGGCGAGCGCCTGCCAGAAACGTCCGCGTTTGACCCAAACGCCGCTACACCTTTTGCGATTCTCTTTGAGTTAAACTATGTTTCCCCATGCCAATGGAAATCTCCATCCCCGATGCCGAGGACCTGAAATCGCGTGTCCGCGAGCTGCGGAGGTTTCTTTGACGTCGAAGAGCTCCAGAAAAATCTAGCCTCAATTGAAGGGCGCATGGCTGCACCCGATTTTTGGTCGAATCGGGAACGCGCTCAGGCCAATGTCGAGGAAGTTTCCCGATTGCGTTCGCTGATTAATCCGTTTCAAGAACTGGAACGCGAGATCGAAGACTTTAGCGCATTACAACAGTTAGCTGCGGAAGAAAGTGACCCGGCGAGCCGCGCGCACGCAGAGCAAGAGGTTGCGACCGAACATGACCGCTTGGTTCACAAGCTGGAGGAATTTGAGCTGCGTCAGTTTCTTTCAGGCGAGAACGATCGCGCGAACGCATTTGTGACCATTCATTCCGGTGCAGGCGGCACCGAGTCGTGCGACTGGGCCGACATGTTGCTGCGGATGTACCAGCGCTGGATCGAGCGAAGTGGTTTCACATCGCAGACAGTGGACATTCAACAGGGCGAAGAAGTCGGCATCAAGTCGGTGACCCTCTTCGTTGCTGGCGAGTATGCCTACGGAAACCTGCAGCCCGAGCGCGGCGTGCACCGGCTCGTGCGCATTTCGCCTTTCGATGCAAACAAACGGCGACACACTTCGTTCGCGAGCGTCGATATTGTTCCCGAAATTGCTGATACTGCTCCGATTGAAATCAATCCCGCCGATCTGGAGATTGACACGTTTCGCAGCGGCGGCAAAGGCGGACAGAACGTCAACAAGGTCGAAACTGCAGTACGGATTTTGCACAAGCCAACCGGAATCGTGGTTGCGTGCCAGGCCGAGCGCAGCCAGGGACGTAATCGCGAGCTGGCGATGAAAATGTTGAAAGCAAAACTTTACCAAGTGGAGGAGGACAAGAAACGCGCTGAGATGGAGAGGCAATATGGAGAAAAAGGCGAGATCGCATGGGGCAATCAAATTCGCTCATACGTTTTTCAGCCGTATCAAATGGTGAAAGATCACCGCACCGGCGCAGAAACCAGCAACGTGCAGGATGTGATGGACGGCAACATTGACATGTTTATCCAGGCGAAATTACGCGGGGAAAAGAATACAAAGAGCGAAGCAAGCGATGGCGACACATAACTGGCATCAGCGTTGGTGTTTGTTATCCCGGCGCGAAGTCGAGGGATCTCTGAATGCTAAGAAATAATCAGAGATGCCTCGACTCCGCTCGACATCACATTTAGCGGGTTGAGACAAGCCGCAGTCGAAAACGTGCAGCGAATTGTCCGCCGTTATGTGCGCGGCAACAGGCCAGACATGCAACGGCGCGCTTTATCCGGCGGGTCCGATGGAAATCGCGCTGGCAGTGTGGACACTTGTAACGGTATCGCCATGCGCGTTCGGTAACGGGGAAGGGAAGATTATGACAGCGTTTCTCGTCGGCGATTGCCAGATCGCGGCACGCGGTGCGCCACTCGTCTCCATGCGGCAGAATTCTGTGACGGCCAGCGCGAAATTGGGCAAGAAGATGGGCCAATTCGTGGCGCAAAGTCCGATCAATTTCGTGCGGGTGCTCAAACAGTCGCGGGTTTAACGAAATCAGTTTCTGGCGATAATCAGCGCGACCTGCAGCGGTTTTGAGGCGTGAATTCCATTCGACGCGAAGTTCCCGCGCGATTCGAGTTGCGCCGTGGGCGCGTAACAGGTCGCGCGCTTGCGTTTCAAGATCGACGTTGCGTCCTTGGAACTGTAGGGCAACCGCACCGGTTGCCGTCCAGGAATTCGGCAAGCGGAGCGCCTGCCCTACAGCCGCGCCCTTTTCTACGCAGACACGAGTGGCGAATTGTTCGAATGCAAATTCGAGCTGCCTAAGCAACGGCATAGGCGCTTTTTCGCGTCTGCAGACGTTCGACGATTTTCTGCACCGCGTCGCCCGCGGCTTTGATTTCGTCGGCGGTTGTCCATTTACCAAGGGAAAAGCGAACCGCGGAGCGAGCGCGCTCGATTGGCAGACCCATCGCGAGCAAAACGTGCGATGCAACGACTGATCCGACCATGCATGCCGACCCGCTGGAGGCGCAGACACCTTCCAGATCAAGCGCCATCAGCAGCATCTCGGAATCGAGTCCGAGCAGACTCACGTTCAACGTGTTTGCGAGCCGCAGAGCGTTCGCGCAGTTTTGTTTTGCATCCGGAACGTTCTCCGAAATTCGCGTCCAAAGTTCATCGCGCAACCGTGCCTCGCGCTCCTGTTCGCTCTCCCGATCGTGCAATGTCCACTCGGCGGCCGCTGCCATTCCCGCAATCGCGGCAACATTTTCTGTTCCGGGGCGTCGTTCATTCTCGTGCGCGCCACCGAACATGATCGGCTGGATCGATAAACCGCTGCGCAAGAATAAAAATCCTGCGCCTTTTGGCCCATAGAATTTGTGCGCGGCGAAACTGGCGGCATCGACCAATGAAAGATCAACGTTCACTTTGCCAAACGCCTGCACCATGTCTGTGTGCAGCAAGACGCCGCCCTCGCGGCAGATTTGGGAGATTTCACGCATCGGCTGGAGCACGCCGGTCTCGTTGTTCGCGGTCATGATCGAAACAAGCCTCGTCTCGGGGCGGATCGCGCTCGCGAGCTGATCAGGATCGATTACTCCATCGCGCGAAACATCCAGCCACGTTACTTGAAAATTTTCGTTCTTTTCCAAATGCTCGACGGTGTTGAGTACTGCGTGATGTTCGGTTTTCGCTGAAATGATGTGACCGCCACCTGCTGATCGACGGCGCGCGAGGCCGAACACGGCGAGGTTGCATGATTCCGTTCCGCCGCTGGTGAAAATGATCTCGTTTGGTTTCGCGTGCAGCCGAGCCGCCAGCTTGTCGCGCGCATTGTCGATTGCGGCGCGTGCCTCACGACCGGCTGCGTGTACGCTCGACGGGTTGCCGAAGCGACGTTCAAGATACGGCAGCATCGCGTCGCGGGCTGCATCAGAAAGCGGCGTCGTTGCGTTGTAATCGAGGTAAATCATTCCGTCTTCCTCTTAATCCTAGTCTTGTTCTTACTCTTGCTCATGCTCGTGATCGTGTCCGTGAAAAGTCCGCGATGGCGAGGACGCGATCGTTAGCGCGCGAGGCGTGTGCGGTCCCCAGCTCATTCCCGAAATTCTTCACGCGTGGTCGCTGGCCTATGCTTTCGCTTCGGCACAATTCGCAATTGTTTTTCTTCGTAATACACCAACGAATCGGGTGGCACACTTTGCACCAGGAAAACGTTGCCGCCGATTGTCGATCTAGCGCCAATGACGGTTTCGCCACCCAGAATCGTTGATCCTGGGTAGATCGTCACGTCGTCTTCTACCGTTGGATGACGTTTCCCGCCTTTTTTGATCTTCCCGTGCTCGTCCTTTTGAAAACTGCGCGCGCCAAGGGTGACAGCATGATAAAGCTTAACGCGCGCCCCGATCTTCGTCGTCTCGCCGATCACGACGCCAGTGCCGTGATCGATAAAAAAATGGGAACCAATCTGCGCCCCAGGATGAATATCGATCCCGGTGCGGCTATGCGCCCACTCCGTCATGATGCGCGGGATCAATGGCACCTTGTCATAAAGCAGATGCGCCATTCGATAAGTGGCGACCGCCTCGAGCGCAGGATAAGCGAGAATGATCTCCTCGTAGCTCCTCGCAGCCGGGTCCCCTTCGTAAGCGGCGTCGATGTCTGTCCAGAGAAGCCGACGGACCGCAGGCAACTCCTTCAAGAATGTGGCTAGGACTTCTTCCGCTTTTGCTTCCGTTGCTTCGTCAGGCGGAATTTTGCCGAGGCTTCTGCAAATTTCCGTTTTCAGTCGTGCATGCAAAGCTCTGACGCGAGTGCGCGTGACGTCGGCCAAATCTTCCGAGCTTACCAGCGACTGGCTACGAAAACCGGGGAACATCAGACTCATTAACTCGGCACACGCCGCCTCGATGGCCAGACGAGAGGGGAGAGTGGCGGCAGCGGCGAGATAATTTATGCCGCCGGTTTCGCCATAAGTCTGAAGCAGTTCCTCAACCGCGTCGCGGTCGGTCGCATTCATCGCAGCAAATATGCGCTCGCTTTCCAATGAACAAAAGTGAAACTGTGGAAATAAGGAAGGCCGTTGAAACGGCCTCCCAGCCATCCGTGTAGGTGATCACCGGCCTTAAGGCCGGTGTTAATGAGAGAAGGACGTTGCTCTGGGCAATCTCTGGCCCTCCGCGATTTGTCGGCGGTCGAGTACGGCGCTGCAGCCACAGCAGTGCTCTCGTTAACACGGGGCGGTTTCAATCTGGTGGGGCTTGAGAAAGGCTCAGCTTGGAAGCAGCATTCTCATTAACACCGGCTTTCAAGCCGGTGAGCTCAGCAGCAGATGGACATCAGCCGTTTTAACGGCTTACGATTGATCGCATGTCTGTCCATTCGTACTCTCGCATCTGGATTCACTTGATCTGGGGAACTCTGGATCAGGAAAGATTGCTAAACAAAACAGCTGCGGCGCGCATTTCTCGCTACCTGACGGAGCATGCGGAAGAGAAAGGGATTTACATGAAAATTAATCATGTAAACGCAGATCACGTTCACGCGCTGATCGACCTTCCCACTTCCCTCTCGATAGAGGAACTGATGCAACTCCTGAAAGGAAGCTCTTCTCACTGGATTAACGCAAATAACATCATAACTGGAAAATTCGCCTGGAGCAGGGGCTATGGCGCATTCTCTGTATCAGAATCGAATGTGGATCAGGTCGCGCGATACATTGCTCATCAAGAAGAACATCATCGCGTCCGCACATTTGCGGAAGAGCTGAGAGAGTTCATCGATCGCCACGGACTGCGGTGGAAAGATAAGGAAAGCCGTTGAAACGGCTTCCCGGCTGGCGGCCTGTGTTAATGAGACGAAGAATCGTTCATGGCTGATCAGGCTGAAAATTTGCGCATGGCATAGCGCGCGAGGCATTTTACCTGGAAGCCGGGTCGCGCATCGATCTCTCATTAACACCGGTTTTTAAGCTGGTGCGATCAGCGAGAACCGGACATAAGCCGGCTCAACGGCTTACGATTTCTTAAGCGACTGCCCCTACGCCTCGCGTGCGCTTAGCCATTGCAGAGCAAAACGCGCGACTTCGCGCGAATTTTTCAGATCGAGTTTGTCTTTGATATGCGCCCGGTGGGTCTCGACTGTCTTGGGGCTGAGATGCAACAGCTTCGCGATCTGACGGACTTCGTTGCCTTTGCCGATCAGTTCCAGGATTTCGAGTTCGCGATCGCTTAATCTCTCGACAGCATCGGTCTCACCTTCGGCTTGGCGATGCGCGAATTTTGTGATCACCTGCGCCGCCATGGCCGGGCTGAGATAAGGATGTCCATTGAAAACTTCGCGGATGGCTTGGATCACATTGGCCATCGCTTCATGTTTCATGACGTAGCCGTCGGCTCCGGCGCGCAGCGCTCGCACTGCGTAGAGGGATTCATCGTGCATCGAAAGCACTAGAATTGGCAGCTTCGGAAATTCTGCGCGGATGTTCTTGATTAGCTCAATGCCGTTGGCGCCCGGCAAGCTGAGATCAACAATTGCCATGTCGGGATGCAGTTTGCGGATGACGTCCATGGCTTCGGCGGCGGTGCCTGCTTCGCCACAAACTGCGAAGGTCCCGTCGGAATGGATCATTTCCTGGAGGCCCTTTCGAAAAAGGGGATGATCGTCAACGATCACAATGCGTTTCGCGTCCGGCGGATCGCACCGCGGGTTCTGGTTCGTTGAGCGCACCTGCACGTGCTTCATTTTCCGAGCCACTTTGCGTCTGCTGGGATTGCTGCGAGCCCAGTCATTCGCGTTCCTTTCTAACTGTTTAAGACTTCGCTACCCGATGGATTGCCAGATGCAGGAAATTTAGATCAGGGCGGCCAATGTCTTTGCAATTTTCGCAGGCAGCCCTGGCCCGGCGCTTTCGTCGTTCGATGATTGAACTCCCTTTTTGTGTGGCAAATAGCAAGACACACATGTGCCGCCCTGCCTTGAAGCGCCGATTTCCAAACGGCCGCCGGCCAATTGAGCTCGGTAATTCATAATGTGAGCACCCAGGCCGTGCTTCAATTTTGGCTCGTCCGAGAATCCAACGCCGTCATCAGTGACGCGCAAAACCATCCCTTGAGGCGATCGCTCCAGCTTCACGACAATTTCCCGGGCCTGTGCGTGCTTGTTGGCGTTGATGACTGCTTCACGCGCAATGCGATAGAGCTGCGCTGCGGCCGGGTCATCTTCAATGTGAAACGATGGTTTGACTTCCAATCTGCAGGGAACCCTCCAGATTTCCCGGTCAACCAAATCTTGCAAAGCATCGACCAGCGCAGCCGAATCGACATCGGCGCGGTGTAATGCTTGGGAAATATTGCGCGTATCAGTCGCAGCTTCGTTTACCAGATCAGCAATTTTCTCAATGTCAGCTGCATCGATGACGCGATGGTTTTTTAATCGCAACGCGACGGAGCGCGCCATGAACGCGACGGCGGTGAGATGCTGGCAAAGGCCATCGTGCAATTCCTGTCCCAGTCGCTGTTGCTCCCGGTCGCTGATGGCGAGAATTTCTCCTTCAAGTCCTTTGCGCCGCTCTATCTCGCCTTTCAATTCTTTGTTTGCCACAAGCAGCTGATGTGTTCGCTCGCGAACGCGATGTTCCAGCAGTTCCTTTGCTTTTTGTAACGCGGCTTCCGCCTTCTTCTCCTCTGTGATGTCGCGCAGCGCGCCGATGGTGTAGAGCGGGGCTCCGTAAGAATCGCGAACGATCGAGCGCAGTATCTCAGCCCAGATGATCGTTCCATTCTTGCGCACATAGCGTTTTTCAATTCGATAAAACGGGATCTCGCCTGCGACCAGTTGGCGATACAGCGTGATCTCACGCGGATAATCTTCCTTGTGCGTTAAGTCTTTAATTCGGCATCGCAGAATCTCGTATTTGGTGTATCCGAGGATGCGGCAAAACTCTTCGTTCACGCCAACGTATTTGCCCTCCGGCGAAGCTTCGCTGATGCCGATCGGCGCCCGCTCGTAAGTTGCTTGCAAACGCTGTTGACTGTCTCGCAGCGCTTGCTCGGCGCGTTTACGCTCGGTCAGGTCGAAAATGGCGGTCTGGTAGAGGCGCGCGCCGTCTTTCATCAATGCGAACGTGGCTGTGCTCGACAACTGTACCGGAATGTTTTCGCCGTCGCGCTGTTTCAGATGCAGCTCGGTCGTTATCGGGCCGTCCGACGAACGACACGCGCGCAGATGATCGAGAAAGAGTTGCGTGTCCTCTTTCGCGACACAGATGGCGAAGGTCGTCCCGATCAATTGCCTGCGCGACCGGCGGAGTAGCCGAGTAGCTGCGAAATTAATTTCTTCAATGCGGCCAACCCGATCGAACGTGACGTACCCGATCGGGGCGAAGTCAAAAAGATCGATATACCGCTGAATCGCCTGCTCCAGTTCTGTCTTTGGCTGTCGAAAGACCGGCCTTCGCATCGATTTTGCCGGTGCAACCTTCCTGCCGTTGGTCCCCTCCGCGCCATTGCTGAAAGCTCGCTTGCCGGCGTCGAGGGTCGCTTTCGTTCTGTTCATTGCCGTTCCAATTAATTCGTGCCGACGCCGGCGGGCCGATGTTGTCATTCTGCGCCGGGTTCGTCGCTTCTTATTTTTGCGGCTAGAGTTGTTTCGGTCGTTTAGCTGTTTTGCTGCCATCCAATTCTCCCCCCCCGTTGATGTCGACCAAGGTGATGACGGCACCGTCGATTTTGTTCTCGGTTGTGCGATACGGTCGCAGCCGGAGCGAATACTGGCGGCCCTCCCTGTCAGTCACTTTGCGCTCACGCATGGCAAGCGTCTCGATCACTTCCCGCAGAAGCTCTTCCAGATCGGGAATGTCGATGTTCGGTTTAAAGTCGCTGATCGGGCGGCCGACGTCGCTTTGCAGGACATTGAACACGTTGCGGGCCGCGGGCGTTACCCGTCGCACCAATAGTTCGTTGTCCACCATCACAATCGGCAATTGAATGCTGGCGAGCAGATTCTTCAGATCGCTGTTCATCTGCATCGTCTCGAGATTGCGATTGCTCAATTCCTCATTCAGCGTGGTCAGCTCTTCATTGGTCGATTGCAATTCCTCCTTTGCCGTCTCGAGTTCTTCGTTGGTCGATTGCAGCTCTTCATTGCTCGATTCGATTTCTTCGTTGGCCGATTTCAATTCTTCATTCGTCGCTTCCTGTTCTTCGATGATGGCTTGCAAAGACTCTTTGGAAACGGCCAGTTCCCGGCGCAGCTCCGTGAACTCACGTTGCGATGCCGTTTTCCCCAGAAATTGCTGCGCTTTGCCAGGCTTGGCTTCCCCGGTCGTCTCGTCGAAAATAACCAGCAGCCACGGCTTGTCGGTCCCAGGGATTTTAAACGGCACGACCTGGATATTGATTTCGCGCGCCTTCCTGTTGTGCTTGATAACTGAACGTTCTGTCCTGGCGGGTTTGTTCGCTTTGATGGCGCGCCGAACGACATTGCGCAAGTCGGCTGCCAGACTTGGCCGCACTATTTGCAAGAGGTTGAGTGTGGCTGGCCCGGGATGATGCTGCAGATAAAACTCCGTCCGGCCGCGGAACTGATGCACCCGAAGATCATGATCGATTACAACTCCGGCCGGTGCATACGCATTGAGCATGATGTGGTCGGCTGCCCGTACTAATTGTTCACCGAACGTGGCAGCTTCGACGGTTGTCGATCTTACGGCGCTGGGTGCAAAACGCGCGCCCTCGTAAGCCGCCAGCTCGGGCCGCGGCGTCGCGACCATCTTCTTTGTGTAGATTTTGTTCTTCTTTTCCACCAAATCGAAAAGTTCATCAAACATGCCGACCGATTCAGCCGGTCCGAGAATCAGATAACCGCCGGGATTCAGCGCATGATGAAATTGCGGGATGCAGCGCTTGTGCAACTCCGGCGAAAGATAGATGAGCACGTTGCGGCAACTGATTAGATCCAGCCGCGAAAATGGCGGATCGGTTATCACGTTCTGCCGCGCAAACGTGCAGATTTCCCGCACACGGCGACTGATCTGGTAAGTGCTGTCGCGTTTCTCGAAAAACTGTTTCAAACGCTTCGGCGTTACGTCTTTCTCGATTGCGCCCGGATAGATCCCGGCGCGGGCATGATCGATCATGGCTTCGCTCAAGTCGGTACCGAAGATCTGGATACGCAGCTCCGAAGCGCGCTTGCCAAGTGTTTCAAGAATGCAAATGGCGATCGAATAAACTTCTTCGCCAGTCGCGCACCCCGGCACCCATGCGCGCAGTTCATCCTGACGGTGTTTGTTTTTCAGAATCGCCGGCAGAAAGCGCTTGCGCAATGCTGTGAAGAGTGACGAGTCGCGAAAAAAGCGCGTCACGTTGATCAGCAGATCGTCGAACAGCGCTTCGATTTCCTTTTTGTTATTGCGTAAAAAACGCGCGTACTGGCTAAGCTTCGTCATTCGATGCAGAGCCATCCGGCGTTGGATGCGCCGGTTGAGAGTCTCGAGCTTGTAGCCAGTGAAATCGACGCCCATCTGTTTTTTAAGCGATAAAAAGATACGGCCCAGATCGTCCGCTTTCTGGTAATCCAATTTGGCTGCTCGCTCGCTTTCGCTCTCGGCCGATCGCCGAATGTAGGGATGCTCGACGATGTGACGGATTTCACGCGCGATCTCGCGCGGGGAACGCACTGCATCGACGAAGCCGGAGCGGATCGCGTTGCGCGGCATCTCTGCGAACTTCGCGCTCTGTTCGTCCTGTGCGAAGGTCAGGCCGCCGGCCACCTTGATCGCACGCAGTCCGGCCGTCCCGTCGCTGCCCGTACCAGAGAGAAGCACACCGATGCCACGGCTGCCGCATGCTTCAGCGAGCGATTCAAAAAACTGGTCGATGGCGACATTAACGTGCTGGGTTCGGCCAACGAGCACGAGCGCGCCATCCTGCACAATTACGCATTTATTCGGCGGCTGCACATAAACGGTGTTCGGTTCTGGTTTCGTTGTCTTTGCGATCTCGATCACAGGCATGGCAGTCGCTCTGCCTAACAAGCTCGCCAATTTACTGGCATGATGCGGGTCGAGGTGCTGTACCACCACGAACGTCATACCGTTCTTGGCCGGCAGATGCCGCAGCAATTCCATCGTAGCTTCAAATCCGCCAGCAGACCCGCCGATGCCGACGACCGGGGAAGCTAAATCTTTTGGCTTTGAACGCGCTGTGCGCCGCGCAGATTTTGAGTGCGCAGATCCTTTACGGCTAGGCTTTGTTCGTGAGGACGATGCGCTCCGCTTCAGGTCTCGCTTCGCGCTCATGGCCGTTGTTCATGTTAGTGGCCCCTCGATCGTTATACAAGCTTCGATTCCCAATGCGGCGGCGGCGCATTCGCATGACGGCCTCCGGAACAAGGAAACGCATCGAATCAAACCGACGAAATAGCTTCAGCTTCCAAACAGTTACACGCTAGCTGGCGCAACGCCGAATGAGGTGCAATTGATGAATTCGATTTCGCTGGCCAAATGAATCAATCGAGTCGTAGCGCGAAATTGGAGATTCTGCGTCCGATCGGATTCGTTTTGCACGCAAAGGAACATTTAGCGGCCTTTTGCTGCCATGCGTTCTTCGATTAGATCACGCTCGACTTCCCAAAACCGCAGCGCTGAAACCAATAGCCTGTCAGTTTGTTCAGGCTCGGCAGATTCACCATTCACCATTTCCGGCCGCCACGCTTCCTCACGTTTGCCCCATCTTTGGCGTCTGCGTTTGGAGTTCGCTGTTCGCCACCCTTTGTGCCTTCGCCGTCCGGCCCCCATCAACGATTCCTCCCTTTTGAGTCCATTCCTTTTCACGTAGTTCGCATCACAATGTCGGAGCGGTTGTGCCAAACCGTCCGGCAACTCGCGCTCGCATTATTATGCGAATTAAACTCCCGAATTGCTCAAGCGATTCGAACAATCGTTATGCCGGCCAGGCAAGACCTGAAAGGTCTGCGTGAGATTTTGAATCGGACTTAGAATTGCGGTAGGTCCGCCGCGCTGACGCGAAAGCTTTCGTGGGGCCCGACTTACCGACGGGCTCAACCGCTGGACGGAGGCCCGCCAGATATTGCGTATCGAACGCGCGCAAAGCTGCCGACACAGTCGGCCCGATCCCTACGATCCCTTCCTCCACGCTTGGCCCGAGCAACGCAATCCAAAGATCGCTGCGAAAAGACAATTGTGGACGGCGAACGGCCGACGGGCTGCCGGGATGAGCCGCGCAATAAAGCTCCATCTGCTCCATCGCCGCCGCTGCATAATCCACCACCCCGCGGCCTCGCGAAACCTGACCGTTATTTTTCTTCATTTGTGTGTAGAACGCATGCCTGTTCGGAATTGGATGTTTGTTTTCTGTCTGTAGCCGGCATCGGTGATGCCGGTAGATATGAGGGTGGACCTCCTTTCGCACGAGCCGGGATCACCGATCCCGGCTACAGCGCCCCCACGCCGGTAAGATTTTCACCGATGCCAGAATCCACCGCGCGCCCGATTGTGCGGCTACTTACAGGGAACGTATATGTTTAAGACGTGGCGTTATCTCCTCCAGTTACATTGTCCGACGCAGATCACCTGGATGCGCTACGCCGACTCGATCAATTTCGGCAGTGGCCTTCACTGGATGAGAAACGTTATTGTCTGGTCTGCGGCAAGATTATCATTGGCCGGCAAATCGAGGTAGCGGGCGGCACACGCGGCAACGGACCGCTACGGCTTAATTGTCCGACCGAGCGGTGTAACTCAATTCCGATGGATTGGGTGCTACCTACGGATGAAATCCTCGCGAAGGTGAAGATGATGGCAGCCGAAGAACGCAAAACTGCGGTACCAGCGCCAACTAATCACAGCAATGGAGAACCCGAGCGCCCCCAACAGCGCATAACGGAATCGCATCGCGATTGCGAAGCATCGCGTTCCATTTGAAACGGGCTTCTTAAAGCTGTCTCTCCGACTCCTGCGGGTCCCGAGCCCTGGGCGGGCCCGCAGCTTGCATCTGCCGCCGTACAGTGTTCGCTAATTTCTTACCCCTGGTTTCGGTTGCGACGAGAGAAGCGAGCATGCGTCTACGCACATTCATCTATCACCAAGAAACTGGCCATTAACAAACCTACCGTCCATCTCGCAGATGCGATTTGGTGCACCGGCATCTCATCAATCTGCAGGGCTGTAGCTATGACGAACAACGACGTAGAGCGCCTCGACACAGCAAGGCGGCTACGATGTTATGAGGTAGCTTGGCTCTGTTGAAAAGGTACTTGTACTATCTGTAGTTATGTATAAATGGGGAGGGCATGAGCGAAGTTGGACTTGTGCCGTTTGCCCGTGTGGCGTTGGAAGTGAGCCGGGAAGTTGTGCCTGCTTAGAGTCAT
>WNGA01003721.1_pt1 | contig 41775 bp, 44 predicted proteins | sample 5400061 | NCBI WGS metagenome assembly WNGA01 (sample SAMN13153366, study PRJNA577476) | soil metagenome | isolation source: 100 cm soil or saprolite under grassland replicate 2 | place: USA:California | collected 2016-06-15 | reverse complement strand
CGTGCCGCTCGAGACGACCGCCTTGCCCTCGTTGTGCACCTGCAACATCAGCTGCGTCGCCTTCGCCTTGCTGTAGCCGAACAGCTTCTGGAACACGAGGGTGACGTAGGACATGAGGTTGATCGGGTCGTTCCAGACGATCACGATCCAGGGGCGATCGTGCTCGATCGAGTCGGCCTCGCTCGGCCGCTCGACCTCGACCTCGGCGGGCGCCAGTGTCGCCGGCATGTCCGCATTGTCGCTGCCGAGGAGCGCAGTGAAGCGTGGCAGTCAACCGTAGAAGGGTGATGGATCAAGCGAGGTAGCCCAGGCCATACTCCATCTGCAACCGAGAGACGCGCCCGATGCGGCGGGCGAACCTCGGAAGCGAGATACCGTCAGGCCCGAGGCGGCGGAAGCCTGACGAGATTGGGGATGTGGGTCCCCTTGGGGGAGAGGGCAAAGCGGGGCCGGGGGGCGGCCCTGCTTTGTGTTCCGCGGGAGAGTAGAATCGCCTCCTTCACCACAACCGTCAGGGGGGAGCGATGCCGCCACAGCCGATTCCCGAGGGCTACCACAGCCTGAACCCGTCACTCGCCGTCGACGATGCGAAGCGGGCGATCGACTTCTACAAGCAGGCGTTCGGCGCCACTGAGCGCATGATCATGCCCGGTCCCGACGGGAAGATCGGCCACGCCGAGCTCGAGATCGGCGATTCGGTCGTGATGCTCGCCGACCCGATGCCGCAGTCGGCCACGAAGCCGCCGAAGGAGCTCGGCGGCTGCACGGGCGGGCTGCTCCTGTACGTCGAGGACGTCGACGCGGTCGTCCAGAAGGCCGTCGACAACGGCGCGACGATCGCGATGCCGGTCGAGGACATGTTCTGGGGCGATCGCTTCGGCACGATCACCGACCCCTTCGGCCACGTCTGGCACGTCGCCACGCACGTCGAGGACGTTCCTCCGGATGAGATGGAGGAGCGCGCCAAGGCGGCGATGGCCAGCATGAGCTGAGCGTTCGGCAACCGTCCTACGATCTGGGCACACCGACCGCGCCGGCGAGCGCGTATTTCGAGGTCTGATGAGACGAGCTGTTCTGGCTGACGGTGATCGCCGGCGCCGCCGGGGTTGCCTCGTCGGCCCTTCTTCCCCTTCTTCGTCCTGCTCATCTGGGCACTCGTCGTGGGTGCTTGGCTTGTTCTTCCTGGTCGTACTTCAGGCTCGCCGGCGTTGGGGGCAATTGAAAAACCGGATCCGCGCTCGGCACCCTCTGAAGTCACACTTTTGCCACGAAGGGGTCACACACGCGTGACCGTTTTTCTGGCTCAATGGAGCGATGACAGAAGGGAAGCCGACGATCCGGCAGGTCTATGCGCTGGCGGCCGCGCTGTGCGAGCGGGTAGGCGAGGAGTTCCCCGAGACGAGGGACGAAGCCTCGGAGCTGATCGAGCGGCTGCGGATCGAGAACGGCCACCCTCGGCCGCGGCTCGAGGACGTGCCGTTCCGGCCGCGCGGGCGGCGCCGCGGTCCTGCGAGCGCCGAGCGGAGGGCGAGCAAGGCGGCCGCCGAGCTCGTGCGCGAGATGCGCTGACGGGGCTCGATGCCGCTGACGCGCGCCGCCGCCGAGCAGGTCGCTGCAGCGGTCGATCTACACCTTGACGAGCTCGCGATCTGCGAGGCCTGCCTCAGCTTCGTCACCTTCGCGCTGGATCGGGCCGACTTGAGGGAGATAGCGCGGGCCACGGCGCGGCTCACGCCGATCCTGTGGGAGGAAGGGCTCGCGCTGCCGGCACGTCTGGCACTCGAACGGGCACGATCGGAAGGCGTACCGAACGCGGGGGCGGCGGTCGAGGAACTGGCGCTCGACGGCGGGCGCAGCGGGGTCGCAAGAGCGATCGTCCTGCGCCTCGCAGGTCAGCAGCGGGCACGTGATCTGCTGTGCTAGCAGAGTGCTAGCATGCGGCGCATGCCGACGCTTCACCTGCGCAACGTGCCGACGAACGTCTACGAAACTCTCAAGGCGCGGGCCTCTCGGAACGGGCGCTCACTCAATGCCGAGGTGATTCGAGTGCTCGAGGAGATCGTCGAGCAAGAACAGCGCAGCACGAGCATCACGGAAGAGCTCCGGCGGCTGGCGGAGGAGATCAACTTGCCGCCCGAGGCGACCAAACCCGAGGACATCATCCGAGAGGCCCGTGACGAGCGCGCTCGTCGCTTTTGACGCGAGCGTCATCGTTCGTGCCGCGCTGGGGGAGAGCGAGCGAGCATTCGAGTGGATCAGAGACGTCGACGCTCGAGAAGCAGAAGGAGTCGCGCCTGATCTGATCTGGCTCGAGGTCGCAAATGCCCTTGCAGGCTATGTTCGGTATGGGCGCATCTCTCTCGAGCAGGGGCGGCGCGCGTTGGCTGCCGCGGTTCGCCTGCCGCTGCGAACGCTGACGGCCCACGAGCTGGCCGCGCCCTCATTCGCGGTTGCGCTCGAGCGCGGGCTAAGTGTGTACGACGCGTGCTACGCGCTTGTGGCGGAGGCGGAAGGAGCGGTCCTGGTCACGGCGGACAGGCAACTTGCGGGGGCTGCGAAGCGCTCCGAGCTCCTAGCGTAAGCGATCCGACAGGGCTTCTACACTTGGCTTCCCTTGGCTGAGGCCGGCTTCGTTCACCTGCACGTCCACTCCGAGTTCTCGATCCTCGACGGCGCCTGCCGGATCCCGGGGCTCGCGGCTCGCGCGGCCGAGTTCGCGATGCCGGCGGTCGCGCTCACCGATCACGGCTCGCTGGCCGGCGCGGTCGAGCTCTACCGCGAGGCGGGGAAGCAGGGAGTCAAGCCGCTGCTCGGCTGCGAGGTCTACGTCGCGGACGACCGGCGCGCGCAGCGGAAGGGCTATGCGCACCTGACGCTGCTGGCCGAGGACAACGCCGGCTACGCCAACCTGATCAAGCTCGCCTCGGCCGGTTACCTCGAGGGCTACTACTACAAGCCGCGCGTCGACTGGGAGCTGCTCTCGCAGCACGCGACCGGGCTGATCGCGCTCTCCGGCTGCCTCTCCGGGCGGGTCTGCAAGGCGCTCGAGGAAAACCGCGCGAACGATGCGCGAGCCGACCTCGACAGGCTCGGCCAGATCTTCGGGCGCGACTCGACCTACGTGGAGATCCAGAACGCAGGGCTCGACGTGCAGGGCCGCATCAACCCGCTGCTCGCGAACCTCGCGCGCGAGGCCGAGCTGCCGCTGGTGGCGACCGGGGACGTCCACTACCTCCGGCACGAGGACGCGAAGGCGCACGAGGCGCTCCTCTGCATCCAGTCGGGCGACTCGCTCAAGAATCCGAACCACTGGCGCTTCGACACCGACCAGTTCTTCTTCAAGTCGCCGGCCGAGATGGCGGCCGACTTCCCCGGCCACGAGGAGGCGCTCCGGCGAACGCTCGAGATCGCCGAGCGTTGCAACGTTGAGCTCGAGCTCGGGAAGATCCTGCTCCCGCGCTTTCCGGTCCCGGAGGGGAAGGACGCCTTCGACTACCTGGTCGAGCTCTGCGAGAAAGGCCTGCACAAGCGGTACGGCCGGCCGACGCCGGAGCTGAACGACCGGCTCCGCTTCGAGCTCAAGACGATCAAGGAGATGGGCTTCGCGGACTACTTCCTGATCGTCTGGGACTTCGTCTCGTTCGCCAAGCGGAACGGGATCCAAGTCGGCCCGGGGCGTGGAAGCGCCGCCGGCTCGCTCGCGGCCTATTGCCTGGAGATCACCGACGTCGACCCGATCGAGTACGGCCTCCTCTTCGAGCGCTTCCTCAACCCGGGCCGCAAGTCGATGCCGGACATGGACATCGACTTCGCCGTCGCCGGGCGCGACCGGGTGATCAACTACGTCGCCGAGAAGTACGGGCGCGACCGGGTCGCGCAGATCATCACCTTCGGGACGATGATGGCCCGCGCCGCCGTCCGCGACGCGGGCCGCGTGCTCGAGATCCCCTACGGCACGGTGGACAAGGTCGCGAAGCTGATCCCGGAGGGCCCGAAGGTCTACCTCGACGACTGCCTCAAGCCCGGCGCCGACCTGAAGCAGGCCTACGACGGCGACCCGCTCGTGAAGGAGATCGTCGACCTCGCGAAGCCTCTGGAGGGGCTCGTCCGCCAGGACTCGATCCACGCCGCGGGCGTGGTCATCTCGGACCGGCCGCTGACCGATGTCGTCCCGCTCCAGCAGAAGGGCTCCGACCAGGAGGTCGTGACGCAGTTCGCGATGGACGACGTCGAGGCGCTCGGCCTGCTGAAGATGGACTTTCTCGGGCTGCGCAACCTCGACGTGATCGACAAGACGCTGGAGCTCGTCGGTGGCCTGGACATCACGAAGATTCCGCTCGACGACGCCGCCACCTACGGGATGCTTGCGCGCGGAGACGCGACCGGCGTCTTCCAGTTCGAGTCGTCGGGGATGCGTGAAGCGCTAAGGCAGGTGAAGCCCACGGAGTTCGAGGACCTGATCGCGCTCGTGGCGCTCTACCGACCCGGGCCGATGGGCTACATCCCGGTCTATGCGCGCCGCAAGGCGGGCCAGGAGGCGGTGACCTTCATCGATCCGCGCCTGGAGGGGATCACCGGCGTCACACACGGGATTTGTGTGTACCAAGAGCAATATCTCGAGATTGCCAAGCAGCTCGCCGGCTTCTCGCCCGCCGAGGCCGACGACCTGCGCAAGGCGATCGGCAAGAAGATCCACTCGCTGATGGCGTCGCTGAAGGACAAGTTCCTCGAGGGCTGCGCCGCGCACGACGTCACGCCCGCGGTCGCGAACCAGCTCTGGAAGGACATGGAGGCCTCTGATCGCCTACCGCACCGCCTGGCTGAAGGCGCACCACCCGAAGGAGTACATGGCGGCGCTGATCTCCTCGGTGATGAACACGAAGGACCGGGTGCCGTTCTACGTCAACGCCTGCCACGAGATGGGCGTCGAGGTGCTGCCGCCGGACGTGAACTCGTCGGAGTGGGACTTCGCGGTGGTCGAGGGCAAGATCCGGTTCGGGCTGAACGCGGTCAAGAACGTCGGCGACTCGGCCGCTCGAGCGATCGTTCACGCGCGCGAGCAGGGCGGCGCGTTCGAGTCGCTCTGGGACTTCACGGAGCGGGTCGATCCGCAGGCGGTGAACAAGCGGGCGCTCGAGTCGCTGGTCAAGTGCGGTGCGCTGGACTCGACGGGCGGGTCGCGGCGCGGGATGCTCGAGGCGCTCGAGCACGCGTTGTCGCACGGGCAGCGCGCGCAGAACGACCGCCTGATCGGGCAGAGCTCGCTGTTCGGCGAGGCGGAGGGGAAGCCGGAGCACCCACCGATCGGCTCGGAGGAGTTCGAGAAGAACGAGCTCCTGCGGCTCGAGAAGGAGACGCTCGGCCTGTACGTGTCGGAGCATCCGCTGGCGGCGATCCGCGACCAGCTGCGGCGGAAGACCGACGCGACGCTGGCGGAGCTGGAGCGCCGGCGCGACGGCGAGGTGGTCACGGTCGCGGGGATCGTCTCGGCCCTGAAGCAGCTCACGACCAAGAAGGGCGAGCCGATGGTGTTCATGCGGCTCGACGACGTGCTCGGGAGCTCCGAGGTGGTCGTCTTCAACTCGGTCTACGCGGCGGCGCGGGAGCTCCTCGTCGTGGACGCGATCCTGGTCGTGAAGGCGCGGATCGACCACAAGGAGGGCGAGACGAAGCTGATCGCTCTGGAGATGACGGCGTTCGAGGCGGTGCCGGAGCGGAAGGAGGTGCGGTTGCGGCTGGACGCGCGGCGCGCCCGCGCGGGTATCGTCCGCGAGCTCGCGGGGGTGGTTCGTGAGTACCCCGGCGAGGCGCCGGTCGTGCTCGCGCTCGAGACCTCGAACGGCCCGCGCACGCTCGCGCTCGGGTCCGATTTTCGCGTCGCGCCCGTGCCGGATTTCTTCGCCGAGGTGAAGGCTCTTCTCGGCGAGGCCGCCGTAGTCTAGGAGGGTGGGCCCGCCTCGCCGAGGCGCGACGGGCCGCGTCCAGCGATCTAGGCCTGCGTGCGTGCGGCCGAGTGTTCGAAGGTGACCTCGCCCATCATCACCTCCGGTCCGGAGGTGATCAGCGAGGAAAGGCGATCGCGCACCCAGTCGGCAGCGCGCTGGGTCGACTCCTGGATGCCGGTCCGGTCCTCGCAGATCGTGATCGAAGACAACCTGCCGTCGCCGCCGTCCACGATGTAGTAGGAGATTAGGCCGGGAATGTCCCCGACGATCGGGATGAACTCTTCCTCGACCCGACGCCGGATCTCTTCGGCATCCGTCGTCGTGTAGCTGCGTATGACGGCGTACATGGGCTACCTCCTAACCCGCGAGAGAAGCTCGACTATCGCCTGTCGGGGCAGTCGGAGCAAGGTCCCTGCGACGCCGCTTGGAAGGAGACGCAGAAGCGGTTAGGGTCGCCTGAGACCGCGCCACGCGAAGGGAGGCCCGATGGCCACTATGAGCAAGGCCGCAAGCCGCGGCTTCGACCAGCCCGACGAGCAGATCGAGAAGGGCGGCGTCAAGATCGACGTGATCCACCTCGGCGACATGAAGGTGAAGCGGGCGAAGTACCCGCCCGGATGGCGCTTCTCGAGGGACATGGGCGCCGACCGCTGTCAGGACACCCACGTCGGTTACGTGATCGAGGGCTCGATCCACGCGGTGATGGACGACGGCACGGAGCTCGACACGAACGCCGGCGAGGTGTTCATCGTCCCCGCCGGGCACGACGCCTCGTCCGACGAGGGCTGCACGATCGTCCAGTTCGACGAGTTCGACTCCGCGGCGCGCCGCTTCGGCCTCTAAACGCTGCCTGCGCGGGCGCCCAGCTCCTGGGCGACCTCGAACCGCTCGACCGAGAGCACCGAGCCGCCGACCGCGTTCGCGGCGTTCGTGCGCGCGGCCCTGGTCGCGGGCTCGCTCGAGTCGAGCGTGGCCTGGTTCTCCCAGAGCGTGACGGTCATCGTCCTGCCGTCCTCGTAGTCGACGAGGACGTAGCCGCCCACCAGCCCGTCGAGATCCAGGATCTCCTTGGCCGCCTCGCTGAAGGCATCCACGGCGTCCTCGATGCGGTCGCTAGGTACTTCGTAACGTGCAACACGTGCCAGCATGGACGGAACCCTAACGCACGCACGGGTGTATGACCGGCAGTGGTGGACCGGCCACTGGACGCGGAGCTCGTCGAGCGAGCACGGTGCGGCGACGTCCGCGCGTGGGAGACCATCGTGCGCACATACCAGGGGATCGCCTTTCGAACTGCGTACCTGCTCAGCGGGAACGCCGCCGACGCCGAGGATGCGGCCCAGGACGGCTTCGTCAAGGCCTACCGCGCCCTCGGCCGCTTCCGGCGCGGGGCGCCGCTCCGGCCCTGGCTGCTGCGGATCGTGGCGAACGAGGCGCGGAACCGACGGCGTTCGGCCGGCCGGCGCGAGCAGCTCGCGCTGCGCGCGGCCGCAGCGGACCGCCCGGGGGACGCGGTCCCGTCCCCCGAGGCGGCCTTGCTCGCCGGCGAGTCCCGTGAGCGCCTGTTGGCGGCGGTAAACGGCCTCTCCGACGACCACCGGGACGCAATCGCCTGCCGTTTCTTCCTCGAGCTCTCCGAAGAGGAGACGGCGGCGGCGCTCGGGATCCGGCGGGGCACGGTCAAGTCGCGGCTCGCCCGGGCGCTCGAGCGACTGCGCGCGGACCTGGGGGAGGAGGGGACGTGAACGAGCTCGAGCGGCGCCTCGTCTCGCTCGGCTCCGAGCTCGAGCTTCCGGCCGAGCCGGACCTTGCTTCCGCGGTGGGTGCGCGGCTCGAGGAGCGGGGTCGGCGGCCGTTCCCGTGGCGCGCCGTCGCCGTCGCGCTGGCCGTCCTCGCACTCGTGATTGGCACAGCCTTCGCCGTCCCGCAGGCGCGGACGACGATCCTGCGCTGGTTCCACCTGCGCGGCGCGACGGTCGAGCGGGTCGAGACGCTGCCGGCGGCGGTCGAGCGCTCGCGGGCGGGCGGGCTCGGTCGGCCGCGAGCGCTCGAGGAGGCAGAGCGGATCGTCGGCTTCGACCTGGCGCTGCCGCCGTTCGAGGGCGGGCGACCGAGGCGCGTCTACGTCCTCGACCGCGCGCTCGCGTCGGTGATCGTGCGCAGACACGGCCGGCCGGTGCTGCTCTCCGAGTACCGCTGGTCCGACGCCGAGTTCCTGAAGAAGGCGGCGGTCGGCGAGACGCTGATTCAGCCCGTGCGGATCGACGGCGACAGCGGACTCTGGCTCGAGGGTCAGATCCACACGCTCACCTACCTCGACCGGAACGGAAGGTTCCGCCAGGGGCGGACGATCCTGATCCACGGCAACGTCCTCCTGTGGGTGCACGGCGACCTGACTCTTCGCCTGGAGGGCAAGTTGACGAAGCGAGAGGCGCTCCAGCTCGCGCGGACGATTCGCTAATCCCCCACTAAGGGGAGATCCAAGGGCTCGTCGCGGCCGAATTAGCCAGTACATGCCTGCGGTTGAGCTCCACCTTCTTCCGGAGAACGAGATGGAACGGGTCCAGCACTGGCGTTCCGAGGAGCTCGTGCGGGCCGGTTACGACCCGAGCGACGCGATCGCGCTTGCGGCCCGGCACGACATCGACCTCCACCTCGCGGTCCGCCTCGTCGAGCACGGCTGTCCGCACGAGCTGGCGATCGACATCCTGATCTAGAGCCACGACCGCAGCCGTCGGCAGGCCTCGGGGCCGGCGGGCAGAATGTCCTGCCCGTGACCCTGGCTTTCATCCCCTCGCCGCACACCGGCACGATCGACGTCGGGCCGCTGACGATCCACATGTACGGCCTGATGCTGCTGCTCGCGATCGCGGCCTGCATCGTCCTGACGGGGGTGCGCTGGGTGCGGCGCGGCGGCGACTGGGACCTCGTCCTCCGCGTTGCTGTCTGGGGAGTCGTGCTCGGGATCGTCGGCGCGCGCGCCTACCACGACATCACGAGCTGGAACGAGGTCTCGAGCCCGAAGTGGAAGGGGATCTTCGCGGTCTGGGAGGGCGGCCTCGGCGTCTGGGGCGGGATCCTGCTCGGGTGTCTCGCGGGCGCGGTGGTCGTCTGGCGCTCGGGAGCGCGGGTTCGGGACATGATGGACGCGGTCGCGCCGGGGCTCCTGCTGGCGCAGGGGATCGGCCGCTGGGGGAATTGGTTCAACCAGGAGCTCTACGGCAAGCCGACCGACCGGCCCTGGGGGCTGAAGATCGACTTCGAGCACCGGGTCCGCGGCTACGAGAGCAGCGCGACCTTCCAGCCGACCTTCCTCTACGAGTTCGTCTACGACCTGTTCGGGGTGGGGCTGCTGCTCCTGCTCGACCGCTTCTTCCGCTTCCGCCCGCCGGCCCTGTTCGCGCTCTACGTCTCGTACTACACGTTCGGGCGCTTCTTCGAGGAGCTGCTGCGGATCGATCCCGCGCACCACTTCCTGGGCCTGCGGCTCAACGCGTGGGTCTCGGCGGTCGTCTTCGTCCTCTCGACGGCGTTCTTCATCTGGTGGCAGTTCCTGCGCGGCGGGGAGGAAGAGCAGCGGGGGCGCCCGAGCCGGCGGGTTCCCGAGGGACCGGCAATGGCGATCCCGAAGGGCCGCGTCCGGCCCTAGCAGTAGGTTGCGGCCGATGGTGCGTGAGCTCGAGCTCGACCTCGACGCCTTCGAGGGCCCGTTCGACCTGCTTCTGACGCTGGTGCTGAAGGAGGAGCTCGACCTCGCCGAGGTGGACGTCGCCGGCATCGTGGTCGCGTTCTGCGAACGGCTCGCCGAGCGGGGGGAGCTCGACCTGGAGGCCTGCGGGGAGTTCCTGGTTCTGGTGGCCGCGCTGCTCGAGCTGAAGGCGCGCGGGCTCTTCCCCGACGAGGAGGCTGAGCTGGCAGAGCTCGAGCCCGAGGAGGCGGCGGAGGAGCTGGCGCGACGCCTAGCCGAGTACCGGCGCGCGAAGGAGGCCGCGGCCTGGCTGGCCGAGCGGCTCGAGGGCGAGAGCGACCGCTTCTTCCGGCTTGGTCCCGCACCGTTGGCGCCTCGGGTGGAGCGGCGCTTGGCGCCGCAGGAGCCGGAGCGCCTGGCGGCCGTGTTGCGGGCGCTCGCGGCCGAGCCGCCGGCGGTGTCGCTCGCCCACCTGGAGCTGCGCTTCCCGCCGGTGTCGCAGTTCCTGGAGCGCTTCCGCGCGGTGCTGCTGCGGCGGAGGGTCTTCGTCCTCGACGCGGAAGTGGAGGGGATGTCGCGCGTCGAGCAGGCGGTCGCGTTCCTGGCGTTGCTCGAGCTGCGCCGCTCGGACGAGGTTTGCCTCGAGCAGGCGGCTCCCTTCGCACCGATACGCGTCCTAGCATCACGGCCTCGAAGTCGAATGAACCCTGAAATGGAGTGCAGTTGGACGGAGATCGCCCGCTCCGCCTGATCACTGCGAGCCCGGTCGACCGGCTGGCGCGGACGGTCGAGGCCCTGCTGGTGGTGGCTTCGCAGCCGCTGCCGGTCGAGGAGCTCGCGGCTGCGGCGGACGAGGACACCGAGCGGGTCGAGACGGCGCTCGGCCTGCTCGGCGAGCGGTTCTCGGAGGGCCGCAGCGGGATCGTGCTCGAGCACGTCGCGGGCGGGTGGGCGTTTCGCGCCTCGCGCGAGGCGGCCGAGGCGTGCGGTCGGCTGTTCGAGCGGCCGGTCGAGCGCGGGCTCTCGGCCGCTGCTCTCGAGACGCTGGCGATCGTCGCGTACCTCGGGCCGCTGAGCCGGCCGGAGATAGCCCGGATCCGGGGGGTCGCCGCGGACTCGGTCGTGGCCGGGCTGGTGGAACGCGGTCTGATCGCCGAGTCCGGGCGTGAGGAGGGCGTCGGCGGGGCCGTGCGCTACCGGACGACGCCGCTGTTCGAGCGTGTCTTCGGGCTCGAATCACTTTCTGAGCTGCCGCGTCTGGACGACCTCGGAGAGGACGCGGCCGGGATCCGCGCCCGCCTCGAGTCAGTCGCCGAGCGACGGCCAGCGTAATAGCACGGAGGAACCCCTGGTTCCCCCGTGAGCCCCTTCCTTGCGGGCGGCCGCTTGCTGTCTCTGTTTCAGGAGCCGCCGACTGCGGGTGCCGTCCCGATGGTCTTATCGCGGTGAGCCTCCCGCCGGGCAAAGGCCCGGCTCCGGCGGCGACTCAGTCGACCAATTAGAGGCGCCTAATGATCGCCTCGGCCTCTTCGCGGGTGAAGGCGCGAAGCGTCTCCGTGTGCTCTGCTCCGTGACGCTGGAGCTTCATCAGGATCTCGGCGGCGGTGTCGTCGTCCGGCGCCTCGAAGATCTCGACCACGTCGTAGCGTCCGAGCGTGACGTAGACGCCGATCAGCTTCCCGCCGGCCTCCTCGATGATCCGCTCGCCCTCCTCGACCCGTTCGCGCCACGCCGGGAGGCCGGCGACGCCCTGCGAGGTCCAGCGCATCAACGTGACGTAGTTCGGCATTGCACCCGAATAATGGCGGCGCATGAGGCTCAATGCCTACCTGGCGCGCGCCGGCGTCGCCTCCCGGCGCAAGGCCGACGAGCTGATCAAGGCCGGCCGCGTGCTCGTGAACGGCGAGCCCGGGCAGCTGAACACCTTCGTCGGCGCCGGCGACCGGGTCGAGCTCGACGGGGAACGGCTGCGACCGCAGGTCCTCGCCTACGTGCTCCTGCACAAGCCGGCCGGCGTGGTCACGACTGCGCGCGACCCGCAGGGCCGACCGATCGTCGTCGAGCTAGTCGGCCTCCCGGCGCGCGTCGTCCCGGTCGGCCGCCTCGACGCCGACACGACCGGCGCCCTCCTGCTCACGAACGACGGCGAGCTCGCCCACCGGCTGGCCCACCCGCGATACGAGGTCGAGAAGGTCTACGAGGCCGAGGTCGAGGGCGAGCCCACGGACGAGGCGCTGGACCGTCTTCGCGCAGGCGTGCAGCTCGACGACGGCCCCGCCGCACCCGCTCGCGTCCGCCGCCTGGGCCCGACCCGGATCGAGCTGGCAATCCGTGAAGGCCGCAAGCACCAGGTCAAGCGCATGTGCGCGGCAGTCGGGCACCGGGTCACCCGGCTACACCGCAGCCGCTACGCGGGCCTCACGCTCGACGGGCTCGCCCCCGGCGAATGGCGTGAGCTCGAGCCTGCGGAGCTCGAGCGGATCCGAGGCGTCACGTGACGAAGGTCCTGGTAAGAGCAGGCGCACTCGGGCTGGGGGCCCGCCGCCCGATGCGGCGGGCCCCCAGCGCGTAGTCGCTATGGAGACGGGGGAGACGGGGTCAGCGTCGGACAGTTCGGCGCGGTCGTGCCGTTCGAGTCCGCGCAGTTGATTCGCCCGTCCGGAAACGCGTTCACGACCGGGTTGAGCGGCGAGTTCGCCGCCACGTAGTCGGCGGTGACCTGGTCCATGATGTCCTGCGACGTCGCGCGGGACGTGAAGACCGGGTAGCCGTCGCCGCCGGCCGCCATGAAGTCGTTCTCGGCGATCTTGTACGACGAGCCTGCGGTGAGGTCGACCGGCGTCGCCGTGCAGTTCCCGGCCGAATCCGCCAGCACCGCCGAGGTGACGCGGCTCTCGGGCGGCTGCGCGATGTCGTAGGTGAAGCAGAGGCCGGAAACCTGCGGGAACCGTCCCGCGACCGCGGGCATCTGCGACACGCCGTTTTCCAGCATCGTCTTCAGCTCTGCACCGTTGACCGTCAGGGTGACCACGATGTTCCCGAACGGAAGCACTGTCAGCACCTGGCCGCGCGTGATCGGGAAGGGCGGCGGGGTATAGGCGGGGCAGAAGTCGTCCGGGTTGTCGGTCGTCGGGCAGGTTAGATCGGCGCGGAGGCCGCCCGAATTGGTGATCGCGAACTGCACACCGGTGGGTGCGTACTTGTCCCGCATCGAGTCGGTCACGACATTGCCGACGAGCGACTCGCAGGTCCGCCCGGCGGAGTTATCGCACTGGTCGGTGCGCGGGATGAACTTCGTCGAACTTCCAATCACCGTGTTCAGGATCGGCGCCAGTTGGGCGTTCAGGTCGTCGATCTTGGCCTGGATTACAGGATCGGGTGTGATGCCGACGTCCCAAGGCTTGTGGAAGTCGGCCGTCTTGTAGACCACCGCCTTCGTGCTCGTGTCGATCACGAGCCGCACCCGCGTGAAGCGGATGCCCTTGCTGCGGTTCTCGGTCACGAGTACGCCGTTCGGCCGGGTGGTCGACACCTGAAAGTCGGTGTGGTCGCCGATGATCGCGTCGACGTTCTGCACGTTGTCGGCGAGATCCACGAGGGGACCGGTCGGGGCGGTCAACGTCCCGGCCGTTGCGCCGAGGTGGCCGATCGCCACGATCGTCTTGATCCCCTGCGCCTTCAACTTCGCGGCCTCAGCGTTCACGGAGGCGGTCGAGTTCTCGACGTGGAATGGCACGAGCCCGGCCGGGTTGATCAGCGTCGGCAGATCGTCGTTCGAGAAGCCGACGATGCCGACCTTCACGCCCCCAAAGGTGGTGTCGAAGACCTTCGACTTCGACCACTCGGCCGGCGTGTTGCCGTTCGCGTCGACGATGTTCGAGGAGACGTACGGGAACTGCGCGAGCGGGATCAACTGGGTGCGCAGGTACTGCTGGCCGCGGTCGAAGTTGTGGTTGCCGAGGCCGTCGAGCCCGATACCCATCTTGTTCATGAGATCGATGGTGGGCTTGTCGCCGAAAAACGCGGAGATCGGCGGGGTCGCGCCCACCGAGTCGCCGGCGGCGATCGTCAGCGAGCCGTTCGGTGCCTCGTTCCGGTACCAGTCGAACCACGGCTTGAGAAAGGCCGAGCCGCCGATGCCGAAGGTCGGACCGACGGTGTCCGCGGCCTCCGAGAGCGGGATCAACTGCCCGTGGTAATCGCTGATGTCGAGGACCGTGACCTCCTTCAGCTGGCCGGGGTTCGGGAACAACTGGTAGAGGATCTTGCCGCGGGCGTTCTGCGGTCCAGGCACGCCCGCGAGGAGGGCGAGGGTCGGTGCGAGGTCGATCGCGCGGACGCCGGCGACCGGAAGATCCTGATGCCGGATCCCGGGTCCGCTCGCGACGAACGTGGCGTGCAGGTTCACGTTGTGCGCCAGGTCGACGAGGTTCGGCAGGTAGCCGTGCTGGCCGAAGAACTGCGAGAACGCGATTCGCTGTCCCGGCGTGGCTGCGTCCCATTGGTACGGCGGCCGGAGGACCACCACGACGTCGCCGCTGCGGTTCGGGTGGAGCGAGTCATCACCGTCGACGTTCCGAAGCTCGCTCTGCTTCAGGACCTTCGCGACGACCTGCTTGCCGGGATGGTCGGGGTCGGTCAGGTTCGAGAACGCGTTGACGACCGCGTCCCGCACCTGTGCGAACGTCGTCCCGGACGGGAGCGTCGGGTTCACGTAGATCTGGGCCGTTCCGCCGGCCCAGCAGGCCTTCGTGAGATCGGTCGCGGTCCCGCGGCAGTTCGAGGCGGTGTTGCCGCCGCTCGCGTGCAGTGAGTTCCCGTTCACCGACGCGTCGAACAGCACCTTCCGCGCGTTCACGGCTTCCCACTGCGGAGCGAAGCCGTGGTCGGAGGTGGCAAACGTGGTGGGGTTGCCGCCCAGGAGCTGCCGCGCGCGGGCGAGCTTCGCATCGGCCTCGTGGTAGGCGCTGCGGACGTAGCCCTCCCGGATGGACAGGCGGTTGTCCTTGATGCCGTCCCCGTTCACGTCGTCGTAGTACGGGTTCGGATCGCCGTCCATGTCGGTCGGTGTGTAGAGGCCCATGAACTGGTGCGAGAACTCGTCCGTCACCGGGTACCCGACGAACGCGGCGTTGGTGTCCGGCTGAAGGGTCCCAAGGATGTAGTCCATGACCGCGTCGCCATAGGCCTTCTCGAGGTCGCGGCCCTGCTGGACGTAGGTTTCCTCATCGATGATTCGGGCCTCGAGCGGCGCGAAGTCGGCGGCGACGTACCCGGGCAGGTTGTCGGCGATGTACTTCTCGAGCCGGTCCTCACCGGCGCCGCCCGCCGGGAGCGCGTTGCACGCAGCGGTCGAGCAGCTGGCGGTTACGCGCTCGACGGAGGTGAAGTAGAGCTTGAACGAGGAGAGGTCGGGCGAGAGCGTAATCAGCTTCACGTAGAAGTCCGCGGTCTGCTGGGCCCGGGCACCGATCAGGCCCTGCGCCCCCTTCAGCTTCACGTCCTTGAAGTCGCCGACGGCGAGGTCGACGGCCTTCTGAGACCCATCCTTCGATGCTCCGGACGGCACGAGGATCGCGTGGTCGTACGCAGCCGTGCCGTTCACGTTCGAGTCGTAGACGTAGACGTCGTAGACCCGAGTCGGGTTCTGCGCCGCGAATGTCGTCGCGATCGTCAGGGTCGTCTCCTGTGAAGGCGCGGCGGGGTCGCCGGCGGGGACGTTCGTCCAGCCGCTCGCGGGCGCGAAGCTGGCGATCTGGTACGAGATGCCGAACGACGCCGCGCCGGCCTGCTCGTCGGCCACAGCCGGCTTCGCCAGCACACCGCGCGTCGAGAAGAAGTTCGCGAAGTCGACCGTCGGCCCGGCGATGCCGGACTGTCGCCCTCCGACCCACTCGATCTGGGCCACCTTCTTGCCGGCCCGTTCGGCGGCCGCCGCGAGGGTGTCCGCCTGGAGCACGCCGGCGCCCGAGAACGACGTCGAGTTGGCGAACGCATCTCCGGTGCGGTGGAAGGTGTTGTTCGTCGACCCGTGCTCGCTCGGCCAGGTGCCGGTCATGAGCGTGTACCAGCCGACGCCCGTATTCGGCGGAAACGCCTGCTCGAGACCGTTGGCGCCTCGCACTCCTGTATTCATCAGCGCCCGATAGGTCGGCATGGTGCCGTCCGCGGCGTACTGCTCCATCAAGTCAGGACGCATGCCGTCGGACGCGAACAGCAGCACCTTGCTAGCCCTGCCGACGATCGGTCCCGGCTTGTCCGCGCCGGCCGATCCGGCGCCGATCGTCAGAAATAGCGTGAGCGCTCCTAGGCTCGCGGCCGCCGGAGCGAAAAGGCGAAGCCAGCGTCTCATCGATCATCCCTCCCCGATTGTCGAAGGAGGAAGCTATACCGCGCGACAGCCGGAGGCAATAGTCGTGCGTGAGCAGGCGTTTATCGCTGGCGGCGGACGAAGCCCATCCGCTCGTACATCTGCTCGAGCGTCGGGGCCGAGGCCTCGCGCGCCTTCTCGGCTCCGCGCGCGAGGAGCGAGCGAAGCTCGCCTTCATCTGCGCGTAGCTCCTCGTAACGTCGTCTGATCGGCTCGAGGAGCTGGACCACGGTCTCTGCGACCTCCTGCTTGAACCGTCCGTAGCCGCCGCTGTTGTACTGCGCCTCGACCCTCGGAATCGGATCTCCAGTGGCGACAGACATGATTTCGATCAGGTTCGAGATGCCGGGCTTCTCCTCAGGCGCGTATCGCACGTCTGTGCCCGAGTCGGTCACTGCGACCTGGAACTTCTTTCGGATCACGTCGGGCGGGTCGAGCAAACCAACTGTTCCGTGCGCAGTGCCGCCGGTGGTCGACATCTTCCGGTCCGGCTCCTGGAGGTCCATGATCCGCGCGCCAACCTCGGGGTAGATCCCCTCCGGCACCCGGAACGTCTGTCCGAACCGTCCGTTGAAGCGCTCCGCGATGTCGCGCGCGAGCTCGAGGTGCTGGCGCTGATCGTCTCCGATCGGAACGAGATCGGTCTGGTAAAGCAGGATGTCGCCCGCCATCAGAACCGGGTAGCTGAAGAGGCCCGCAGAGACCGATTCCTGCTGTGCGCCCTTCTCCTTGAACTGCGTCATCCGGCGCAGCTCGCCGAAGGTGGCCACGGCGCCTAGCAGCCAAGCTGCCTCGGCATGGGCGCTGACGTGGCTTTGGACGAAAACCGTCGAGCGATCCGGGTCGAGCCCGGTCGCGAAGAGCATCGCGGCGAGATCGAGCGTCGTCTCGCGCAGCTCGGCCGGGTCGTGCGGGACCGTGATCGAATGAAGGTCGACCACGCAGATGAAGGCCTCCCCCCGTTCTTGGGTGGCCGCATACTGGCGAAAGCCGCCGCTGTAGTTGCCGAAGTGCTTCGCGCCCGTCGGCTGGATGCCCGAGAAGATCCGTGCCATTTGCGGCTCAGTATCGCAACTACAGTAGGACCCTTCGTGGCCGTGAACGGATCCCCCGAGCTCCTGATCGTGATGGGCGCAGGCGCGACCGCCGACCAGACCGAGCACGTGCTCGCGCGGCTCCAGGAGGCGGGTGTTCACGCGCGGGTCACGCGCGGGCGCGAGGCGACGGTGATCGGAGCGATCGGGGAGCGCGAGCTGCTGGCGACGCTGCCGCTCGAGGGCTACCCCGGGGTCGAGCAGGTGCTGCCGATCCTGAAGCCGTACAAGCTGGTCGCGCGGGAGGCCTCGCCCGACCCGACCGTGATCGAGGTCGACGGGCGGCGAGTCGGGGACGAGTTCTTCGGCCTGATCGCGGGGCCATGCACGGTCGAGTACCGCGAGCAGACGTTGGAGACGGCGCGGGCGGTGGCGGAGGCGGGTGCGACGATGCTGCGCGGCGGCGCGTTCAAGCCGCGGACCTCGCCGTACACGTTCCAGGGGCTCGGCGACGAGGCGCTGGCGATCCTGCGCGAGGCGCGCGAGGAGACGGGCCTGCCGGTGGTGACGGAGCTGATGGACCCGCGGCACGTGGAGGCGGTGCTGGAGGCGGCCGACGTGATCCAGATCGGCGCGCGGAACATGCAGAACTTCATGCTCCTCGCCGAGGTCGGTCGCGCGGACAAGCCGGTGCTGCTGAAGCGCGGGCCGTCGGCGTCGGTCGAGGAGCTCTTGATGGCGGCCGAGTACGTGGCGCGCGAGGGGAACGAGCGGATCATCCTCTGCGAGCGCGGGATCAAGACGTTCGAGCGGACGACGCGCTACACGCTGGACCTGGGCTCGGTGGCCGTGCTGAAGCACGAGACGCACCTGCCGGTGATCGTCGATCCCTCCCACGCGGCCGGGCGTCGCGACCTCGTGCTGCCGCTTGCGCGGGCCGCGGCCGCGGTCGGGGCCGATGGGATCATCGTCGAGTCGCATCCACAGCCGGAGGAGGCGCTGTGCGACGGGCCTCAGCAGATCCCGACGGCCGAGTTCGGCGAGTTCGCCCGCGAAGTGCGCCGAGTGGTCGAGCTGCTCGGCAAGCAGATCGGCTGATCGCCCGCCCTGGCGGCGGCGGCAGGTGGTCGTACTCTTAGTTCGTGCCTCTTTGTGGCTCATGTGGGCAGGAGAATCCGGAGATCGCGCGCTTCTGCCTCGCGTGCGGCGCCGCGCTTGGACCGGACCAGCCGACGCCACAGGAGGAGCGGCGGTTCATCAGCGTCCTGTTCGTCGACCTCGTCGGGTTCACGGCCCGGGCCGAGCGGCTCGATCCCGAGGACGTGCGGGCGGTTCTCACCCCGTACCACGAGTGCGTTTGCCGGGAGATCGAGTCGTTCGGCGGGGTGGTCGAGAAGTTCGTCGGCGACGCGGTGATGAGCGTCTTCGGGGCCCCGACGGCCTACGGTGACGACGCCGAGCGCGCCGTCCGGGCCGCTCTGGCCGTCCGCGACAGCGTTCGCAAGCTGAACGACGGCGATGCCCGGCTCGATCTCCAGATCCGGATCGCGGTGAACACGGGCGAGGCTCTCGTCGCGCTCGGGGCGCGTCCGAGCCTGGGCGAGTCGATGGTCGCCGGCGACGTCGTCAACACCGCCTCGCGTCTCCAGCAGGCGGCGCCGGTGAACGGGATTCTCGTCGGCGAGGAGACGTATGCCTCTACGCGCGACGCGATCCGGTACGAGGCGACGCCGCCGGTCGAGGCGAAGGGCAAGGCCGCCGTCGTCCCGGCCTGGATTGCCACGGGAGCGCTCTTCCCCGCCGGCGAGCGGACGATCTCGCGGGCGCCGCTCGTCGGGCGCGGCCGGGAGCTCGGCGTCCTCCAGGGCATCTGGGAGCGCGTCGCGGACGAGCGGACGCCGCACCTCGTCACGATCGTCGGCCCGGCCGGGGTCGGCAAGACCCGGCTCGGAATCGAGTTCGCTCGCGTCGTCGGCGAGTTGGGAGGCCGCACCGTCCGAGGCCGCTCACTTTCCTATCGCGAGAGCAGCGCGTACGGCGCCTTTGCAGCACAGCTGAAGCAGTTCTGCGGCATCTTCGAGAGCGATCCACTCGAGCTCGGCCTGCGCAAGCTGCACGATTCGGTAACGAGGCTGCTCGGTCCCTCGGAGTCAGCGGGCGTGGCCGGTGACCTCGCGATCCTGCTCGGGCTCGACCGCGAGGGCTCCGTCGCCGACCGAGAAACGCTCTTCTTTTCGGTCAGATGCTTCATCGAGGCCGTCGCCCGCGACGGGCCGACGATGCTCGTCTTCGAAGACGTCCACTGGGCCGATCGCAGCCTCCTCGACCTGATCCAGCTGCTCGCGGCGCGGCTTCGCGACCTGCCGATCCTGCTGCTCGCCCTCGCCCGTCCCGAGCTGCTCGACACCAGGCCCGACTGGGGAGGCGGGCTGCCGGCCTACACGGCGCTCCCGCTCGACCAGCTGAAGGAATCCGAAGCGCACGAGCTCGCCGCGCACCTGCTCGGCGCGTCCGGGAATCACGACGGCGCCGAGCGGGCGGCGCTCCTCGCCGAGACGGGGGAGGGGAATCCGCTCTTCATCGAGCAGCTCGTCGCGACGGTCGCCGAGACGTCGCCGGCCGACGATTCCCCGCTCCCGACGACGATTCGAGGGATCGTCGCGGCTCGCCTCGACGCGCTTCCCCCCGCCGAGCGGGCGGTGCTGCTCGATGCCGCGGTCGGCGGCAAGGTGTTCTGGCGCGGCGCGCTGGAGCAGATGACAGAGAACTCCGAGGGCCTGTCGGAGCTCCTGGGTGCACTCGAGGGACGCGACCTGATCCGGCGGCAGACGGTCTCGGCGATCGAAGGGGACCAGCAGTTCATCTTCAAGCACGTCCTGATCCGGGACGTGGCATATGACCTGCTCCCCCGGGCGCGGCGCCGGGAGCAGCACGCGCACGTGGCCCGGTTCCTGGAGAGAGCGACGTCCGAGATCGGGGAGGCGGCGGCCGCGCTCGGCCGTCACTGGCGCGACGCCGGCGACGACGCGCGGGCGGTCGACTATCTCGTCGCCGCGGCGGAACAGGCCGAGCGCGGCTGGGCGAAGGAGCAGGCCGTGTCTCTCTATCGGGAGGCGCTCGAGCTGCTGCCCGACGACGCCGCGGAGCACCGAAGTGAGCTGCGCCGTCGACTCGCCGTCGCGCGACAGGCCCTGTTCCACGTCCGGGACGCGAGGCTGCTTGGGCGCGGGACGGACGAGGGCGCCTGGACGGAGGGCTAGGCCGGGAAATCGGCCGGCGTGACATCGCCGGCGATCTCCTGCACCCACTCGATCTGGTGCTGTCCCAGCTCGACCGAGTGCCGCCGGATCGTCCCCTCGTCCGGCGCGGTATAGACGCAGAAGGTCCTGACCGTGCCGCTGTCGTCGACGACCACGTGACTGTGCTCCCACGTCACCTCCGGAAAGCCCTCCTCGATGATCTCCTTGGACCGACGACCGACTTGGGGCATCTCCGCCTCGTCGACGGAGAAGATCCTGAGGATCAGGTACCGAGGCATGACGCGATCGTACCGCGGAGCCCGGTGGAGCGTCCTCCTCAGCTGAGTAGGCGCCGCCGGCCCATTGATCGCCTCTGCGTGCGCGGATCCGAATCGGCGCCAACATGGTTCAACCCCCGGATAGCCTGACGGGATGGAGGTGCGGCGGCTGGCGGTGATCGGTACCGGCCTGATCGGCGGGTCTGTCGGGCTGGCGGCCAAGCGCGCCGGCCACACGGAAATCGTCGGCTACGACGCCGACCCGCAGGCGCTCGAGGCGGCCTTGAACCATGGTGCCGTCGACCGGGGGGCGGGCTCGCCGGCCGAGGCGGTCGCCGAAGCGGAGCTGGCGGTCGTGGCGGCGCCGGTGGCGCAGCTGGTACCCCAGGTGCGGGCCGCGCTCGAGGCGAGCCTGGACGGCTGTACCGTGACGGATGTCGGCTCGACCAAGATCGGCGTCTGCTCGGCCGCGCTCGGCTCCGCGCGGTTCGTTGGGGGCCACCCGGTCTGCGGCTCCGAGGCGCGCGGAGCAGAGCATGCGAGCGCCGACCTCTTTGACGGCGCGACCTGGTTTCTGACCCCACTGGCGGCCACCGACGCCGCGCGCTACCGCCTCGTGCACGGCTTCGTCTCGTCGCTCGGCGCGACGCCCGTCGCGGTCGATCCAGAGGCACACGACCGGCTCGTCGCGCTGACGAGCCACCTGCCGCACGCGCTCGCGAACCTGCTCGTCAACCAGGCCGGGGCAACCCGGGTCGAAGGTCACGAGCCGCTTGCCGCGGCGGGCGGCTCGCTCCGCGACATGACCCGCGTCGCCGGCGCGAACCCGCGCATCTGGGTGGACATCTTCGTCGAGAACGCCGCTCCGCTTCGCGCCTCGCTCGCCGAGCACCGCCGCAAGGTCGAGCAGCTGGAGGCCGCCCTCGAGGCGGGGGACGCCGGCTTTCTCGCGCGCTGGATCGGCGAGGCGGCCGGGAACCGCCGCACGATGCTCGCCGATGCCTACCCCGATCCGGGCCGGCTTCAGCAGGTCCGGGTCCACGTCCCGGACCGGCCGGGGGTGCTCGCCGGGATCACGCAGGCGCTCGGTGCCGAGCGGATCAACATCGAGGACTTCGAGCTGCATCACGTCTCGCCCGAGCGCGGCGGCACGCTGACGCTTCTCGTCGGCGGCGAGGAGGAGGCACGTCGCGCGGCGGCGCTGCTCGAGTCCCAGGGCTACGGCGTCGTCGTCTCGCCGGTTCTGGACGGGTGAGCCTGCTCACGTTCCTGGGTCGTCGCTGCCGGTGGGAGCCATCGCCGCGCGACGCGACGACAGTACGTCCAGGTACGGCTTCGCGTCGCGCGGCCTCGGATCGTGCCGGCAGCGGCGGCAGCCTTCAGCGGAGCCCGGCTTCGCCGGTGATCCTAGGCTCCGTAGGAGGGCCAGGGGCGTGAGGATCGAGCCGGCCGCCAAGGTCGGCGGGCACATCGCGGTGCCCGGCGACAAGTCGATCTCGCACCGGGCTCTGCTGCTGGGCGCGATCGGCGACGGAGAGACGCACGTGGGTGGGTTCGGCCGTTCGGCCGACACCGAGTCGACGATGGCGGCGCTCCGCGCGCTGGAGGTCGTCGTCCACGAGGACGAGGTGGACACCGTCCGGGTCGAGGGGGTGGGCCTTCGCGGCCTGCGGGCTCCGGCCGAGCCGATCGACTGCGGCAACTCCGGGACGACCCTGCGCTTGCTGGCGGGCATCCTGGTCGGCCAGGAGGGCCGCTTCCAGCTGACCGGGGACGAGTCGCTCCGCCGCCGGCCCGTCGATCGCGTCGCGGAGCCGCTTGCGCAGATGGGCGCGCGGGTCGAGACGGCGGCCGGCCGGCCGCCGCTCGCCGTCGAGGGCGGCGGGCTCCGCGGGATCCGCTACGAGCTGCCGGTCGCGAGCGCGCAGGTGAAGTCGTGCGTGCTGCACGCGGGGCTCTACGCGCAGGGCCGGACGATCGTGGTAGAGCCGCTCCCGACGCGCGACCACACCGAGATCATGCTCGCGGCGGCCGGGGTGCGGGTCGCGCGGCGACCCGGGCGGGTGTCGCTCGGGCCGGCGGAGCGGCTGAGCCTGGGCGCGGTCGACGTTCCGGGCGACTTCTCTGCGGCCGCACCGTTCGTCGTCGCGGCGACTCTGCTCCCGGGCTCGGAGCTGACGATCCACGACGTCGGGCTCAACCCGCGACGGACCGGCCTGCTGAGTGTGCTCGAGCGGATGGGCGCGCGGATCACCCTCTTCCACCGACGCCGCAGCGCCGGTGAGCCGGTCGGCGATCTCGAGGTGCGCTCCTCGGAGCTCGTCGCCACGACGGTCCGGGCGGAGGAGGTGCCGCTGTTGGTCGACGAGCTGCCGCTGTTCGCCCTCGCTGCCGCGTGCGCGCGCGGCGAGAGCCGAGTGGAAGGCGCACGGGAGCTGCGCGTAAAGGAAACGGACCGCATCGAAACCGTGACAACTTCGCTACGAGCCCTTGGCATCCGGATCTCGGCAGGCGACGATGGCTTCGGGGTGAGGGGGGTTCCAACCCGCCCCAGGGGTGGGGGAATGAGGTCGGACGGAGATCATCGGATTGCGATGCTCGGGGCGGTCGCCGGCCTGGTCTCGCGCGAGGGCGTCGATCTCCAGGGCGCGGAAGCGGTCGCGGTAAGCTTCCCCGGGTTCTTCGAGCTGCTCGACTCGGTCACACAACGATGATCGTCGCCATCGACGGGCCGGCCGGGGCCGGCAAGAGCACGGTCGCCCGGCGGCTCGCCGAGCGGCTCGGCTTCCGCTACCTCGACACGGGCGCCATGTACCGGGCGCTCACGTGGCTTGCGATCAGCCGTAGCGTTCCGCTCGCGCACGGAGCGCAGCTCGGCGAGCTGGCGGCGGACAATCCGGTCACCCTCGACGAGCAGCGGCGCGTCTGGATCGCCGACACCGACGTCACCTTCTCGATCCGGAAGTCGGACATCGACCGGCTCGTGCCGGTAGTCGCGCGCCACCCGGAGGTGCGAAAGGTGATGCGCGCACGCCAGCAGGAGCTCGCTGACGACGGCAACGTCGTGATCGAGGGCCGCGACATCGGCACCGTCGTCGCGCCCCAGGCCGAGGTCAAGGTCTACCTGAACGCCGAGCGGGACATCCGCGCGCAACGCCGCCTCGCCGAGCGGCCCGAGATCGGCGCCGATGCGCTCGCGACCGACCTGCGCCTGCGCGACGAGAGCGACGCCGCCCGCATGCAGGCAGCCGAGGACGCGATTCGGATCGACACGACCGAGCTCGACGTCGAGGACGTGGTCGCCCAGATCGAAGACCTCGTGCGAGCCCGCCAGCCGGCCTGAGCCGATGCCGGAGGATCTGGCGGGCACCGTGGCGATCGTCGGCTTTCCGAACGTGGGCAAGTCGACGCTCGTCAACCGGCTGACCGAGACGCGCGCGGCGGTCGTCCACGAGACGCCGGGGGTCACGCGTGACCGCAAGGAGCTCGTGGCCGAGTGGAACGGGCGGCGCTTTCGCCTGATCGACACCGGCGGCGTGGACGTCGTCGATCCCTCGCCGGTCACCCGCTCGATCGTGGACCAGGCCCGGACCGCGATCGCCGAGGCCGACCTCGTCCTCTTCGTCACCGACGCCCGGGCGGGGATCACTCCCGGCGACGAGGAGCTGGCGGCGATCCTGCGCCGCGCGCACAAGCCGGTGCTCGTGCTTGCGAACAAGATCGACGACCCCGTCCAGGATGCGCTCGCGCTCGAGTTCCACCGGCTCGGGCTCGGCGACCCGGTCCCGCTCTCGTCGCTGCACGGCCACGGCACCGGCGACCTGCTGGACGCGATCGTGACGATGCTCCCCGGCTCCGGCCCGGCCGAAGTAGGGGAGGACGCGATTCGGGTCGCGATCCTCGGCCGCCCGAACGTCGGCAAGTCGAGCCTTTTGAACGCCCTGCTCGGCGAGGAGCGGGTGATCGTCTCGGAGCAGCCGGGGACGACGCGCGATGCGATCGACACCGTCCTGCGCCGCGGCGAGCAAACGTTCGTCCTCGTCGACACCGCCGGTCTCCGCCGCAAGCGCAAGCAGCGCCAGGGGATCGAGTACTACTCGGAGCTCCGCGCGCTGGCGGCCGCCGAGCGGGCCGACGTCGCGCTCGTCCTCGTCGACGCGACCGAGGGCCTCGTCGACCAGGACCTCGCCGTCGCCGACGTCGCGCGGAAGGCGCAGTGCTCGACCATCGTCGTCCTCTCGAAGTGGGACGTCGGAGAGACCAAGCTCGAGGAGGTTCGCCCACGCCTGGAGGCTCGCCTCCGCCAGCGACCGCCGCTCGTCACCGTCTCGGCCAGGACCGGCCGCGGCGTCGGCCGCCTGCTCGACCGGATCGAGGAGCAGTTCGCCAAGCACTCCGCCCGGGTCGGCACGGGTGAGCTGAACCGCTTCCTCGCCGAGCTGCGCGAGGCGCGCCAGCCGCCGTCGCGAAACGGCCGCCGCCTGAACCTGCTCTACGGGACGCAGGTGCGGGTGCGCCCGCCTCGGTTCCGCTTCTTCGTGAACGATCCCGGCCTGATCACGCGCGACTACGGCTACTGGGTCGAGAACCAGCTCCGCGACCGCTTCGAGCTCGCGGGCGTGCCGGTCTCGATCGACTTCGTCAGGCGGAGTTAGACGAAGGCACCCGGCCTTCACCTTCTGGGTCGGTCCGGCCTGCCGGTTAGTCCGCTCGGTCTCGGCCTCGCGGCGCTCGGCCGGCCGGGATACATCAACGTAGGGCACCGCGACGACCTCGCCGGCCGGACGGACGTCTCGGCCATGGAGCGGCGGGCACACGCTCTCCTCGACGCGGCCTACGATGCGGGCGTCCGGTACCTCGACGCCGCCCGCTCCTACGGCCGGGCGGAAGCGTTTCTCGCCTCGTGGCTGGAGCGCCGCGGGCTCCCGCCCGGAGCGGTGACCGTCGGCTCGAAATGGGGCTACACGTACACGGCGGGTTGGCGCGTCGAAGCCGAGCGGCACGAGGTCAAGGACCTGTCGGTGACGACGCTACGACGGCAGCTCGCCGAGAGTCGGGGCCTGCTCGGTCCGCATCTTCGCCTCTATCAGATCCACTCCGCCACGCTCGAGAGCGGCGTCCTCGACGACCGAGCCGTGCTCGAAGAGCTCGCTCGGCTGCCCGAGACGGGCCTGGCGATCGGCCTGACGGTGACCGGCACGCATCAGTCCGAGACGATCGAGCGCGCGCTCGAGGTCGGGATCTTCGACACGGTGCAGGCGACCTGGAACCTGCTCGAGCGCTCGGCCGCGCCGATGCTTGCGGAAGCGCACTCGGGCGGGCTCGGCGTGATCGTCAAGGAGGCGCTTGCGAACGGCCGGCTCACCTCGCGCGGCGACGTCTCTTTCCTGCGGGAGCTCTCCGAACGCCGCGGCGTCACGCCGGACGCGCTCGCGCTCGCGGCCGTGCTCGCTCAACCGTGGGCGGACGTCGTCCTCAGCGGCGCGGCGACCCTCGAGGCGCTGGAAAGCAATCGCACGGCGCTCGAGCTCGAGCTCGACGAAGAGCTCGATCCCGAGCTCGAGGCTCTCGCCGAAGAGCCTGCTCGGTACTGGGAGGAGCGGGCGGCGCTGCCCTGGAACTGAGCGACCTCGCCTATGTCGTCCGGCGGCCCAGCTCGAATCGATTCTCCGTTCGCCGCAGAAGCCGGGCGATATTTCCACGGTGGAGCGCGAAGATCGCAACCGCCGCTCCGGCGGCGAAGGCAACGACGGGCCACGAGGCGCCGAAGAGGACGGCAAAGAGGGGGAGGGTCGCCGCCGACAGCAGCGAGGCCACGGACGTGTAGCGGGTCGCGAGGAAGGTAACGATCCACACGGCTGCGGCGGCGAGAGTCGCCAGCGGCACCAGGGCGAGAGCAACCCCCCCGGTCGTGGCGACGATCTTGCCGCCGCGGCTGAGTCCGATGAACAGCGGCCGCCAATGCCCGACCATGGCGGCGATTCCGGCGAGGAGGCCCACGAGCTCATCACCGAGCCAGGCGCCGAGGAGCGCAGCAGCGAGGCCCTTGGCGACGTCGAGCAGCGCCACGCTCAGACCGATCTTGAAACCGAGCGTGCGCCACACGTTCGCCGCTCCGGTGTTGCCGCTTCCGACCTTGCGGATGTTGACGCCCGTGAGAATCCGCGGCAGCCAGTAGCCCCACGGCATGCTGCCGAGCACGTAGCCGGTCAGGATCAGGAGAACGTCCTTCATGCGGAGAGCCCAGCCACCGCGATTGTACGAAGCGGTCGCCGGGTCACGCGGCCCGGGGGCGGGGGACGAGGCGCTGCTCGACCCACCAGTCGATCGTCCGGCGAAGCGTCTCCTCGATCGGCGTATATTGCAAGCCGAGCGCCTGTGTCGCCTTCGACCCGTCGTAGGCGTGACCGTGGACGAGCGTTCGGACTAGCTCCCGGCAGATGCGCGGGCTGTCGCGACGAATCCACCCGAGCGCCTCGGCTGCCGTCCCGACCGCCATTGCGAGGGAGGGAGGGAGGGTGCGCAGCGGCCGATCGACGCCCGCGAGGCGCCCCACCAGCGCCAGCCCCTCCCGAACGGTCAGCGTCGCGCCGCTCAGGACGTACCGCTCCCCGGACTTCCCCCTGGACCCGGCCAGCAGATGGCCCGCCGTGCAGTCGGCGATGTCGACGAGGCTCAGCTTCGAGTCGACGACCGCCTTGAGCCGCCCGTTCAGGTAGTCGAGCAGCAACCGAGCCGATCCGGTGCTTCTCCCAGCGTCGCCGCGGACGACGTGTACACGACACGCCCGACGCCCGCCCGGGCGGCGGCCCGGACGACGGTCCGCGAGCCCTCGACGTTGACCTCGAACATCGGAGAGGGATCGCGAACGCAGAAGGCGTTGGCCCCGGCGGTGTGGTACACGATCTCGCACGATCGCATCGCGGACGCCAGCGCCTCGAGATCGAGGACGTCGCCCCGCACCGGCTCCGCGCCCAGCTCGCCGAGAGAGCGCGCCGACGCGTCCGACCGGGCCAGCGCTTTGACGGGGTCGCCGTTCGCGAGCAGGCGCTCGACGATCGCCCGGCCGAGGAAGCCCGTGCCGCCGGTGACGAAAGCGGGGCCGGTCGTCATCGCCTCAGAGCTCGTTTCAGAACGAACTCTGAGGAAGCGACCGCGCCGGCAGAGCCGGCACGGCCTCTTACGGTCGGCGTCGCAAGCGAACGCCTCAGAGCTCGTTTCAGGACGAACTCTGAGGAAGCGGCCGCGCCGGCAGAGCCGGCGCGGCCTCTTACGGTCGGCGTCGCAAGCGAACGCCTCAGCGCAGCCCTTCCGAGAAGGCCGACGAAAAGCGGGCGAGGTACTCGATGGCGGACATCACCGTGATCGCCGCGGCGGCGACCATCGCCCACTCGTCGAGGTGCAGCGGGCCGAGCGGCTCGCCGAAGCGAAGGATGGCGAGAAAGATGGCAAGGAACTGGACGTTGGTCTTGAGCTTGCCCCAGATCGAGGGCGCGAACACCGTCCCCTCGGCCGCGACGACTCCTCGCAAGCCGAGGATCAGGAGCTCGCGCCCGATGATGATGGCAGCAATCCAGGGCGAGGCCCGATTGACGTCGACGAGCGCGATGAGTGCTCCCGAGACGAGCAGCTTGTCGGCCGTCGTGTCGAGAAAGGAGCCGAGCTTCGTGGCCACCGCCCATCGCCGCGCCAGGTAGCCGTCGGCGAAATCGGTCACGGCCGCGAGCGCGAAGACCACCGCGGCGGCGGTGTATGCAGACCTTCGGTCGGGCCCGAGCAGGATCAGCCCCATCACTGCCGGCACCGCCAGGATACGGGCGTAGGTGAGCCCCGAGAGGAGAGATCTCGGCACGGCAGCTCGGGCGATCACGTCGGAGTCCTCGCAGGCTCCGCCGGCTCGCCCTCGAGCAGGGACCTCACCTCCGGCGCGGAGGAGAGCCCCAGGGCCCTCTCCACCAGCGCGCGGGCGGCGCGGGCATCGAGGCTACGGACCGCCTCCTTGACGGCCGGGATCGCCGGTGCGTTCGCGCTCAGCTCGGTGGCCCCGAGGCCGACCAGCACGGGCACGGCCAGAGGCTCCGAGGCCAGCTCGCCGCAAACCCCCACCCATTTCCCGTGCCCCTCTGCCGCGTCGGCGACGATCCGGATCAGGCGCAGAACGGAGGGGTGCAGGCCGTCTGCCAGGCCGGCGACCGACGCGTTCCCACGCTCGGCGGCCATCGTGTACTGCACGAGGTCGTTGGTACCGATGGAGAAGAAGTCCACCTCGGGCGCGAAGAGCTCCGCGGCGAGCGCCGCCGCGGGCACCTCGATCATGACCCCCACCTCCAGCGCCTCGGGCGTGGCCGTGCCCGCCTGCTCGAGCTCTTCGCGGGCGCGCGCGAGAACGGACATCGCCTGCCGGTACTCCTCCAGCGTGGCCACCATCGGGAACATCACCTTCAGCGGATACTCGGCCGCCGCCCGCAGCGCCGCCCGCAGCTGCGTTTCCAGGAGCTCGGGCCTCGCGAGCGCCAGCCGGATCCCTCGGACGCCCAGGAAGGGGTTCGACTCCGCCCGCACAGGCAGGTAGGGGAGAGGCTTGTCCGCGCCCACGTCGAGCGTGCGGAGGATGAGCGGCCGCCCCTCCAGCCCCTCCGCGATCCTCTTGTACGTGGCGTACTGCTCGGCCTCGCTCGGCATCGAGTCTCGCTCGAGGAACAGGAACTCCGTGCGTAGGAGGCCGACGCCCTCGGCGCCGTTCGCGATCGCGGCCGGCACGTCCTCGGGGGAGCCGATGTTGGCGACGACCTCGACCAGGCGCCCGTCGCGGGTCAGCGCCGGCTCGGGTTCGACGTAGACGACGCCGGCATCCCCGTCCAGGAGGAGGACGGTGCCCTCGGGAACCGCCAGCAGCGCCTCGCCGAGCCCGACCGCCGCGGGGATCCCGAGCGAGCGGGCGAGGATCGCGCTGTGCGAGGTAGGGCTACCGGCGGCGGTGGCGATGCCAAGCGCGAGCTCGCGGTCGAGCGCGGCCGTGTCCGCGGGAGTCAGATCGGCTGCGACCACGATGGCGGGGGCGACGAGGGACGGTGTTGCCGCGTCGCCCGTCAGCGCCGCGACGACCTGACGTGCCACACCCGTCAGGTCTTCGGCCCGGGCCTGCAGATAGTCGTCGTCGAGGCTGCGGTAGTCGGCGGCCACGGCCTCCGCCGCCGCGTGCCAGGCCTGGGCCGCGTTCAGCCCTTCTTCGAAGATCGCGCGCCGGGCGGGTCCCAGCAGCGCCTCGTCGTCGAGGAAGAGGAGATGAGCATCGAAGATGGCCGCGCTGTACTGTCCGGCGCCGGCTGCGACAGACTCCCGCACGGCGACGATCTCGGCCCGGACCAGCACGAGCGCTTGCTCGAGTGCCTCCCACTCGGCCTCGGGGTCGCCGGACGAGCCCGTTGGGATCTCGAGGGCCGCCGAGCGGAGGTGGCGGGCCGGCCCGGACGCGATTCCTGGGGCTCCGGGAAGCCCGGAGAGCGGAGCTTCTGCATCCGCTGGCGCTGCCGGCGATGGTGTGGGGAAGACCGTGGGCGCGGGCGCTGCGGCCGGGGCAAGCTCCTCGTCGAAATCTCGGCCGGCGAGCTCGGCGAGCGCGGCGAGGGCAGCCGCCGCCTGCGGTCCGTGCGCCGAGACGAGGATCTCGTGCCCCTGACGGACGCCGAGCGTGGCCAGCCCGTTGAGGCTGCGCCCGCTGGCGGGGCCGCGCCCACTCGTCAGGTTGGTCACCCCCACGTCCGCGTCGAAGGCGCCTGCGGTCTGGACGAAGCGCGCGGCCGGGCGGGCATGCAGGCCAAGGGGGTTCCGGATGTCGAGGCGGAGCGTCAGGCCCTCCTCCAGAGGAATCGCCGCCCCAGGGGGAGCAGGAGATGCAGGCTCGCCGGCGCCGAGGTGAGCCGTCTTTCCTTGCAGGCCGCCGCGGGCCTCCTTTGCCACTTCAGCGAGCGGCTTACCGAGCCGAGCCGCAACGGCCGCCGCCACCGCTCCCTCCACGAGCGGGGCCTCGCAGAGGAGCACGCGCTCCCGCTGCTCCGGCGTCACCAGATCAAGCGCAGTCTCGGCGCTCAGCACGGCGCTGCCGAGATCCATGAGCACGAGCACGCCGTCGTCGGAGTCGGCGCGGGCGATCGCCTCCGCCACGCGAACCGCGTCCGTACCGAGAGCCTCGGGCTCATCCAGTCCGCCCGCGAGCTCGAGTCGCACGTCAGGGCCGGACATCTCGGCTGCCAGCTCGCGCACCCCGGCGGCCAGCTTGGCGCTGTGCGAGACGATGACGATCCCGACCACGACCGCTACGCCGCGCCGAGCCCGTAGGCTCGGTGGAGGAGCTCGACCGGATGGACCGCGTGGACGCGGGAGCCATGCTCGATCTGCCAGCGACAGGTTTCGCTGTCGCACGCGGCCAGGTCGGCGTGCGTCTCTCGCAGCTGGCCGAAGAGCCGCTCGCCGACCGCCATCGAGATCTCGTACTTCTCCTTCTTCAATCCGTAGGTGCCGGCGATGCCGCAGCAGTCGGCATCGAGCTCGATCACGCGCAGCTCCGGGATCAGGGCGAGGAGGTCGAGGGCGGGCTTGCCGATCCCGTGACCCTGCTGCTGACACGGGGCGTGGTAGGGCACGGTCAGCGCCAGCGGCCCGAAGTCCGTCCGGAGCTCGCCGCGCTCGTGCAGTAGGAGCAGGAACTCGCAGAGGTCGTACGTCGCCTCACTCACCACCCTCAGGTCCTCGTCCTCGACGTCGAGGATCTCGCGGGCCTCGCGCTTGAGCATCAGGCCACAGCTCGTCGAGTTCGAGACGATCGCGGAACCGTCCCGCGCGTACGGCGCGAGGCTCGCGGCCAGCCGCCGCACGTACGCGCGCGCGGCCGGGAAATTCCCGTTCGACTGGAGCGGCAGCCCGCAGCAATCCTGGGGCGGGATCTCGACGTGGAAGCCGTTGTGCTCGAGCACCTCGACCGTCATCTGCCCGACCGTGGGCTCGTAGTAGTTCGTGCCGCACGCGTGGAAGTAGACGACGCTCCTGTCGGCGGTAGGGCTGACGCGGGCCCGCGCCCACCGCTGGAAGGTTCGGCCCGCGAACCGGGGGAGCGGAGCGTCGCGGTGAATGCCGAGCACGCGCTCGCCGAGACGCCGAAGGAGCCGGTTGCGAAGCGTCCAGTTCGCAAGCGGCGCGACGGGAGCGGCGAGCCGTCCGAGCACGCTCGGCCGGGCGACCAGCTGGTTGCGTAGGGGGATGCCGCGCTCTTCCCAGAGACGCGCCCGCGCGCGCGTGTTGATCTCCGCGATCTTCACCCCCTGGGGACAGACCTGCGTGCAGATCCCGCAGCCCGAGCAGTAGTCGACCGAGATGTCGGGCGAGGCGCCGGCACGGCGGTACCGCTCGGCCTGCGGACCGACGTACTTCGGGCCCGGGAACAGCGGGGTCGCCTGCGAGAAGGGGCAGAACGTCTCGCAGATCGTGCACTTCACGCAGTGGTCGAGGGAGTCGCGTGCGGGCTCGCTCATAGGCCAACCTCTGGCCTATGAGCGCGGGGAAAGGGCTTGGGGGGACCGGGAGGTTCCCCCACTTTGGACTCTAAGAAGGGGGGCCACGGGAACGCTACGCGTCCTGGGATGACACGAGCGAGCTGAAGGCGAGCGACGGTCACGGCGTTCGCTCGAGGATCGCGGAGGCCGCAGCGTAGCCCGTCGCCAGGCTGAGGCCGTTGCCGGACGCCTCCCGCCAAGGGACGGCGCCCCCGAGCGTCGCCCCTGCGGCGTGGAGGTTCTCGAAGGCCGGCGCGCCTTCGGCGTCAACGGGGCGGAGCTTCTCATCGACGGCGAGGCCCGCCCGGGCGAGCGGGTGCTCGTCGAAGTAGCCGGGCTCGAAGCGAGGCGCGTCCGGCGCAGGCACACCGGCGAGCGGCAGATCGAGGGCGGTCTCGCGGACCTGCCCATACGAGTCCATCTGGAGGCCGCCCGAGGCGAAGCCGCCCGTGGCGAGCACGAACGAATGAGCCCGGTAGGTGAGCGGCCGGCCCGCGGTCTGGGCCACCACGCTCTCGAGGCGGTTGCCGCCGCTCTTGGCGCCGGCGACTGTGCTTCCAACGACGAGCCGCCCGCCTTCCCGCCGCAGCGCCGTGGTCATGGTGTCGAACAGGCGGAGGCCCTGGACCGAGGGCGGAAGCGTCGGCACCTCGAATACGGGGCGCCCGAGGTTGGTCTCGAGCTCGTGCCAGACCTCCCGCGGGTGTTCGAGGCCCAGCACAGCCGGGAAGCCGACGATCTCGCCTGGCATGAGGCGCCGCGCGAGCTCGCGCAGAACCGACTCACGGAAATGGGGTTGCTCGAAGCGCCGGGCGAAGCCGACGCTGCTGACATCGCCCTCGTCGCCGAGCGGCAGTGCAAGCTCGACTGCCCGAGCGAAAACGGAGGTGCCCCAGGGCAGCGGGCCTCGAGCGAGGTTCTCGGCGAGGTAGGCGGGATAGAAATCCTTGAGCCCGCGAAACCCGACGAAGACGAAACGGCCGCCCGTTCGCAGGTCGCCGGCCGCCATCGTCTCCGGGACGAGCGCCGTGGGCTTCGCCGCGCCGACCGCCGTCGGCAGCAGGAAGTTCTGCTCGATGCCGCCGCGGTAGCCGTGGTCACTCAGACGAGCCTTGAACCAGTCGAGGCTGGCCCGGATCAGCTCTACGGACAGGCGGTGGTACGGGTGCTCCGAGTTCGCAGCGGCGAATTCCGGCAGCGCACGCGCGGGGCTCTCGACGGGCCCGTCGATGTAGCCGAGAACGTCGATCGTCGCGGGTGCAAGGTGTGTCGCGCCGACGCCCTTGGCTACGACCAGCACTCGCTGTCCTTCCTCGGTCAGTCGCAAGGCCGCGGTCAGACCCGCGAGACCTGCGCCGATCACCACCGCGTCGTAGCTCATAGGCCAACCCTTGGCCTATGAGCGGGGGGAGGGGGCGTGGGGGAGCCGGGAGGTTCCCCCACGTTGGACTGTAAGAAGGGGGCACGTGGGAACGCTACGCGTCCTGGGATGACACGAGCGAGCCGCAGGCGAGCGACGCTCATTTGGGCAGATGCTGGACGGCCAGCAAGCCCTGGAAGATCCAATCGTCGAGTCGCGCCTGGCGCAACTGGTCGCCGTGCAGGATCGGGTGGACGCCCTTCCACCGCTCCTGGAGGAAGTCGAGCAGGGCGGAGTTCGCAGCTCGATGGTCGAGGCGCTCGAACGCGTGCAGGATGCCGGTGGCCCGGTAGATGCAGAAGCCGCCCTGGCATGGGCCCATCCCCAGCCTGAGCGTTCGGCGGATGTCGTCGAGGCTGGTCGTGTGGCGCCGCGCCATCGCCTCCTTCAGCCGATCGCGCGTGATCAGCTCGCACTCGCAGATGATCTCCTCCGAACGCGGCACCGGCTCCCGGGCACGAAGGCGGGAACCGATCCAGTAGAAACGCCGGGTCTCGGAGCCCGGCAACGGCTCTTCGTGCGTTCGGCAGCGCCGCTCGACGCCGAGCTGCACGCAGACGGCGTCGACCGCCGCCTCGGCCATCAGCCGGAAGGTCGTCGTCTTGCCGCCGGTGATCGTGACGAAGCCCTCCACGCCGTCCCGCTCCGCATGATCGAGGAGCGCGTGGGTGCGGCTCACCTCCCGCGTGTCGGTCACCTCCTTCGACGAAAACAGGGGGCGCGCCCCGGCCCAGACCCGGAGCGCGCGAGTCTCGCGGAAGCCCGGAACGAGCTTCTCGCCCTCGTCGAGCATCTCGTCGATCTCGGCCTGCGTCACCTCGAGCTCGTCGGGGTCCGCGACCCGCGTGTCCGTCGTCCCGATCACGGAGACGGTCCGGATGGGGACGATGATGTCGCCGTCGGCGGGCGGCTTGCAACGATTGACCACCGTATTCACCAGCCGATGGTTCATCGCGATCATGATCCCCTTGCCGGGAAGGACGGTCACCTCGCAGCCGGCGAGCTCCGCGATCTGCCCAGCCCAGGCTCCCGCCGCGTTGACGACGACGTCCGCCCGGATCTGAAGCTCCTCTCCGGTCAGCTCGCTCTGGACGCGCGCGCCGATCACCCTGTCGCCGTGGCGCTCGAGGCCGAGCACGCGACGGTAGGGAAGAATCTGCGCTCCATGCTCCTCGGCGGACCGGGCACACCCCCCGACGAGCTTCCAGGGATCGAGGCTTGCGTCGGGGACGGTGAAGGCGCGCGAGATCCGTGGGTCGAGGCGGGGTTCCCGGCGCAGCGCCTCCGCCACCGGGATCTCCTCCACGGGAACGCCCGTTGCTCGGCAGCCCTCCGTGAAGTCGTCGCCGAAGGCGGGGTCGTCCCACTCGGTCGTGACGAACAGCCCGCCCGTGTCTTCGATGCAGTCGGCGGCGGTGCGGCGCAAGACGGCGTTCTCCGCGACGCACTCCCGAGCCGCGACCGGGTCCTTGATCGCATAGCGCCCGCCCGAGTGGAGGAGGCCGTGGAAGCGGCCGGTCGTCCCAGCGGCCAGGTCGTCGCGCTCTACCAGGATGACCGTGAAACCGCGCATGGCCGCGTCACGCGCGACCCCGGCCCCGGTCGAGCCGCCGCCGACGACGAGCACTTCCGTTTCGAGAGAGGGCACGCTACGGGCCAGTATCGCAGCGCCCTGTGGGGCGACGGACGGGGAGCCTGGCGAGTGAGCCGAGGGCCCGGCGGCCTGTGTCGCCGGGCCCTCTGGCTGTTGCGAGCTAGTCGAGCCAGTCGAAGGTCCGCGTGACGGCCTTCTTCCAGAACGCGTACTCCTTCTCGCGCTCCTGCGGGTCCATCCGCGGCTGCCACTCTTTGTCCTTGCCCCAGTTGGCTCGCAGGTCCTCGACCTCCGACCAGAATCCGACGGCGAGACCGGCGGCGTAGGCGGCCCCGAGCGAGGTCGTCTCGGCCACCATCGGCCGGATCACCGGCACGTCGAGCACGTCGGCCTGGAACTGCATCAGCAGCTCGTTGTAGACCATGCCCCCGTCCACCTTCAGCGAGGTGAGGTCGACGCCCGAGTCGGCGTTCATCGCGTCCACTACCTCGCGCGTCTGCCACGCGGTCGCCTCCAGTGTGGCCCGGGCGATGTGGCCCTTGTTGACGTAGCGGGTGAGCCCGGCGATGACTCCACGGGCGTTGCCCTTCCAGTACGGGGCGAAGAGCCCCGAGAACGCCGGCACGAAGTAGACGCCGCCGTTGTCGTCAACCGTCTTCGCCAGGTTCTCGACCTCCGGCGCGCTGCCGATCAGGCCGATGTTGTCCCGGAGCCACTGCACGAGTGCACCGGTGATCGCGATCGCACCCTCGAGGCAGTACACGGCCGGCTGCTCGCCGATCTTGTACGCGAGCGTAGTCAGTAGCCCGCTCTTCGACTGCACGATCTCGTTTCCCGTGTTGAGGAGCAGGAAGTTGCCGGTGCCGTAGGTGTTCTTCGCCTCTCCGATCGAGAAGCAGGTCTGGCCGAAGAGCGCGGCCTGCTGGTCGCCGAGGTCGCCTGCGACCGGGATCCCGGCGAGATCGCCCTTCGCGTCGCCGTACACCTCGCTCGAGGCTCGGATCTGCGGCAGCATCGCGCGGGGGACGCCGAGGATGCCGAGGATCTCGTCATCCCAGTCGAGCGTCTCGAGGTTCATCATCATCGTGCGGCTCGCGTTGGTCACGTCGGTCACGTGGACGCCGCCGTCGGGGCCCCCGGTGAGCTCCCAGATCACGAAGGTGTCGATGTTGCCGAACAACACCTCGCCGCTTTCGGCCTTGGCCCGGACGCCGTCGACGTTGTCCAGGATCCATTTGATCTTCGGCCCGGAGAAGTAGGTGGCGATCGGCAGCCCCGTCTTCGTTCGGAAGCGGTCCTGGCCTCCGTCGGAGGCCAGCTCGTTGCAGATCTGGTCGGTGCGGGTGTCCTGCCAGACGATGGCGTTGTAGACGGGCCGCCCCGTCGAGCGTTCCCAGACCACGGTCGTCTCGCGCTGGTTCGTCACCCCGACGGCGGCGATATCCGCCGCCTTGACCTTGTCGAGCCCCGCGCGAACGACCTCTTGCGTGCGCTGCCAGATCTCCATCGGGTCGTGCTCGACCCAACCCGGCTTCGGATAAATCTGTTCGTGCTCCTTCTGGTCGACCGAGACCACCTGCCCGCCGTGGTCGAAGACCATGAATCGAGTGCTCGTGGTGCCCTGATCGACTGCTGCTGCGTATTGAGCCATTCGTCCCTCCTTACGCTCCGATGATCACCCCGCCTGCTCGGCCTCGCTCCAGGTGTCCGCCGCGGTCTTGAGGAGCAGGTGCGCTGAGGTGGCGCCCGGATCCTGGTGACCCACGCTTCGCTCGCCCAGGTAGCTGGCGCGACCCTTCCTGGCCACGAGTGGGATCGTGTCCTGCATGCCCCGCTCGGCCGCCTCCGCCGAGCGCCTGAGAGCGTCCGCGAATGTGTCACCCTGGGCGATCCCAGCCTTGAACGCGTCCCTGCCGGGAACCAGGGCGTCGATCATGGTCTTGTCTCCGGGCTCTGCCTTGCCGCGAGCCTGCACGCCGCCGATTGCGGCCTCGAGCGCCGCCGCCCAGTCGTCGGGGCCGAGCTCGCCCTTGCCCGAGGTAGCCGTCCCCATCTGCAGGAACAGCGTTCCGTAGAGCGGGCCGCCGGCTCCGCCGACCCTCGACACGAGCGTCATGCCGACGGTCTTCAGCAGCGCGCCGATGTCGTCCCCGGCCGGGGCGTCGACCTTGCCGAGCACGGCCGACATCCCCCGTTGCATGTTGATCCCATGGTCGCCGTCTCCGATCGCCGCATCGAGCTGGGTCAGGTACTCCTTGTTCGCCTCGACCTCCGCGGCGAACGTCCGGATCCAGCGGAGGACGTCGTCGTAAGCGACGCTCACGCGCCCTTGCTCCGCGGTGCTCTCGATCGCAGCCACCGCTGCCACCGCCCGCCTACGCCGCCCATCTCAGCCCGGCGGTCTTGACCGGCGCATCCCAGAGGCGGGTCAGCTCGTCGTCCAGCCTCAGCAGCGTGATCGAGCAGCCCGCCATCTCCAGCGACGTGATGTAGGGCCCGATCAGGCTGCGCGTGATCGTGATCCCGCGCTCGCCGAGGAACCTGTTCAGGTCGTTGTAGACGACGTAGAGCTCGATCAGCGGCGTCCCGCCCATGCTGTTGACGAAGGCGAGCACCTGGTCGTCCTTCTCGAACGGCAGGTCTTCCACGATCGGGGCGGTGAGCCGCTCGACGATCTCAGCCGCGGGCGCGAGCTTCACCCGCTCGCGGCCCGGCTCACCGTGAATGCCGATCCCGATCTCCATCTCGTCGTCGCCCAGCTCGAAGGTCGGCTTGCCTGCGGTGGGGACCGTGCACGAGGTCAACGCCATTCCCATGCTTCGTCCGTTGGCGTTCACCTTTCTGCAGAGCTCGGCCACCTCTGCCAGCGGGCGGCCCTCCTCGGCTGCGGCCCCACAGATCTTCTCCGCGAGCACCGTGGTGCCGACGCCGCGCCGCCCTGCGGTGTAGAGGCTGTCCTGCACGGCGACGTCGTCGTCGATCACCACGGCCTCGACCTCGATGCCCTCGCCGCGGCCCAGGTCGGCGGCCATCTCGAAGTTCATCACGTCGCCCGTGTAGTTCTTCACGATGTGCAGCACCCCGGCGCCGCCGTTCACCGCCTTCGTCGCATCGAGCATCTGGTCGGGCGTGGGAGACGTGAAGACCTCGCCGGGGCAGGCGGCGTCGAGCATGCCTGGCCCGACGAAGCCGCCGTGCATCGGCTCGTGCCCGGAGCCGCCGCCCGAGACGAGCCCCACCTTTCCCTGCACCGGGGCGTCGGCGCGAACGATGAAGTTGGGGTCGAAGTGGACGTTGACGAGGTCCGGGTGCGCTGCGGCGATCCCTTGCAGCGCCTCGGTGACGACGTCGTCTGGTTTGTTGATCAGCTTCTTCATAGCTCCTCCACCACTTCGCCTCGCGTTTCGACGTCCGTGGTCGGCGGCTCGCCGCGGGCTCTCAGCCCGTGGTTGATGAAGAAGTCGTACGCGAGCGCACCGATGACTCCGCCGACTATCGGGGCGACGATCGGGACCCACCAGTACCAGTTGACATCGCCGTAGTTCCCGGGCAGCGCGACCCCATCCCAGCCGGCGAACCAGGCGAAGAGCCTCGGGCCGAAGTCGCGGGCCGGGTTGATCGCGTAGCCGGAGTTCGCCCCGTAGGACATGCCGACCGCCGCGACGATGAGGCCGATGATGAACGGCGCCAGGTTCCCCTTCGGCGGCAGGTTCAGGTTGTCGATCACGGCCAGCACGATCCCGACGAGCAAGGCCGTGCCGATTAACTCGTCGATGAACGGCCCGACCGGATTGTGGAAGTAGCCGGACGGGAACGTCGCGAAGATGCTGTAGGAGGCAATTGAGCTCGACTGACCTCGCACTGCGCCCGTCGCGTGTTCGTAGCCCTTGATCGCGTCCTTGTAGTTCAGGTACACAAGGGCGGCGCCGGTGAAGGCCCCGGCGACCTGCGCGAAGATGTAGTGAGGCACCTTCGCCCACGGAAAGCTACGGCGCACGGCCAGCGCGATCGTGACGGCCGGATTGATATGCGCGCCGCTGATTCCCCCGGCGACGTAGATGGCGAGCACCACCGCCATGCACCATCCCCAGGTGATGAGCAGCCAGTCGCCCGACGCCAGGAAGATCGTGTGACTGGTCTGGGCACGACCCGACTGATTCAGCGCGGCGACTGCCATCGCGACCACGCCGTCGCCGAAGGCGATCAGCACGAACGTGCCGAGGTACTCCGAAAGGAACTCTCCCCAGACGGTCTTCCGCCAGGCTGCACCGGCGCCCATTCGAACGTGCCAGACCCCCGTCATTCCTCTGGGTTCTGATGCTGTCTCCGGCACCTTCACCTCCCTCTCTCGAACTTCCTGCTTCCGGCAAGGGCCGCTCGAGAGGGGAGCGGATCGCGCTCTGTCGCACGTCCACGGCGGATGCGCCGGCTCTCCAGCGGCACGGGTGCAGCGGAGTGACTAACGCACTTGGAGGCGTCGTGTCAAGTGCGACGAGCGCCAGCGCGTGCCGCAGGCCACGGCTGGCGCGCCCCTAGCTTGGCCAGACGTCGACGGCGTACAGCCGCCGAAGCTCGCGCGCGAGGTCGCCGTCGCCGCCGATCAGGAAGAGCTCGTAGGGGTAGGCGTACTGAGCGCGGAACCCGTTCTCGCGGACTACAACGCGCCCCCAGAGAGAGACGCGACCGAGGGCGAGCGGACATCCTTGCCGCAGCGGAGGCAGCTCCCGGTATCGGCGCCCGTAATGCTGCCGAACCCCCGTGTACCGGCGGAGCAGGTCCTCGGCGAGCTCCCGGGTCCTGAAGGCGTAGATGCCACATTCGTGGCCCTGGACAGGCGCCGCCCCGCCGTGTGTCGAGCAGTGCGCTTCGAATCGCTTCTGGGCAGGCCAGCTCACGTGGTGCCACGTGAACGACTCCAGCCGGTACTCGTCGTCGTTGCGGCGGACGTGCCACAGCCGCCACGCGACGATGGGCTCGGTGGAAAACTTGCTCACGCCGGCACCGGCTCCGCGGCCGGTTCTTCGGCCGGCGCCGGTGCGGGCACCGGTTCCTCGAGCGGTGTGATCTCGATCTCTCGTTCGGTCTCGGGCGCGCCTATCTCCATTGCTGTCTCCCTGAACTCTGCGACGAGGTTCTCGATACGCCTGTCATCGGAAACTCGAGGCAAAAGCTACAGAGGGAGCCGGACGGTCCACCGGCACGATTTCCGGGCGGCTTCGGGCGCCTCCCTTGAGCGGGCGACTACGCTATTTGCGATCAATGACGCACACGGGCCTGGGCGCAAGCCTTCCGACAAGGCGGATTCCAAAGCAATGCTGAGGCTGACAGGGTTGCCGCACGTCGCCCGCTTTCCAAAGGCGACGGTCACGCGTCAGACCCGATGCTTCCAGGTCCTGTTCCACGGCCACGAGCACAGCAGGCGCGTGGATGTCGACTTGCGCTACCTCGATGAGGCGGACGACCTCGAGCTGGTGGAGCTCCAACTGCTCGCCCGCCTGCAGGACCTTGGCTACGAGGTCGAACGCCGTTCGCCGCTTCCACCCGAGCAAGGAGCCGAGAGCTGATGCACCCGGCTCCTCGCCGAGCGTTCGGGCGAACTACCTGATCAACGCGTGCGGGCTGAGGACGAAGAGCGTCTTGCTCGCGTGCGGGCGGAGGACGTGCTTCGCGCTCGTTTGATCAACCCGTGCGGGTTGAAAACGAACTTCTTGCTCGCCCCCTTGTCGAAGTCCTTGTAGCCCTTCGGCGCGTCGGTCAAGGGGATCACCGTTGCGTTGACCGCCTTGGCGATCTGGACGCGGTCGTTGAGGATCGCGTTCATCAGCCCGCGGTGGTAGCGCATGACCGGACACTGACCCGTCGTGAACGAGTGCGACTTGGCCCAGCCGAGGCCAAGCCGGATCGAAAGGCTGCCGATCTTCGCGGCCTCGTCGATGCCTCCCGGGTCACCGGTCACGTACAGACCCGGAATGCCCAGCTGGCCCCCGGCGCGGGTAACGCCCATGATCGAGTTCAGGACGGTCGCCGGCGCCTCGTGATCGGAGTCCTTGCCGTGGCCGCGCGCCTCGAAGCCGACCGCGTCGACTGCTGCGTCGACTTCAGGCACGCCGAGGATCTGCTCGATCTGCTCCGCGAGCGTCGCATCCTTCGTCAGGTCGATGGTTTCGCAGCCGAAGCTCTCGGCCTGCTTCAGGCGTTCCTTGATCATGTCGCCGACGATCACGACGGCCGCCCCGAGGAACTGCGCGGAGTGCGCCGCCGCTAGCCCAACCGGGCCGCCGCCTGCGATGTAGACGGTCGAGCCAGGGCCGACTCCGGCCGTGTACGCGCCGTGGAATCCGGTCGGGAAAATGTCCGAGAGCATGGTCAGGTCGAGGATCTTCTCCATCGCCTGGTCTTTGTCGGGGAACTTGAGCAGGTTCCAGTCCGCGTACGGGACCATGACGTACTCGGCCTGGCCACCGACCCAGCCGCCCATGTCGACATAGCCGTAGGCCGAGCCGGGGCGATCCGGATTGACGTTGAGGCAGATGCCGGTCTTGCCCTCCTTGCAGTTGCGACAGCGTCCGCAGGCGATGTTGAAGGGGACCGAGACCAGGTCTCCCTTCTTGATGAACTCGACGTCGCGGCCAAGCTCGATCACCTCGCCGGTGATCTC
>WNGA01001106.1_pt1 | contig 41777 bp, 37 predicted proteins | sample 5400061 | NCBI WGS metagenome assembly WNGA01 (sample SAMN13153366, study PRJNA577476) | soil metagenome | isolation source: 100 cm soil or saprolite under grassland replicate 2 | place: USA:California | collected 2016-06-15 | reverse complement strand
AGCCGGGAAGCCGAAAGGAGCCCTTTTGACGCACGGCAGCCTCCGTGCCGCCGCGCGGAACGCGGCCGACGCGCTCGAGCTCGGTCCGCACGACGTCGTCCTCGGCGCCGCCCCCTTCTCGCACGTGTTGGGCCTCGCGACAGGCGTCCTCTCGACCCTGCTCTCGGGGGCCGCCATCGCGGTCGTCCGCCGGTTCGAGGCGGAGCGGACGCTGGCGTTGATGGCTGAGACGCGTACGACGATCCTGCTCGGCGTCCCGACCATGTGCATCGCGCTCTCCCAGGCCGCACGCTCGGCGGACAGCCTGCCGCCGATCCGGATCGCGCACGTCGGCGGCGCCGCCGTGCCGGTAGAGGTCGCGCGCGAGTTCGAGAGAACCTTCGGCGGCGAGGTCTACGAGGGCTACGGCCTGACCGAGCTCTCCGGGATCGCGACGACCTACGTGGCGGGCCAGCCGCGCAAGCCCGGCTCGGTAGGTACGCCGCTCGGCGGCACCGAGCTGCGAATCGTGTCGCTTGAGGGTGAGCCGCTGCCGGCCGGCGAGGTCGGCGAGGTGCAGTTCCGGGGCCCCTCCGTGATCCCCGGCTACTGGGAGGACCCGCTGGCGACCGCCGAGACGATCGACCCCGACGGTTGGCTCGCGACGGGCGACCTCGGCTACGTCGACGGCGACGGCTACCTCTTCCTCGTCGACCGCAAGAAGGATCTGATCCTCCGCGGCGGTTACAGCGTCTACCCGCGCGAGATCGAGGAGGTGCTCTACGGCCACCCGGACGTGCTCGAGGCCGCGGTGGTCGGGCTCCCGGATGAGACCCTCGGCGAGGAGGTCGCGGCGGTCGTCGTCGTGCGCCCGGAGACGTCGCCCAGCGTGGACGAGATCCAGGCGTGGGTGAAGCAGCGCGTCGCCGCCTACAAGTACCCGAGGCGCGTGATCTTCGTCGACGCCCTCCCGAAGGGACCGACCGGAAAGATCCTCAAGCGCGCAATCGACCGGAGCGCGCTGCTCCGCGAGGCCTAGCTCCCGAACGCGGTGCGCACGGCCGCGCCCACCTCGGCGCGGCCGGGGAGGTACGCGTCCTCGAGCGGCGGGCTGAACGGGACAGGCGCGAACGGCGCGCCGACGCGCTCGATCGGCCCGTCGAGGTGGTCGAACGCCGCCTCCTGCACCTGCGCGGCCAGCTCGGCGCCGAAGCCGCCGCTCCGCACCGCCTCGTGCGCGACGACGAGCCGGTGCGTCCGCGCGACGGAGTCGACGATCGTCTCGAGATCGAGCGGCACGAGCGTCCGCGGGTCGATCACCTCGACCTCGATCCCGTCGGCCGCGAGCTCGTCGGCGGCGGCGAGCGATTCGTGGACGAGCCGCGAGAGCGCGACGACGGTGACATCGCTCCCTGGGCGCACGACCTGCGCGCGGCCGAGCGGGACCGGCTCGCGGTCGTCGTGAATCGCCTCGCGACGGAAGTACAGCGTCTTGTTCTCGACGAGCACGACGGGGTTCGGGTCGGCGATCGCGCTGGCGAGCAGTCCGGCGGCGTCGGCAGCAGTGCTCGGCATCGCGACCTTCAACCCCGGCACGTGCGTCAGCCACGCCTCGAGGCTCTGCGAATGCTGCGCGCCGCCGCGCTGGCCCGCACCGCCCTGTGTCCGGAGGACGAGCGGTACGCGCAGCTGCCCCCCGGACATGAAGTGCGCCTTCGCAGCCTGGTTGACCAGCTGGTCGAGCGCGAGCGTGAGGAAGTCGATGAACATGATCTCGACCACGGGAAGGAGTCCCGACTGTGCGGCGCCGATCGCAATCCCGCAGATCGCCGCCTCGCTGATCGGCGTGTTCCTGACGCGCTCGGCACCGAACTCCTCGACGAGCCCTGCGGTCGCTCCCCAGGGCCCGCCCTCGGCGACGTCCTCGCCGAGCACGAGCACACGTGCGTCGGCGCGCATCGTCTCGGCGAGGGTCGTCGTGATCGCCTGCAGGTACGTCGTCTGCGTCACGACGCGTAGACGAGGCCGGTGGTGAGGTCAGCGGGCGGGAAGGCGCTCTCGCGCGCGAACTGCACGGCCTGCTCGACTGACTCCCGCGCCTCCTGCTCGAGCTGCGCCGGCGAGCCCTCGCCGAGCCAGCCCTCGGCGACGCCGCGCCGTTGCAGTCGCAGGATCGGGTCGAGGGCCTGCCATTCCTCCGCAGCGAGCGCCTGGCGGTAGCGCTCGGGGTCGCCCTCGTAGTGTCCGCGCAGCCGGTGCGTCAGGCACTCGAGCAGCAGCGGCCCCTCGCCGCTGCGTGCGGTCGCGAGGAACTCCGCGAAGGCGGAGCGAACCGCGACGACGTCGTTTCCGTCGACCGCCTCGCGTTCCAGGCCGTATGGGGCCACGACGTCGCTGACACGCTCGACGTTGGTGTGGGCCGAGCGCGGCGTGAACTCGGCAAAGCCGTTGTTCTCGCAGACGAAGATCGCCGGCAGCCGCCAGAGCGTCGCTACGTTGACAGACTCGACGAAGATGCCGTTCTGGACGGCACCGTCGCCGAAGAAGACGACCGCGACGCGATCGCCGCCGAGCAGTCGGCTCGCGAGCGCGCTGCCGAGCGCGAGCGGGACGTTGCCGCCGACAACGCCTGTCGCCCCCAACAGCCCGTGCTCGACGTCGACGAGATGCATCGAGCCGCCGAGCCCGTGGCAGACGCCGTCAACGCGTCCCATCAGCTCGGCCATGAGACGCTCGAGCGGCGCGCCCTTCGCGATCGCATGCCCGTGCGCGCGGTGGCCGCTGTAGACCCTGTCGTCGGGTCGCAGTTGACTGCAGACACCGACCGCGACCGCCTCCTGGCCAATGCTCAGGTGGACGAGTCCGTGGACCTCGTTCGCGCGTGTCAGCTCACCGACCCGCTCCTCGAAGGCGCGGATCCTGCACATCACGCGCAGGAGCTCGAGACCGACGTGGCCGTCGAGCCGAGGCGCCGGGTCGTTCACGCGCTAGGCAGTGACCGGCGCGGAGCCGAGCACCTGCTGGACGGCGCCCACGATCTTCGCCTCGTCCGGCAGGAGGTACTCCTCCATCGGCTGGCTGTAGGGGATGGTGGCGTCGAGCGCGGTCACGAGCTGAACCGGGGCCTTCAGGGAGGAGAAGCCCTCGGAGGCGACCTCCGCGGCGATCACCGCCGCCGCGGAGCCGTGGCGCGTCGACTGGTCGACCACGACGAGCCGGCCCGTCTTCTCGACGGACTGGAGGATCGTCGCCGTGTCCAACGGCGTGAGCGTGCGCGGGTCGATCACCTCGGCGCTGACGCCGTCGCCCGCGAGCTGGTCGGCGGCGGCGAGCGCGTTGCCGACAAGCCAGCCGATCGCGACGATCGTGACGTCACTTCCCTGCCGCGGCACCGCCGCCTCACCGAACGGAACGACGTGCTCGCCCTCGGGCACCTCACCGGGCACCAGCGTCAGCAGGTAGTGATGGAAGAAGGCGACGGGATTGTCGTCGCGGATCGCGGTCGTCATCAGGCCCTTTGCGTCCGCCGCGGTCGCCGGTACCGCGACCTTCAGGCCTGGCACGCCCATGAACATGCCGTAGATCGAGCCCGTGTGCTGCCCCGCCCAGCCCGCGGTGAACCCATAGCCGGCCTTGAGCACGATCGGCGCCTTGACCTGGCCGCCGCTCATGTAGTGGAAGCGCGGCGCCTCGTTCACGACCTGGTCCATCGCCACCAGCATGAACTCCGCCATGTACAGCTCGACTACCGGTCGGTAGCCCCCGAAGGCCGCGCCGATCGCCATCCCGATCTCGGCCGTCTCGGAGATCGGCGTCACGCGGACTCGATCCGCGCCGAACGCCTGCAGGAACGGATCGTTCTCGGTGGTGGCGATGTTCTGGCCGAAGTAGAGGACCGTCTCGTCGCGCTCCATCTCTTCGCGGATCGCTTCCTCGATCGCCGCGATGTACGGAAGCTCATGTGCCATGGGTCCTCCTAGCTCCTAGGCGTAGACGTCTGAGGCGTCGCTTGCGATGCCGGCCTCAGGACGGGCCGGCTTTGCCGGGCCGTCCGTCTGAAATGACCGGTCGATGCGCGGGCCCTAGGCATAGACGTATCTCGTGGCCTCTTCCGGGGCCGGGAACGGGCTCTCGAGCCCGAAGGTGACGGCCTCGGACATCTCGTCGCTCGCGGCCTCGGCGATCCGGTCGGCGTCCTCGGCACTCAGCGTCCCCTCGGTCACGAGCCGCCCACGGAAGCGGGGCACGGGATCACCGCGCTTCGCGGCCTCGTACTCCTCCGGCGCGCCGAAGACCGAGACCGCTTCGTGCTCCGGGAAATGCAGCGGGACACCCGGCGGCGCGATGATGTTGCCGTGGGCGCTCAGCCGGTAGACCCTCGACTCGACGAGCGTCGGCCCCTCACCTGAGCGCGCCCGCTCGACGGCAGCCGCGACCTGCTCGTAGACCACGACCGGATCGCCGCCGTCGACGGTCACGCCGGGCATGCTGTACGCCTTCGCCTTCACCGCGAGCGGATCGCCCGCCGCGGCGTTCGCGTCTTCCTGCTCGACGCGCGTGACGACATTGAAGCTGTTGTTCTCCATCACGTAGACGACCGGCAGCTTCCAGAGCGACGCGATGTTGAGCGACTCGTGGAAGGCGCCCTGCTTCGAGGCCCCATCGCCGAAGAAGCCGAGGACGACCTGGCCCTTCCCGCGAATCTGGGCCGCGTATGCCGCCCCGGTCGCATGCGGGATGCCCTGCGCGACGATGCCGGACGTGCCGAGGAAGCCACGCTCGACGTCGACCAGGTGCATCGAGCCGCCGTAGCCCTTGCACAGACCCGTCTGCCGCCCGTAGATCTCGGCCATCATGGCCTTCGGATCGGTGCCGAGCGCGAGCGGGTAGCCGTGGCAGCGGTAGGTCGCGAGCAGGTGGTCGTCGGGCCGCATGGCCGCGATCGAGCCGACGATCGAAGCCTCGGCGCCATCCGCGAGGTGGGTGTGGCCGCGAATCACGCCTGGGTGCTCCTCGAACGTCCCCTTTACGCGCTCCTCGAACTCGCGGATCCGCACCATCTGCGTGAACATCCAAATCAGGCGCTCACTGTCGAGGCCGTTGTCAGACACCCAGGCTCCTTTCGGGTTCGGGAACGAGCTGCGACAGGCTCGTCTCGTAGGCTCGGTCGAAGATCTGCTCGATCGGTAGGTTCCGCAACTCCTCTGAGAGAACCTCGACGCCCCAGGGTCCGTCGTAGCCGATCTCTCGGCAAACGGCGACGTAGTCGCGGATCGGGAACTCGCCCTCGCCGGGGAGCTTCCGGTGGTTGACCGTCTCGTCGATCAGGTCCGGCAGGTCCTCGTAGCGCCCGTCACTGAGCTCGACCCAGCCGAGGTGCCGTGGCGGGATCCGGCGCAGGTCATCGGGCTCGATGCCGAGTTTCGCCATGTGCCACGTGTCGATCGCTAGCCCGCCGTTCGGCGCGTCGGCGCCATCGACGATCGTGAGTGCGGAATCGAGGTCGCGCACGTTGGCGTCGAAGGGCATGAACTCGTAGACGACCCTGGAGTCGTGCTGCTGCGCGGCCTCGGCGCAGAGCTCTCCGTAGCGCTCGGTCACTTGCGAGAGCTCACACGGCGTGCCGGGGATGTTGCCGACCTTGACGTGATGCGCGTCGAGCTCGGCCGCGGCCTCGAACAGCAGCGCGCGGGTCGCGTCCGACGCGCGGCGGCGCTCGTCGCCGGGGTCGAGGAACCAGTCGATCAGGAACTCGAGCTCCAGGTGCTCCAGGCCGTTGTCCTCGAGCAGCGCCTTCACCTCGCCGAGGGTGCGCGTCTCGAGCACATGCTCGAGGTCGGCGTGCCAGAGGCCGGTGCCGCTGAAGCCGACGCGCGCGGCCTGCGCGCAGCGGTCGCCGAAGTTGAAGAGGCTCCATTCCCGGCCCACGTGCACCTCCACTGGGCCGGAGACGGTCCAGTAGAGACCTACCAGGTCCACAGCGACCGACATGCCGTGGTCAACGCTAACGGGTGCGACCGCCTCACGCCAGGCGCTCCGACCGCCTCACGCCACCCGTAGAACGGCGCTCTCAGGCGCCGCTTGCGGTGCCGCCCTCAGGACGTGCGGGCTGTGCCCGCGCGTCCGTCGGAAATGACCGGTCGAACGACTTGAACTCTTTACGAAACCGTCTCTAAGCAGATTAAGCTGCGCCTGGGAACTCGACCGAGGTGGTGCCGAGTGGCGACTGACTACGTGATCGTCGGGGCTGGGTCGGCGGGCTGCGTGCTCGCGGCGCGTCTGAGCGAAGATCCGGACGTCAGGGTCCTGCTGCTGGAAGCCGGCGGCCCGGATAGCGTGCCGGAGATCCGCATTCCGGCCGCATTTCCGGCTGTGTTCAAGTCGAGCCTCGATTGGGACCTGCTCGGCGAGCAGGAACCCGGCCTCGGCAACCGGCGGCTCTACTTGCCGCGCGGGCGCGTGATCGGTGGCTCGAGCTCGATCAACGCCATGATCTACCTCCGCGGTAACCGCGGCGACTACGACGAGTGGGCGGAGCTCGGGTGCGAGGGCTGGTCGTACGAGGACGTGTTGCCGTACTTCAAGCGCGCCGAGGACAACGAGCGCGGGGCGGACGCCTATCACGGCGTCGGCGGCCCGCTCGCGGTGTCGGACAGCCGCTCGATGCACCCACTCGTCGACACGATGCTCGAGGCGGCCGTGCAGGCCGGGCACGAGCTTATCCCCGACCTGAACGTCGATCGTCCGGAAGGCGTCGGCCGCTTCCAGCTCAACCAGCGCGACGGCCGGCGGTGCAGCACCGCCGACGCGTACCTCCGCCCCGCGGAGGAGCGGCCCAACCTCGAGGTGCTGACCGGCGTCTTCGTCCAGCGGGTCGTCTTCGAGGACGACCGTGCGGTCGGCGTCGAGATCGTGCGCGACGGCGTGCAGGAGACCATCCGCGCCGAGCGCGAAGTGATCCTGTCGGCGGGCTCGTTCCAATCGCCCGTGTTGCTGATGCTGTCGGGGATCGGCCTCGAAGAGGAGCTGGCGCCGCTCGGGATCGCCGTTCGCGAGAGCCTGCCGGTCGGCCGCAACCTCCAGGACCACTGCATGGCCCAGGTCAACTACCTCACCGACGAGCCGACCCTCTTCGGCACCTTCACGCCCGAGAACTTCGCCTTGCTCGACGACGGCCGCGGTCCGCTCACCTCGAACATCCCGGAGGCCGGCGGCTTCGTCCGCACGCGGTCGGAGCTGACCGCTCCGGACGTCGAGTTCCACTTCGCGCCGTCGCTGTTCTTCGACGAGGGGCTCACAGCGCCCGGAGAGGGCGGATACTGCTTCGGCCCCGTCGTCATCAAGCCGTCGAGCCGTGGCCGCGTGATGCTGCGTGGGCCGCTCGCGGACTCGAAGCCGCGCGTGCTCTGCAACTTCCTCACGACCGAGGATGACCGTCAGAGCATGATCGCCGGGATACGGCTGGCCCTCGAGATCGCGGAGCAGCCCGCGCTGAAGGCCGTCGAGCGAGCGCCGTTCAGCGTTCCCGGGTCCGACTCCGACGACGACATCCTCGAGTTCGTTCGCCGTGCCGCGCAGTCGGTGTACCACCCGACCTCGACGTGCGCGATGGGGGCGGTCGTCGACTCAGAGCTGTGCGTCTACGGGACGAAGGCGCTGCGCGTCGTAGATGCGTCGGTCATGCCGACGATCACGCGCGCCAACACACACGCGCCGACGGTGATGATCGCCGAGAAGGCCGCAGACCTGATCCAGTCCAGAACCCCTTCGCTGGCGGAGGCCGAAGCAACCTGACAAGCGCCGGCGACGATGAAAGGAGCGCGGAATGAGCGCGACGACAGAAACGGTCGAGGCGGCCGGGGCGGAAGTCGAGAGCCTCCTCGACGAGCAGCAATGGACGGGAAAGATCTTCAGCGGCGGGTGGGTCGACGCGCCCGTGCAGATCGAGACCTCCGAGCCCGCCACGGGCGAGGTGCTCGGAACCGCGGGGGGTGGCGATCCCGAGACGATCGCACGAGCCGCGAAGTCTGCCGCGGCTGCCCAGCGCGCCTGGGCCGAGACGCCGTTCACGGATCGAGTTGCCGTGGTACGCCGCGCGGCCGAGCTGATGGAACGCCATCGGCCCGAGCTCATCCACTGGCTCATCCGCGAGTCGGGCGCTATCCCTCCCAAGGCGGATCACGAGATCACGGCCTCGATCGGCCAGCTCGACATGGCCGCTGCGCTCGTCTCCCAGCCGCTCGGCCTCGTGCTGCCGTCGATGACGCCTGGGCGGACGAGCACCGCGAGGCGGATTCCGATCGGCGTCGTCGGCGTGATCACGCCCTGGAACTTCCCCTACGTGCTCGCCATGCGCTCGGTCGGGCCCGCCCTCGCGCTCGGCAACGCCGTCATCCTGAAGCCGGACGTCAACACCCCCGTCACCGGTGGGGTCGTGATCGCGCGACTCTTCGAGGAGGCGGAGCTGCCCGAGGGCGTGCTGCACGTGCTGCCGGGCGACGGCGAGGTGGGCCACGCGCTCGTCGCCGACCCCAACGTCCGGATGATTTCGTTCACCGGATCGACCGCCACGGGCCACCTCGTCGGCGAGACCGCGGGCCGCATGCTCAAGCGCCTCGTCCTCGAGATGGGAGGGAACAGCCCACTCGTCGTGCTCGAGGACGCCGACATCGAGGCGGCCTCGTCGGCGGGCGCCTGGGGCTCGTTCCTCCACCAGGGGCAGATCTGCCTCTCGGTCAGCCGCCACCTCGTGCACGAGAGCATCGTCGACGAGTACACCGAGGCGCTCGTCGAGCGCGCCGGGCATCTACCCGTCGGGAATCCTGCGACCGAGCAGGTCGCCCTCGGGCCGATCATCAACGAGCGCCAGCTCGCCCGTGTTCGGAGGATCGTCGACGAGAGCGTCGAGCAAGGCGCGAAGGTGCTCGCCGGCGGGACCAACGACGGCCTGTTCTTCGCGGCGACGGTTCTCGGAGGTGTCACGCCCGCGATGCCGGCGTTCGCCGAGGAGATCTTCGGGCCCGTGGCGCCGGTGACGTCGTTCCGTGACGACGCCGAGGCCGTCGAGTTGGCCAATGCAACTGCCTACGGGCTGTCGGCCGCGGTGCAGTCCGGCTCACCGCAACGCGCCGCCGCGGTCGCGGAGCAGCTCCGCGCGGGGATGGTCCACATCAACGACCAGACCGTCAACGAGGAGCCGCCCGCGCCTTTCGGAGGCGTCGGCAGCTCGAGCAACGGAGGTCATTTCGGGGGCGTCGCCAACCTCGAGCTCTGGACCGAGTGGCAGTGGTTGACCGCCCAGGAGAAGGCGACCACGTTCCCCTTCTGAGCTAGCCCGGGAGGATGACCTCGATCCGGACCCCGTTCGGGTCGGTGATGAAGAGCTGACGCCAGCCGGTGCCGGCGACGGTGTTCGTCACCGCTTGGACGCCGGCCGCCTCCAGGCGGGCGGCCACGCGTTCGTAGTCGGCGCCGGCAAAGGAGACGTGGTCGATCGGCTCCGCGCCGACCTGCAGGCCGAGCGTTGCCGCGTGCGCCTCATACGGCCCGCGCTCGGCGACGTGCACGCAGGGTACGCCTTCGAGGTAGAGCCAGTAGCCCGGGAACTCGAGCGTCGGTCGCTTCCCCACCTCCAGCCCGAGTGCCTCGCAGTAGAACTCCTTCGTGGCCTCGAGGTCGTCGGTCAGGACGAGGACGTGATCGATCCGCCGCAGCGCCATCAGCCGAGACGGGCGCGGGCGTAGGCGACAAAGGCCTCCGTGGAGGCCGGATCCACGAGCGCATCCGTGCTCACGACGTCTGCTGGGTCGACGCCGGCGAGGATGCGCTTGACGGGCAGCTCGAGCTTCTTGCCGGTCAGGGTGCGCGGGACCGCCGGCACGGCGACGATCGTGTCGGGCACGTGGCGCGGCGAGAGCGCCGTGCGCAGCAGTCCGGCGATGCGCGTCCGCAGCTCGTCGTCGAGCTCCACGCCCTTCCGTAGCGCGACGAACAGGAGGAGCTCGTCAGTGTCATCGAGGTGGACGACGAGGCTGTCGAGCACCTCCTCGATCTCCTCCACGACGACGTAGAACTCGCTCGTGCCGAGCCGGACGCCGCCGCGGTTGAGCGTCGCGTCGGAGCGACCCGTGATCACGGAGCTGCCGCGCTCGCTGAACATGATCCAATCGCCGTGCCGCCAGACGCCGGGGAAGGCATCGAAGTAGGCGGCGCGAGCGCGCGAGCCGTCCGGGTCGTTCCAGAGCGCGACAGGCATCGACGGCATCGGCTGGGTGATGACGAGCTCGCCGAGCTCGCCGACGACCGGCTTTCCGTCCGGTCCAAACGCCTGCGCGTCGACGGCCAGGCAGCGTCCGGACATCTCGCCCGCGTACACCGGCAGCAGCGGATACCCCTGCACGATGCCCGTGCAGACATCGGTGCCGCCGCTGCCGAGGTTGACCAAGACACCCGGGTCGAACTGCTCGTAGAGCCACTCGAACCCCTCCACCGGCAGCGGCGAGCCCGCAGCACCGATCGTGCGGATCGAGGAGACGTCGAAACGCCGCCCCGGCTCCAGCCCTTCCTTGCGGCAGGCCATCACGAAAGCAGGGCTGACGCCGAGCATCGTCGGTCTCGTCGTTTCGGCAAGACGCCACTGGTACGACAGGTCCGGGTAGGACGGATTCCCGTCGATCATCACGATCGACGCCCGCACGAGGAGCGTCGAGACCAGCGCGTTCCACATCATCCAGGCGGTCGTCGTGAACCACTGGAGCCGATCGCCGGGGCGCAGGTCCCAGCTCAGGCCGTGGTTCTTCAGGTGCTCGAGCAGGATGCCGCCGTGGCCGTGCACGATCGCCTTCGGCAGCGCGGTCGTGCCGGAGGAGAAGAGAACGTAGAGCGGGTGCGCGAACGGTACGGGCTCGAACTCGAGCGGCTCCTGGTCACGCCCAAGCTCATCCCACGAGAGCGCGTCGGGGAGCACGTCGTCGGCTCCGTCTCCGTAGGGGACGTGGACGACGGACTCGAGGCTAGGCAGTCCCGCGCGGATCGCGGCCACCTGCTCGCGGCGGTCGACCAGCTTGTCGCCCCACCGGTAGCCGGCGACGGTGAGCAACAGCTTCGGCTCGAGCTGACCGAGCCGGTGGAGGACGCTGCGGACACCGAACTCTGGTGGACACGTCGCCCAGATCGCGCCCAGACTCGCACTCGCGAGGAAGGCGACGAGGGTCTCCGGGATGTTCGGCAGGTAGGCGACGACACGGTCGCCGGGGCCGATTCCGAGCCGCTGCAGGCCGGCGCGGACGCGCGCGACCTGCTCGCGAAGCCCACCGAACGTGAGCTCGCGCGGCTCGCGCGACTGTGAGTACGCGACGATCGCGACGGCGTCGAGGTCGTCGTCGCGGCCGAGCAGGTGCTCGGCGTAGTTCAGCCGCGTTCCCGGGAACCACTCCGCGCCCGGCATGCTGCGCGAGCCGAGCACTCGCTCGTACGGCACGTGCGCGCGGATCTCGAAGTAGTCCCAGAGCGACGACCAGAAGCCCTCGAGATCGGTGACCGACCAGCGCCACAGGGCCTCGTAGTCCGCAAACTCGAGGTTGCGCTCGCGGCGCAGCCAGTCGAGGTAGCGGCCGAGCTCCGACCGCTCCCGCACGTCCGCCGGGGGCCTCCACAGGATCTGCCCCTGGATCGGCGGCCCGTCCGCGAGCGTGTCCACCGGGCCGATCCTAGTGCCGCTCACGGCACGAGGACGGCACGCCCCGTGATCTCCCCTGCGCGGAGCCGGTCGAGCACCGCGTTCACCTCGTCGAGCGGATGGGTCTCCGTCTTGAGCGTGACGTCGCCCCGCCCCTGTAGCTGGATGATCTCCCAGAGGTCGATCCAGCTGCCGACGAGGTTGCCCGCAATCGCGACCTCGTCGACCACGAGCCCGACCGACGGAACCGAGATGGTGCCGCCGTACCCGACGACCGAGTAGAGGCCGCGCCGAGCCAGCATCTGCAGGCCGGCCGCATGCGTCTCGTCGGTGCCGACGAAGTCGAGCACGACGTCGGCGCCGGTCCCGTCGGTCACCTCCCGCACCGCGCCCGCGATGTCATCCTGCTCGCCGAGGACCTCGTCGGCGCCGAGCTCCTGCGCGAGCCGCCGGCGCCGCTCGTCGGTGTCGATCGCGACGACCGCGCCCGCACCCAGCACGCCCAGGAGCTGCAGGGCGATGTGCCCGACGCCGCCGACGCCGATCACTGCGGCGGTCGTGCCCGGGACGAGACGCGGGACGAGCCGTTTCACCGCGTGATAGGCCGTGATCCCAGCGTCGGCGTGCGGCGCCACGGCCACCGGGTCGACGCCGGGAGGAAGCGGAACCAGCGACCGCTCGTCGACGAGCACGAATTCCGCGAAGCCGCCGTCACGCGTCAGCCCGGTGAACTCGTGCCGCTCGCAGTGCATGTCGAGGCCACGCCGGCACGGCACGCAGAGCCCGCAGCTGTACGGCGGGTAGACGAGGACGGCGTCGCCGGCCGACGCCGCGGTGACGTCGTCGCCGGCCGCGTGCACCCAGCCTGCGTTCTCGTGGCCGAGCACGACCGGCACCGTGAGACCCGCCGGCTCCATCAGCCCGTCGATCGCGTGCAGGTCGGTGGCGCAGACGCCGGCGCCGCCGATGCGGACGACGACGTCTCGCGGTCCCCTCGGCTCCGGCTCGGGCCGCTCGACGAGCTGGAGCGGTCGGTGGTACTCGCCGAGCAGCGCCGCCTTCATTCGCGTGGACTCACGCCGCCGCTCTCGAGCCGAGGTAGCCGTCCCGATCGGCATCGAGATGCTCGGCGAGCCTCGTCGCGAGCGCCATGATGGTCAGCGACGGATTCACCGAGAGCGTCCGAGGAACGAGCGACCCGTCGCCGACGAAGAGGCGCTTCACGTCATGCGACTCGCCGTTCCGGTCGACCACCGATCGCTTCGGATCGTCGCCCATCCGGCAACTGCCCTGGACGTGTGTCGAGGCAAGCCCGGTCCAGCAGACCTGCCTCGCGCCGGCGGCCTCGAGCACCTCCCGGCTGAAGCGAAACGAGGCGTCGATCCGCTCGAGCTCGGTCGGCTGGAAATCCACGTCGAACCGCTCGCCCCCGTCCTCATCGACGACCACGGCGGCATTGTTCTCGTCGTTTGCCATCGCGAGCAACCCGACCCAGTTGCGGAACCCGCGCACCGCCTCGACGAGGCGCGGCCCCCAGAGCGGCCCGCGCTCGTCGCAGAGCGTCGTCGCAAAGGCGATCGGATCCTGGATCGTCGTGGCCTCGATCACGAAGCCGCCGTCCTCGTCGTGCTGGAAGTCCATGCAATGCGCCGTGATCGGATAGACCATGTGCGCGTCCTGCGGCTCGTCGAACAGGCCGTACACGAGACGAACCGGGTGTAGACCGAGGTGCCGCCCGATCGAGGTCGCGCTCGCGCCACCCGCCTCCCCCAGGCCGGAGCGAATCAGCAGCTGCGGCGTGTTCAGCGCCCCTGCGGCGACGACCACCGCTCCCCCGCGCACCGTCTGCCGCTCACCGGCGGCGTCGGCGTACTCGACGCCGGTCGCCTGCGGCCCGTCGACAGCATCCTCGATCAACACGCGCTCCACCGCCGCGTTTGCGCGCAGTTCGAGCAGGCCGCGCGCCCACGCATCGTGGATGTACGTGTTCTGAGTCGACTTGCCGGCGTTGGTCGGACAGCCTTGGAGGCACGAGCCACAGCGCATGCAGTTGGCGTCGGTGTACGAGTGAACCGGCTCGAGCTCGGCGCCGAGCGCGCGGAAGCCGGCCTCTACCGTGTGGACGCTCTTCGTCCAGTCGCGTCGCTCGCGCACGCCGAGCACCCGCTCCACCCGGTCGTAGTACGGCTCGAGGTCGGCGGCGGCGAAGGGCACGCCGCGGTCGTTCGTCAGACCCGTCGAGGCGTGCCATTTCGCGACGTCGCGCTCGTGGGCGCGCAGCGCGACCTTCGTGTTGATCGTGGTCGTCCCGCCGACGCAACGACCGGCGAGGAAAGCGAGCACCTCGCCGCCCGGAAGGGGCGCGAGGCGCAGCGGCCAGAAGAGGTCGTGCGTCGCCTTCGCCTCCCAGCGGACGAAGTCCGCTGCCGTGAGGTGCGGTCCGAGCTCGAGCAGCAGGACGTCCCGACCGCGCTGCGCGAGCTCGCCCGCGACCACGCCGCCTCCCGCGCCCGAGCCCACGACGAGGACGTCGAACTCCTCTTTCATGCGATCCCCAGGTAGGACCAGTCCTTGTTCAGGCGGGTCGCGAGCGGCGAGTTGAAGTCGATCTCGGACCACGCGCCCGGCCCCTCCTTGCCCGGCGCGACGAAGTCGCTGTAGTACGCCTCGACCGCGAGCGCGCGGGCGAGCGCGAACTCGGGCGTTCGTTCGTGCTCGGCGAGTGCCTCGGCGCCGCCGGCGGCCGCGGGTGCAAGCGCGTCGATTGCCGCCAGGGTGCCCGTCCTCGCCTGGGGTGGCATCCCCGTCAGAACGGCGTCGACGTAGACGACCGCGCCGACCCGGCTCGAGCCGGGCACGAAGAGCTCGCAGAGGGTCTCGACGGCCTCCGCACGGCGCTCGTCGAGAGTTCTCAGCGCCACGCGGCGACTCTAAAGGAGAGCCCGAGAAGGCGTCAATCCGTGCACGCACGACCAGCAGTGAGCATCAGTCGTCGCCGGCTGTATCTATGTCGGCAGCCCGCTCGCCGGGGAGATAGGCGGACTGAAGGACCTCCGGGTGGCTCTTGAGGTCCTGTGCCGTGCCCTCGTAGCGGATGAGACCTCCTTCGAGCACATAGGCGCTCTGGGCGAGTGAAAGTGCCACGTGCGCGAACTGCTCGATCAGGAGCACGCCTGTGCCGGAGGCCGCGACGGACTCGATGGTGGGTACCAGGCGCTTCACGACGATGGGAGCGAGGCCGAGTGAGAGCTCGTCGACGAGCAGGATGCTGGGACGGGAGACGATCGCCTGGGCGAGCACGAGCATTTGTTGCTCGCCGCCCGACAGCAAGCGGCCCGGAGTGTGCCAGCGTCTCTTGAGCTCGGGGAAGAGCTCGAGCGCCCAGGCGAGCCCCTCTCGTCTCTGCTCGCGCGAAAGGGCATAGGTCGCAACCCGGAGATTGTCCTCGATCGTGAGCGCCGGCAGGAGGCGCCTGCCCTCGGGAACGACGGCGACCCCGGCTGCTCGTATCCGCTCAGGAGAGCTACGGGTGAGATCGTGGTCGGCCAGCAGCACGCTGCCGGCGCTCGGGCGCAGCACCCCCGCGACCGCGAGCACCAGCGTGGACTTGCCCGCGCCGTTTGCGCCGAGCAGCGCCGTCACCTCCCCGGGCGGGATCCGCAGGGAGACATCGCGCACGACGTTCCGGCCGGCGCGCGGGACGGACAGACCTTCCAACTGCAGCGCCGCGGCGGCGCCGTCCGCCGAGCTCACAGCTCCTCCTCCGTGCCCAGGTAGGCGTTGATCACGTGCTCGTTCCGCAACACCTCCGCCGTGGGCCCTGAGGCGATCAACTTGCCGAAGTCGAGCACGGCAGTCGTCTCGCAGCACTGCGAGACCAGGCTCATATCGTGGTCGACCAGGATCACGAGCGCGCCGAACTGCTCCGGAATCAGTCGAATCACTTCGCCGAGGTGCCGCGTCTCGTGGTCCGGCAACCCCGCTGCCGGCTCGTCGAGGAGGACGACTCTCGGCTGCCCGACCACTGCCCGCGCGACCTCGACCAGCCGCCGTTCGCGGGCACCGAGTCCTCCGACCTTTGCGGCCGGCGGCGTCTCGAGCCCGACGAACTCGATTGCGGTCATGACCGCCGATCGCCTAGCTGCACGTCGTTCGCCGGTGTTCTCGTGGATCATCGCCACGTTGTCGAACACCGACAGCTGCTCGATCGCCTGCTCGGTCTGGAACGTGCGCCGGAGGCCCCATCGTGCCCGCCGGAAGTCGACCAGCTTGAGGAGATCCTCGCCGAAGACATGGATCGAGCCCGCGTACGGCTTGACGAAGCCGGAGAGGACGTTGAAGAAGGTCGTCTTCCCAGCGCCGTTCGGGCCGATCAGGCCGCAGGCCCCGCCTGGGAACATGACACTCATGTCGTCGATCGGCGTGACGCCGGCGAAGCGAACGGTCAGGCTCTTGACCTCGATCACCCGGATCGCTCCGACGCGGCCGGGCTCTTCCGGAACGACCGGGCGATCCACCGCCCCAGCTTCGCGAGGTCTTTGGGCACTTGATCGGCAAGTCCGCCCGGGGCGGTCAGCAACACCTGCAGCAGGCCGGCACCGAAGATGATGAGCAAGAAATTGGGATTGAAGTGCCACTCGGCCTGAAAGACGAAAGGCACGAGCTGCATGAAGATTCCCGCCACGACGGCGCCCCAGAGCGTGAAGATGCCGCCGATCAGCGCCGTCGCGATCAGCGTGAGGGAGTCCTGTGTCGGGAAACCGTAAACGGTGGGAGCTCCGACGTCTGCCGCCAGCAGGCAGCCGGCCACACCGGTCATGAAGGACGCGAGGGCGAATGCCCAGAGCTTGTAGAGGGTGATGTTCACTCCGGCTGCGAGGGCCGCCGGCTCGCTCTGCCGGATCACGGCCCAGGCGCGGCCGGGCTTACTCACGAAATGCACGAGCGCGAGCAGGAACATCAGGCCGCACACCACGACGACGTAGCGGTAGTACGCGACGTCCCCCCCGGCTCCGGTAGGCCTGCTCACCGGCTTGAGCCCGGACAGGTTGGGAGCATCGGTCCGGCCGGTGAAGCCTCCTCCGCCGTTCGGGAAGTTGATCGTGGTCAGCGCCACGTTCACCGCACCGGCGGCCATGAGCGTGATCAGCGCGAGATAGAGGCCGCTCAGCCGGAGTGCCGGAAGCCCGATCAGCACCCCGATCACGCAGGTGATCGCCCCGGTGATCAAGAGCAGCAGCGGGAACGGGATATCGGTCGCGAAGCTGAGCCGGGTCGCCGTCCACGTGCCGATCGCGAGCAACGCGATCTGGCCAAGCGAGATCATCCCAACGCGGCCGTACAGGACAACGAGGCTCGCGGAGACAACCGAGTAGATAGCCACGCTCGTGAGTGTCTTGATCCAGTCGCTGCCGAGCGTCTCCGGCAGCAGGATGAGCGCGATCGCAAGCAGCCCGGCGATCGCCAAACCGCGGGCGACCGTTTCCCGGCCAATCGGCGCCAGACGCGCCGGCCGTACCTCCTCGCCCGTCTGTGTAGCGTCCACTCGACTAGCGCGTGCTCGGTGAGAAGACAACGACGCGTCGGCGTCCCAGCCAGAGCAGGGCGATGATGGAGAGGACGAACGGCGTGGCCGCCCGGTACTGGGTAACCGAGCTGTACGGGGTGAGAACGGCCTGGACGAGGCCCACGATGAGACCCCCGGCCAGCGTGACCCACAGCGACCGCAACCGTCCAATCAGCGCGGCCGCGAGGGAGGAGATGACGAGGAACGTGAGCGCCGAGTAGTCGAGCGAGGTGTACAGGTCGGCCAGCAGCAGGCCGGCGGCGCCGCAGACGAGCCCGGAGCCGAGCCACGCCGATGCCTCGACGCGGCGGACGGGCACGCCGAGCGTGGCAGTTATCTCGCGGTCGTCGGCGATCGCACGGTACGCGGTGCCGAGCCTGGTGTAGCGCAGAAACACGGTCGTCACGACGGTGAGGACGAGGGCGAAGGCGAGGGCGAGAATCTGCGTCAGGTTGACGACGGCGCCGAAGATCTCGTAGGTGTGCGTCGTGCTCGGAAGGGTCAACACCCGCACGAACGCCCCTCCCGCGGGAGCACGCCACGCCATCACCCCCAGCAGGATCAGCGCGAGGGCCAACGTTCCCATCATCTTCACTAGAGGATCCCGCTTCGCGAAGGCGGGGCCGAACACGACTCCGTAAAGGAGGTTGACGGCCCCGCCGAACGCGACACAGGCGGTATACGCGAGCCAGTGAGGCCAGCTCGTGTGGTTGATCATCCAGTACGCGATCAGGGCACCCGCGGCGCCCACTGCGCCAAAGGCGAGGTTCAGCACGCCGGTCGCCTTGTACAGCACGACGATGCCGACGCCGGACAGGGCGTACACCCCGCCGAGCGCGAGGCCCAGCACGATGTACGGCTTCAGGAACAACCAGTCCACGCCGAACACCGAGAAGGCGACGACGCTAGACATGGGCAGCCGCGAGCATCCTGATCAGTGACGTTTTGCGGTCTTTCTCTCCTCCGTTACTTGCCTGAGTTGAGGTTGTACTTCTTCTCCCACTTGCGGGTCTGTGCGATCGACTTGTCGACCGGCGCGATCCCGAAGCACTGGTCGACCTGGACGACCTTGCCCTTCTTGTAGGTGACCGTGATGTCGTAGTTGTTCGGAATGTGGTAGGCCAGGCTGCCGACGTACCACGGCTTGCAGAGGATGTCGGTCTTGACGTTCCTGAGCGTCCGAACCGCCTTGTTGTACTTGGCAGCGGTGACCTTGCCCTTGACCTTGAGCAGCGCCAGGGTCGCGAACTTCGCGTCCATGAAGCCCATCTGGCCGAACGCCTGGAGATCGACCTTCGGCGCGTACTTCTTGTTGATCTGCCTGTAGAGAGTGGTGTCGGGCCCGGAGTCGGTGAGGTTGTGGAACTCCTGGTTGATGAAGATCTTGCCGTCGAACTGCGGGAACTGCTTCGCCATGAACGTGTTTGCGATCGGCGTCGAGGATCCCCACTTCACCTGGTTGACGAGACCCTGGGCGATCGCTGCCTTCAGGAGCGCGGGGGCCGTGTCGGGCGTGAAGTCGAGGATGACGCCGCCGCCCCTGCCGGCCGCCTGGACGAGCTGCAGGATGATCGAGTTCGCATCCGTGACCGGCAGCTTGGTCGGGAAGCTCTTCCCCTTGATGTGATGCTTCTTGGCGAGTTTGAGCACGCCGCCGTCCGCGTACGCCGCAATCGTATTCGGCGAGGCGACGATCAGCGACTTGGCGCCACGCTTGAGCAGAGCCTGCGCCGCGCCGATGTTCGAGTAGCGGGGCCCCATGTTCGACTCGACGATCGGCGGCGTGCCGAAGCACTCGGCCTGAACGCCGGCGCCGATCACGGTGTAGTGCTTGGACTTGTAGTACTTCCAGTTCGTGCCGCACTCGGTGAAGCTCGTGTTGCCGACGATGCCGACGACCTTGTCGCTCTCGATCAGCTTGTGAGCTAGCGTCGATTGCTGTGCGGGGTTGAGCTGCTCGGTGTACTGGATGTACTTGATCGGGTGGTTGCGGATCCCGCCGTTGTCGTTCACGCACTTGAAGTACGCATTGGCGATCTTCGCGATCGTCGTGAAGTCGACGCCCGGGATCAGCATGTTGATCGTGCCAAGTTTGATCGGCGTCCCCGTCGCCTTCTTACCCGTGCCCCTGCCGCACACGGACTTCGTCGCCGACGCCTTGCCCGCCCCGACCTTTGCGGTCGTGGTCGAGCCCAGGCCCACGCCGGTGGCGACCACCCCCGCTGCCAGGAGCGCGACGAGAAACGCAAGCCCCAGAATTGCCCTCCGAACTTTCATCCGAATGCCTCCCTTTCGTGCTTCTTGAGCTTGTCCGGTAGACCCGCCCACTCATGAGCCCGGCCCAAGCGGGGGGAGCGTGATCATTCCTCGTGCCGGGGAAGGATGCAAGCTCCGTTGACACCGCATGTGTCGGAGACCTAGACGTTCGGGCAGGGTAGAAAGTTGTCCATCTACGTCGCTCCAGCGCGTGGGATGATCGCGTCGTGACCGATCCGGCCGACGCCGGGGTGAGGGAAGCGGCCGCGGCGCTCATAGGGCGCGCCCTCTCGTCGCGCGAGCTCGTCGACGCTTGCCTCGCCCGCATCCGGGAGCGCGACGGCACGCACAGCCACGAGGGCGATCCGGGCTCAGTCAACGCTTGGGTGCGCGTCTACGAGGAGGATGCCCGGGCATCGGCCGCCCGCGCCGACGAGCGGCTCGAGCGCGGGAGCGCACGGCCGCTCTGCGGGATCCCGATCGGCCTCAAGGATCTCTACGCCGTAGCCGGCAAGCCGCTGACGGCCTCGAGCCGCGTGCTTTCCGAAGTGCCCGAGCGCGACTGCGACACCTGGGCGCGGCTCGCCGCCGAGGGCATGGTGCTGATTGGACACCTGCACACGCACGAGTTCGCAGCCGGCGGCACCACGGATCAGGTCGGCAACCCGTGGGCGCTCGACCGCTCGCCCGGTGGCTCGAGCGGTGGCTCGGCGGCGGCGCTTGCCTCCAGAATGGTGCCTGCCGCAACCGGAACGGACACGGCCGGCTCGCTGCGCATCCCCTCGGCGATGTGCGGAACCTCGGCGATCAAGCCGACCCGGGGACTCGTCCCGATCCGCGGAATCGTTCCGCTCAGCCCGACGCTCGACCACGCAGGGCCGATGGCGCGCACGCTGCGCGACTGCGAGCCACTGCTCGCGGCGCTCGCCGGCGTCGCCACGCCCGCCTCCCGCCGCCCGCTGCCGCGCATCGCCGTGTCGCCGCGCATCGCCGACCTCGACCCGGACGTCGCCGACGGGTTCGAAGCGGCCCTCGGCGGGCTCCGCGGCAAGCTCGGCGCGGAGCTCGTCGAGCCCGAGCCGCCACCGGTAGCGCTCGACCTCGGCCTCGCCTTCCTGGACGTGGTGTGTCTCGAGATGCTCGTCTACCACCGCCGCTTCGACGATCGGCGCGAGCTCTACCGGCCGGCGATCCGTGCCCACCTCGAGCACGCCGAGCGCCGTGCGATGACCGGCGAGGAGTACGTCTCCGCGCAGACCCACCGGGCGGAGCTGACCGACGCCTGGGTCGATTGGCTCGGGGAGCACCGGATCGACGCGATCGTCGAGCCGACGGTGCCGATCGTCGCGCGCCCTCGCGGCCACGGCTACGACGAACCGTTCACAGACGTCGCCGAGATCTCGCTCACCCACTACTGGAACTGGGTTGGTTTTCCAGTCGTCGCGCTGCCGTCCGGTGTCGGGCGGCGGAGCGGTCTGCCCGTGAGCGTCTCGCTGATCGGAGCCCCGGGCGCCGACTGGGACCTGCTCGCGGCGGGCGCGGCGCTCCAGGACGAGCTCGGGACGGTGACACCGTGATCGACGTCGCTGCCGTCACTGCGATCGACGTCCACGTGCACACCGAACTCTCACGCGCCGGCCATGATCCGCTGCCACCGGAGCTCCGAGCCGCGGCGGCTCGCTACTTCGGAAGCGACGAGCCGTTACCGACGGTCGACGACGTCGCCGCCTACTACCGCGCCCGAAACATCGCAGCGGTGCTGTTCACCGTCGACTGGGAGGCTCGCAGCGGCCGGCCGCCGATCCCCAACGAGGAGATCGGCGACGCTGCGCGCGCGAACCCGGACGTCCTGATCCCGTTCGCAAGCGTCGACCCAGGGCGCTCAGACGCCGTCGAGCGAGCACGCCGCCTGATCGACGAGCACGACGTGAAGGGGTTCAAGTTCCACCCGAACCTGCAGGAGTTCTTCCCGAACGACCACAGTGCGTACCCGCTCTACGAGGCGATCGCGGAGGCCCGGTTGCCGGCGCTCTTTCATACCGGCCACAGCGGCATCGGCACCGGCCTCCCCGGCGGCGGCGGGCTGCGCCTCAAGTACTCGAACCCGCTGTGCCTGGACGATGTCGCCGCCGACTTCCCCGAGCTGCCGATCGTGCTTGCGCATCCGTCGTTTCCGTGGCAGGACGAGGCGATCTCGATCTGCCTGCACAAGGAGAACGTCTGGATCGATCTCTCCGGCTGGTCGCCGAAGTACTTCCCGGCGCAGCTCGTCCAGTACGCCAACACACAGCTGCGCGAGAAGATGCTCTTCGGCTCCGATTTTCCCCTGCTGACGCCGGAGCGCTGGTTGGCCGACTTCGAGCAGGCGCCGTTCCGCGACGAGGTGCGACCGCTGATCCTCAAGGAGAACGCGGCGAGACTGCTCGGGCTCCGGCCGGCCTAGAACCGGTCGCCCTCTCAGGAGACCGCGGCCTTGGTCCTCCAGCCCTCGGCGTACGAGGTGCGGGCAACCTCGGAGTACGGGCACGGGCTGACGATCGCCCGGATCTCGGCCTGCACGTGCCGCTCGACCACCGGCTTCGAGGAGCCGCCGCCTTCCTCGCCCCAGACCAGGGTCACCTCGGTGCCGATCTCGATGTCGGGGTCGACCATCGCCAGCGAGAGCATCGAGCGCTCGTTGTGGCTGTAGCCGGAGAACGTCGACAGGCCGATCAGCTCGCTGTCCTGGAGCACCTTGTCGTACGGCCAGGTCGCGTAGTTGGACAGGGGAAGGTCGATGTACTTGGCGCCGTCTCCCCTCTCGAACATCGTCCCCATGGCGCGGGCAACGTCCTCGCCGTTCCAGGCCAACGTGACCTTCTGACGCTTTGGCGTGTCGGCCATGTTCTCGAGAGCGTCTCGGCCAACGAAATCGTGGTCGAACCTCACGAACGGCCCGTAGCCGAGATCGTGAGGCGTCAGGTAGTAGTCGGTGATGGCATTCGCGTAGTAGCTGCCGCCGAGAGAGCCCGTGCCTTCGTAGCCGTTCGCCGGCAGCCATTCCCGGTAGGCCTTCATCTCGTCACCCGTGAAGACGGCGGGAAGCGGGCACGGGATCCAGCCCGATTCGAGCGTGTTCGTGGCGTACACCCTCGATCCGACCTGACGGAGCCCGAACTCCCGACCGGTCTCCACGATCGCGGCCTTCACCTCTTCGCCCTCCTCCCAGGGGCCGAACAGCTCCATCCCGGGCGCGCCGGACATGCCGTGATGGAACGCGCGGACCTTCCGGCCCGCGATGGTGAGCTCGCCCAGGTTGAAGAACTTGATCTCGGGGAGAGAGCCGCCGTTCACGGCCGTCAGGACGTCGAGCGCCCTTGGTCCCTGGACCTGGTAGCGGTAGAGCTCACGCCGGCCGCTCGGGTTCACCGCGGTCCGCTCGTCTCGGTCCACCTGCACGTCGTAGTCACCGGTCTCGGCGTGGTACTGAACCCAGTTGTGGGCGGACGGGCGTCCGACGAGGCGAACGCTGTTCTCGTCCAGGAAAAAGAGAATGGCGTCCCCGATCACATAGCCGTCGTGATTGCAGGCTACGAACTGCTTGGCCTTGCTCACAGCGAAATTGTCGAAGGTATTGACTCCGAGGTCAGAGAACAGCCTGATCGCATCGGGGCCTTTGACCGAGAGATCGGTCATGTGGTGGGACTGATCGAATAGCGCGGCGCTTTCCCGCCACGCAACTTGCTCGTCTCTCCAGTTCGTGAATTCATTCGCTACAGCGGGATAGACGTACGGCCCGATTTGCGAATTGCGCGCAAGCTCGACCGGATCTCCCGCAGCCTGCAGCAATTCCTCGAGGTTTCGGTAGCTCGTATCCTGCATAGCCTCCTCCTGATGACAGGACAAAGCTCAGGTGGCGCCGGAAGCTCTAGTCTAATGCTCGGGAAGACGCCAGTGGGAGCGGAGCAGGGTGGCCAAGGAGGTCTGGGGATGAGTCGCGAGACCGTCACCGTCGAGCTTGACGACGGCATTGCGTGGGTCACGCTCGACCGGCCCGAGAAGCGCAACGCAATGAACCCGACGCTGAACGCCGAGATGGTGGACGTCCTGCTCGAGCTCGACGCCAACGACGACTGCGGTGTGCTCGTCCTGTCGGGCGCGGGCGACTCGTTTTCCGCCGGGATGGACCTGAAGGAGTACTTCCGCGAAGTCGACGGTCAGCCCGAGCACGTGCAGCGGCGTGTCCGACGCGACGCGAACTACTGGCAGTGGCGGCTGTTGCGCACGTATCCGAAGCCGACGATCGCGATGGTGAACGGCTGGTGCTTCGGTGGCGCGTTCACGCCGCTCTGCGCCTGCGACCTCGCCGTCGCAGCGGACGAGGCGACCTTCGGCCTGTCCGAGATCAACTGGGGCATACCGCCGGGGAGCCTCGTCAGCCGCGGCCTTGCGGAGACCGTCGGCACCCGCGAGGCGCTCCTCTACATCATGACCGGACGGACGTTCGACGGCCGCAACGCCGCGGAGATGGGGCTCGTCAACTGGAGCGTCCCGCGCGAGCGCCTACGCGAGGAGGTCGAGGTGCTGGCGCGCGAGCTGCTCGAGAAGAACCCGGTCGTGCTCCGCGCCGCGAAGCTCGGTGTCAAGCACGCGCAGACGATGAGCTGGGACACCGCCGAGGACTACCTCTACGCAAAGCTCGAGCAGTCGCAGTTCCTCGACGAGGAGCGCGGTCGCGAGCAGGGCCTCGAGCAGTTCCTCGACGAGAAGTCGATCCGTCCGGGGCTCGAGCCCTACAAACGCGGGCGGTAAGGCTCGCAGGCGGGTTCGGCGAGCCATGCCGGTCGGCGTCGAGGCAGCTTTTCGACGTCCCGCAGTTAGCCGAAGACAACGGCCATCAGGGCGCGAGTCCGAGTTGCAGCGCCAGCAGGCGGCCAGCGCGGCGGCAATCACTCGGCCCGATGGAGGCAGATCTCGTACTGTTTGCCGCATGAGTTCGGAGCAGCCGCAGGCTCCGACATCTGAGCGCGGCAGTGAGAGAAGACGAGCCGCCCCGCGCCCAGAGAGGCCGTGGTGGTCGCCCAAAACGTGGGTCCTGATCCTGAAGTGGCGGTGGAGCTTGTACGGGCCGGTCGGGTCGGTGGAGAAGCGCGGCTACGGATTCTGGGGCCCGGTCGTGGCACTGGCTCTGCTGATCGAGCTCTTGGCCGCGATATCAAAAGGCGTTAAGAATGCGTTCCCCTGGCCGACGATCTCGTCCACCGTCGGCGAGCTCGAGAAACGCTGGGATTGGGTCGGCGTCATCGTCGTGGGCACGATCGCCGTCGCACTCTTCCAAGCGATCGCGTACCGCGGTGAGCGCCGAGAGAGCGGCCGCGCCTATCGCAGAGCCGCTGCGGTTACTGATCCCGCTGATGCCCGTCCATCCGCCACTGAATGGTCTTGGTACAACTGGATCCTCGTTTTCGGCCTTGAGGCCGTTGCGATGGTGCTCGCGGTCAGCTTCGTGGACAGCGAGTTCGGTCGGGGCTGCATCATCTACGGTGTCCTCGGATTCCTCGGGATCCTTCTTCCCGGTTTGTTGGCCTTCTGGGCCAACCGGATCGTCCGCTTCCCCACGCTCTTCTTTACGGTCGGCAAGCTGCGACACCGGCTGCACTTCGTTGCCGTCATTCTGGTCGCAGGGCTGTCGATCCTCGCCGTGCACCTGGCGTTCTATCCCTGGCCCGACCTCGTGCGCGAATCCACCAGTTTCGCAGGGCTCAACCCATACCAGGCCCGGACCAGGGCAGAACAATCACTCAAGAAACAGCGCGGTGCCAAGCCTGCGCTTCAATTCTCGACGCAGGAGAGAACGGTTGTCGATGGTCACGACGCTTGGTCTGTCTACTTCCGACCGGCAGGCGGTACAGGCCCAAGCTGCGTCGTTACCGTAACCAAAGACAGCGTTTCCACCTCAGCGGACTGCCTCAACTAAGGCCGCGCTCGACGCGCTGCAGATGGTTCCCCCGCATGGGCAAGGTCGTACGCCAAGCTGCGGCGTCAGGGAATCCCGTTCACCCCAAGGCTCCATTCCGACCACACCCACTCCGCGCTGCAGGCGCTTGCAGGAGGTGGGAACCGACGATCACACCGAGATCATTCTCGGCCATCATTCCGGGGCTCGGCCGAGCCGCCGCGACGAGCGTTCCAGGACTTCCTCGCGGGGACCGCCGCCGTCTACGAACGAGCAGCTGTCTCCGGCCCCGGCTAGACGACCCTTCCCGGGCGGATTAGCCTCAACGGCGTGGCGCAGGTTCTCCACCGGCTGGGCATGTTCGCGGCCCGAAGGAAATGGGTCGTCCTAGGCGCGTGGATCGTCCTGCTCGTGGTCCTCGTCGCCGTCTCCCGCAGCTTCGGCAGCAACACGAGCAACAACCTCCGGCTACCCGGGACCGACAGCCAGGCTGCGACGGACCTGCTCGCCGCCCGCTTCCCGCCGCAGCAGAACGGCAGCAGCCCACTCGTCTTCCACACGCAGACTGGGAAGGTCACCGACGCGAACCCGAAGCAGGCGATCGAGGCGTCCTTCGCGAAGGTGAAGAAGCTCCCGCACGTCGCGAGCGCAGTCGACCCCTTCAGCCAGCAGGGCGCTCCGCAGATCAGCACGGACAAGCGGACTGCCTTCATCCCCGTCCTGCTCGACGTCAGCGGCGACGAGCTCACGCAGGAAATCGCCCAGAGCGTCCTCGACGCCGGCGATCCGGCCCGCCGGGCCGGGATGCAGGTCGCGGTGGGCGGCTCCGTGGGGAGTGAGCTCTCGGAGCCGGCCACGGAGAGCAGTGAGGTGATCGGCTTGATCGCCGCGATGATCATCCTCGCGTTCACGTTCGGGACGCTCGTCGCGATGGGCCTCCCGATCGTGTCGGCGGTTCTCGGCCTTGCGGCCGGCCTGTCGCTGATCGTGGTCCTCGGCCAGGTCGTGACCGTGCCCACGATCGCGCCGACGCTTGCGACGATGATCGGACTAGGCGTCGGCATCGACTACGCGTTGTTCCTCGTCAGCCGCCACCGGTTGAACAGGGGACAGGGGATGCCGCTGAACGAGTCGATCGCGATGGCGGTTGCGACCTCCGGCAGCGCCATCGTCTTCGCAGGCACGACCGTCGTGATCGCGCTGCTCACGCTGCTCGTGGCCGGGATCCCGCTCGTGACAGCGCTCGGATACTCGTCGGCGGTCGCGGTCGTGACCGCCGTGCTGGCGTCCATCACGCTGCTCCCTGCGGTGCTCTCGCTCGTCGGCGCGCACATCGAGGCGGTCCGCGTGCCGGCCTTCCTCCGCCCCAGGCCCAAGGATCTCGAAGGCGGCTTCTGGGGCGTTTGGGCGCGGGCGGTTACGACGCGGCCTTGGTGGGCGATCGGCGCGGTGCTCGCCCTCCTGATCCCGCTGATCATCCCGTTCCTCTCCTTGAACCTGGGCCAGGAGGACGTGGGTGCGACGCCGAAGTCCACGACCGAGCGCCAGGCCTACGACCTGATGGCGGCGGGCTTCGGCGTCGGCTACAACGGCCCGCTCCTGGTGGCGGTCAGGCTCGGCAGCCCGCCGAAGCCGAGCAGCGAGTACACGAGCCAGCAGCAGCAGGCCGAGAGCCTGCAGAAGCAGCTCGAGCAGGAGCAGAAGCAGGGCAAGAGCCAGCAGCGGCAGCTGACAGCGCAGGCGAATGCGCTCACGGTTCAGGGGCAACAGCTCACCAAGCAGCAGCAGCAACTCGAGCAGCAGCAAGGGAGCCTCGAAAGCGAGCAGGCGAGCCTCGAGCGCCAGGCAAAGGCCGACTCGCAGGAACAGGCGCAGCTTCAGGCTTCGGCGAACCGGCTCGAGGCGGACCAGGTCGCCCTGACGAAGCAGATCGTCGCGACGGGCTCCCAGGCGCAGCAGGTCGTCGGCGAGGGGGCGAAGGTGACCAAGCAGCTGACGACCGTCGTGCGCCGGCTGGCGAAGAACCAGGCTGAGCAGCGGAAGGTCGAGGCGCAGCTCAAGCGGGCCAAGAGCGCGAGCCAGAAGGCCAAGCTGCAGGCGAAGCTCCGCAAGCTCGAGGACCAGGAGACCCGGCTGGAGAAGCAGCTCGACACCCTCGTCCAGCAGGAGCAGGCGAACCGCGAGGCCTCGCAGGCCCTACTCTCCCAAGCGCGAAGCCTCCGCGAGAAGGAGGTGAGCATCGCCAACCGCGCGATCGCGCTGGCAGGCCAAGCGGCAGCGCTGGCGACCGATGCAGTGACGCTGGTCAAGGAGAAGCAGGCGCTCGTCCAGCAGGCGTCCGACCTGCAAGTCCAGGCGGCGAAGCTCCAGACGCAGGCGGCCAATCTCCAGACACAGTCGGCGGAGCTGCAGACGCAGCAGGTAACGCTCCAAGGCCAGCAGCAGTCGGCGCAGAGCCAGCAGCAGCAGGCCAAGCAGCTGAAGACCGACCTGACGAACGAGCTGACGAAGGCCGGAGGCGATTCCCGCGGGACCGATCCAAGCCTCGTCGACCTCCAGGACGGGCTCGCCGCCGCCGCCGGGGTCAAGGTCGTCTCGCCGCCGCGGATCAACAAGCCCGGCGACGCCGCCACCTTCACCGTGATCGCGACGACGGCTCCCGCCGCGACCGCGACCGCCGACCTGGTCGGGACGCTGCGCACCTACACCATCCCACAGGCGACGCAGCGCACGAACCTCGAGGCGTTCGTCGGCGGCCAGACGGCCAGCTACGTCGATCTTGCCGACGGGATCTCCTCGAGGCTGGCGCTCGTGATCGCCGTGGTGATCGGGCTGAGCTTCTGCATCCTGCTGATGGCCTTTCGCTCGCTCCTCTTCGCCGTCCAGGCGGCCGTGGCGAACGTGCTCTCGGTCACAGCCGCCTTCGGCGTCCTGACCGCCGTCTTCCAGAAGGGCTGGGGTCTGAGCCTCGTCGGGCTCGACACCGCGAGCGGGACCGACCCGATCGCGAGCTACGTGCCGCTGATGATGTTCACCGTGCTGTTCGGGCTGTCGATGGACTACCAGGTGTTCCTGATCAGCAAGATCGAGCAGCACCGCGCCGAGGGAGGTAGCGACCGCGACGCGATCCGGTACGGACTCGCCGCGGGCGCGCGCGTGATCGTCGCGGCGGCGCTGATCATGATCGCGGTCTTCGGCAGCTTCATCCTGAACGCCGATCCGACCGTGAAGCAGTTCGGGGTCGGCCTTTCCGTAGGCGTCGCGCTGGCCGCGGTGACCGTGCTCGTGTTCGCTCCGGCGGTGCTCGTTCTCGCCGGCAAGGGCAGCTGGTGGGTGCCGGCCTGGCTCGACCGGGTCTTGCCGCACATGGACGTCGAGGGCGCGGGGTCTCAGGGGGCGGCGGCGGTGGCTGAGGCGCACGCGTCCGGCGCCCAGATCGGCCCGTGACCGGGTCGGTGCGCCCGACCACTGACGCGCGTTCTTCGCTTCAATAGGCACTGGCGGGCCGGTAGCTCAGTTGGTAGAGCAGGGGACTTTTAATCCCAAGGCCGCAGGTTCGATCCCTGCCCGGCCCATCAAGAAAAACCTGGCTACGCGAGGAGCGCATGGTTGAGGGGGCCATGCGTGCCGTGGATGCCTTGAACGTACGAGTAGTGCCTAACCCGGTGCCTACCTCGGAGATTGCCAGCGCTGCTAACGCCAGCGCTGCTAACTGGGGCTCGTCACGGTTGCGATGAGAGCGGCGAGATAACGCATCGGACGGATTTCGGTCAAGCCCGCATTCGCAGAAAAATCGCTGCCAGTGCCCGCTGCGTCCCATGTCGGGGCCCCCTGAACCGAGATGCAGACGCCGATGATCTCCGTCGGAGATGCGGTAGGCAGGGCCACCACTATTGCCGGGGTTGGCCTGCACGTCCCGGGGTTGGCCTGCACGTCGGCAAGGTAGACATCGGACATCTCCGGGATCGTGGTGCCGCTGGGCGTACGTACGTCGTTGACGTCCCATTTCCACGCCGAGGCGATTTAGCCCGAGGTCGTCACGAGCGCGGGGTTTGCCAGCGGATAGCCGGAAATCGCGATTGACTCTCCGTCATCGGGCCGCGTGGAGTCAAGCGTAGCGGTGCCGTAAAGCACGTCGATCTCTTCTTCGTCGATCCTGATCCCCGAGCGCATCTCGCCCTCGAACGGGTTGCGTGCCATCTCTAGGATCGCTAGGTCGTGGGGTTCATCCTTGCCGAGTAGCGCCGCGTTCACCCCTGTGAAGTTGGCGCGCATGTTCTCCGTGTTCGGCTGCGCGAGAGCAACCGTCGGGGAGGGGAGATTCGCGACCACGTGCCAGGCTGTAGCGACGTGCGCCTTGTCGTCGACGAAAAACCCGCTGCCGATGACGTTTCCGTCTCGATCGTCGATCTGGACGACGACCGGGCGCAGAACGTCAATCGCCTGCTTGAGGTCCATCGCCCGATGATCACACCGATAGGCCGATACAACGCTTGGGTCGGCTCGCAACGTGTTTGGGGACGGGTTGCGAGCCGAACACGGCTAACTTCGCCTACGGAGAGGGGGTCTAATCCGGCGACGCTATGAGAACGACTCGCGGATTACTGGTCGTAGCTCTCGCCCTCGCGGCAGGTGCGCTTCCCGCGGCTGCTTCGTCGCCGCCGGTGTCAACCAGCTTCAACATCATCGGCTACGAGTACGCCTTCACGTCCAAAGTTGGCTCTTTCGCCGGCAACGGCAGTGGCGACGCAGGCGGCACGGTGTACTGGAACGCGAGAGTGAAGCACGACCCACTCGGCTCGGACCCAACCTACGTCAACGGCGGCTCCTTTGCGATGACGCTTCGCGGCCCGGGCAGCTCGGTCGACGCTGTCGTCGGGAGTTTCGGCCACCATGGAGGCGAGATCACGACGCTCGACCGCGGAGCTAATTGCGCGAACCAGAAGTACCTCGTTGCCAGCACGCTAAAGGCTGTCTCGACGCCCACGACGTGGAACGGCGCCGGCAAGTTCCAGGTGACGCTGACCCATTACCGGCACCGGTTCCTTGGCCGCTGCGTCGCCTATAAGGCGAGAGTGTCCGGCACGGTGAGATTCACTTACTAGACGCCCTTGACCGTGACGCCGTTAGGTACGGCATCGAAGAGCCCCATCTTGCGACGTCATGAGGCGGGCCGGCGGATTCTGACACCGAGCAGGCCGGCGGACGCTTCGCGCCAGAATTAGCCGTCCAACTCCCGCTCGGCGCATTCCGGGCAGTAGAACGCGAGCTCGACTTCTGGGCCGTCGTGCCTGGCCCGAGGTATCGACCGCCCAAGCCCCAGGCGCCCAAGGGCGCGCTCAATCGATCATCGCTGTCTGGCCCGATTCAACGCGGGGCTACGCGACCTCAGCGAGTGGCCCATTCGCCGGTAACGCACACGCCTGGGGTGACACAGAAGGCGAGGCGCTGCGGAGCGCCATCCAGGTTCTCGATGCTCTACGCGGGAAGCTGGATGGCATCGAGTCGGATCTCCCACCCGAGAGGTGTTGGAGTCACTTGCAACGAAGCCCGAAGAGAAACCCGACGTCAGATATTTTCAAGTACAGATCGAACGTGGCAATCGCTTCACCTTCGAACCTGTCAGCACAGCGTAGGGAAGTACGCAGGACCGACTGGGCAAGAAGGCCACCTCGGCCTAGTGAGCGGTGTGGTCGGTAACGACTTCCGGATGGGTCGAGGGGTACATCAAGGCCCTCGACCGGCTCCGTAGCGAGACGGAGAGCGGGGACGCCGGCGAGAGAGAGACCTTTCTCCCGTTGTTCGAAGCACTCAATTGGGCTGCGAGCATCGACCTGTACTTCAGCGAAAGAGGAACACCCATGGAGGACGACTTGCTCACAGCGGTGCGCTTCGCCCGAAATCGGGTTCACCATCAGTGGGCGCGTGCGCTGAGACGCTATGACTCGCCGGGAGTGCCGATGATTCACCTGGCGACTTCATCATCACGCCTTAACGGACCTCCGCCGGGCTCTTGGTGGTATTGGGTGGAGGCGGACGATTTGCCGCCCGGAAAACAATGGGCGGAGGGCGAGGCCGCCTACTCGGCGCAACTGGCCGGGGTCGCGCCGACGTGACGCTCGAGGGTCTAAAACCAGTGCTCGAAGCGCTTCTCTAGTTGACTCTCGCTCGCATGGTGCCTATCCCGGTGCCAACCTCAGCCAAAAAACATTGCTGATTTGCAGGTAGGTTTGATCCCTGCCCGGCCCATTGTGAACTCGCGCCGGTACTGTGGCCGGCGTGTCCCCACCGGCCCGACGCACCGCCCGCCGTGACGAGCTTCGCAACGTGGCGATAGTCGCCCACGTCGACCATGGCAAGACGACGCTCGTCGACGCCCTGCTCTGGCAGGCGGGCTCGTTTCGCGCCAACCAGGACGTCGCCGAGCGCGTGCTCGACTCGATGGACCTCGAGCGCGAGAAGGGCATCACGATCCTCGCCAAGAACACCGCCGTCCAGGTCGGCGAGACGAAGGTGAACATCGTCGACACGCCCGGCCACGCCGATTTCGGCGGCGAGGTCGAGCGCGGCCTGACGATGGTGGACGGGGTCCTGCTGCTCGTCGACGCGAGCGAGGGTCCCCTGCCGCAGACGCGCTTCGTCCTGCGCAAGGCCCTCGAGGCACGCCTGCCGGTCGTGCTCGTCGTGAACAAGGTCGACCGCCCGGATGCGCGGACCGAGGCCGTGGTGAACGAGGTCTACGAGCTCTTCCTCGACCTCGACGCCGACGAGGCGCAGATCGAGTTTCCGATCGTCTACTGCAACGCGCGCGAGGGTCGCGCCGGCCTGGCGCCGGACGAGCTCGCCGACGATCTCGGGCCGCTCGTCGAGACGCTGCTCGCCACGGTGCCGGCGCCCTCGTACGACCCGGAGCACCCGCTTCAGGCCCTCGTCACGAACCTCGATGCCTCGCCGTACGTGGGCCGGCTTGCGCTGCTGCGCGTCCTGCACGGGACGATCCGCAAAGGCGAGCAGGTCGCCTGGTGTCGCGCTGACGGGACGATCGAGCTGGCGCGCGTGACCGAGCTGTACGTGACCGAGGCGCTCGACCGCGTCCCGGCTGACGAGGCGGGCCCGGGCGAGATAGTGGCGCTCGCCGGGCTGCCCGAGGTGACGATCGGCGAGACGATCGGCGACGCCGAGGATCCTCGCCCGCTACCCGTGACCGCCGTCGACGAGCCCTCGCTGGCGATGACGCTCGGGATCAACACCTCTCCGCTCGCCGGCCTCGAGGGCGACAAGGTGACCGCGAGCGCCCTGATCGCTCGGCTCGAGCAGGAGCTCGTCGGCAACGTCTCGCTGCGCGTCCAGCCGACCGCGAAGCCTGAGATCTGGGAAGTGCAGGGCCGCGGCGAGCTCCAGCTCGCGGTGCTGATCGAGATCATGCGCCGCGAAGGATTCGAGCTGACCGTCGGCAAGCCAGAGGTGCTGACGCGCGAGCTCGACGGCTCCAAGCACGAGCCCGTCGAGCGGGTCGCGATCGACGTGCCCGAGGACTACATCGGCGTCGTCACGCAGCTGCTCTCGCTGCGCAGGGGCAGGCTCCAGCAGCTGGTCAACCACGGCACCGGCTGGGCGCGGATGGAGTACCTCGTCCCGGCCAGGGGGCTGATCGGCTTCCGCACCGAGTTCCTCACCGAGACCCGGGGCACCGGGATCCTGCATCACGTCTTCGAGCGCTGGGAGCCCTGGCACGGCGACCTGCGCACCCGTCCGACCGGCAGCCTCGTCGCCGACCGGCGCGGGCAGGCAACAGCCTTCGCGATCGCCGCTCTCCAAGAGCGCGGCTCGCTTTTCATCGGCCCCCGGGCGGAGCTCTACGAGGGGATGATCGTGGGCGAGAACTCCCGCGACAACGACCTCGACGTGAACGCCGCCAAGGAGAAGAAGCTGACGAACATGCGCTCCTCCACCGCCGACGAGCTCGTCCGCCTGATCCCGCCTCGCCCGCTCTCGCTCGAGCAGGCGCTCGAGTTCATCCGCGGGGACGAGTGCGTCGAGGTGACACCGGCAAGCATCCGACTGCGCAAGGTCGAGCTCTCGGCCGGGAAGCGGCAGTCGCAATCGTCCCGCCGCAAGCGCGAGCTCGACACCACGCCCGCGTAGGCTTCAGAGAGCTAGCATCGTCCGCCCGTGGGAGCCTGGGCTCTCGCGACGATCGCGGGCGTGACCCCGACTGTCACCCAGGCGACTCGGAGCGGCTGAGGCTCGGAGGGTTGAGTCGACGCCAGGTCGCAGCGCCCAGGAGACCGAGAACGAGCGTGGGGACGATGGTGAGGAAGCGGAAGACGAGGACGGCGGCGACGACACCCGCGTTGTTGCCGCCGAAGCCGACCAGCGCACCGGTCAGGCCGAGCTCGACGACGCCGATCCCGCCCGGCGTGAGCGGGACGGAGGCGATCAGGCGCACGAGCGCCCAGGCCGCAAACGCCTCGACCCCCGACACCTGAGCTGCGGGAACGTGAAGCGCGCGCAGGGAGACGAGCAGCACGGCGAACACGCTGAGGCTGCCGACGAATGTGGCCAGCGTGAGCAGGTGCCAGCGGCGCACCAGGAGATCGCCGGCCTCGTCCCGAAAGCGCTCGAAGCTCTCGCCGCCCCAGCCGACGGGCTCCCGCCGGAGCGCGCGCAGAACCCGGTTCGTCAGGCGGGCGGCGACGTCGCCGAGGTCGGACGCCATCCGGTCGCTCACGAGCACGAGCACGAGCCCGGCAACGACGACCCCGAGCACGGCGACCCCGATGAAGGCGGCGGTGGCGAGCGCCGGCGACGTCCCTCCCTGCGTCGTCAGCAGGAAGAGGGCGACGACCGGATAGAGCAGGTTCGCGAACTGGCTCCAGAGTCCGGTCAGCGTCACGGCGCGGCCGACGTCTCGGCCGGCGAAGCCCCGGCTGCGGAGCATCCCGTACGAGCCGGCGATCCCGACAGCGGCCCCGCCGGGGACAACGAGCGAGAGGGCCGTAGAGACCTGCGTCATCGCCAGCGCCGGCAGGAACCGCAGGCCGGGAAGCGCCACCTGCCACGGCGGCGCGAAGGTCAGGATGTTGAAGGCCTCCACCGCGAGCAGCGCGACGATCCACGGCCACGACAGAGCTTTGACGACCCCCCACACCTCGCGGTAGTCGGCAATCTTCGGCAGGAAGAACACGAAGGTCGCGACGACGAAGGCGACGCCGATCAGGACGAGGACGATCCGTCCCGCTCCCCAGCGCTTCTTGGTCTTCACCGCGGCCTGCGGCCGATCCGAGGACACGTTCGTCTCCAGTCTGTTCGTCCTCCGCCTATCCCAGCACACACGGATTTCACCTGAGGTAATGACCCGCTCTGGGGCCAGTGGTGGCGGCGATCAGCTTTCTGAGTGTCTGGCTCTGCGGGACGCGGGCGACGTCACGGCCACGGAGTTCCAGCGCGGCAAGACCAACGTACTTGCCTGAGTCAGCCCGGGATCAAATGCTCCTGCCGCCCCACCGCGACCGCCTCGAGGCGTGAGTGGACTCCGAGCGCGCGGAACATGCCCCGAACGTGGTTGCGAACGGTCTCCTTGCTCAGATGAAGCTCACTCGCGATCTGCTCGGTCGAGCGCCCGTGCTCGAGCAGGCGCAACACCTCCGCCTGGCGAGGCGTCAGGTGCGGGTGGAGCGGTGCCTGCGGCTCCTCCTCGACGTCGGAGAGCTGGCCGAACACGCCGATCACCCGGTGGCAGCTGTAGAGGCAGACCGAGCTCACCTCGACCGACACGCGTTCGCCGTCCTCGTCCAAGAGGACGACCGAGCCCTCGACGTCTTCGGTGCCGACCATGTGCTTGGCGAAGGTCTCCCGTGCGCGCAGCGTTTCCTCGGGGGCGACGACCGACGTGAACTGCCGGCCGCGAGCGTCGCCCACGAGGCGCACGGCGGCCGGGTTGAGCCAGCGGATGATCCCGTGCTCGTCGATGACGTAGCTGGGCACTTTCACGCGCTCGAGCGCTCCCTCGACGTCACCCCCCAAGGCTTCCAGGCGCGACACAATCCCAGTGTGCGCCTGCAAGAGCGGCTGGCTCTCATCCGTAAGGACGATTCTCCAGTTAGTCGTCGCTCGCTTCGAGGACGTACTCCTTGCCGTCGATCTCGAAGGGAATAGCGGGAAACGACTCCTCCCCGGCCCACGCCTCGACTTCGCGCAGCAGCGCGGAGAGGTCGCCGGGTGTCGGCCCGAGCTCGGCCGTCACGACGGTGACACCCGAGCGCTGGTGGATCACGACCCTCCAGGACCTACCCAGGCGTCCGGCGAGACGTATGGCCCAGGGGAACTCGGCGATCTCGAAGTGGATCGCGTCGACCGAGCCGCGTGGCCTCATCAGTGCTTGACGTCGGGCGAGCGGAGCAGGATCGAGAGGTCGTCCCGAATCCGCTCCAGCGCGGCGATCTCGATCCCCTCACTGGGACGGCTGTCGAGCAGGATCAGCGCGTGCTCGACCGAGCGCAGAGCGTGCTTGACGCGAAAGCGGCGGATGTCGGGACCCCGGCCGCGGGAGCCCGCCCCGAAGTAGCCGGCAGCGTGCAATTCCATGTCTGAAGACTCGCTCTTGGAACGCGGGTCCCGTCTAGCCCGGTTAGGTCATTCGTCAGGAGCCGAGCGCGGCATCACCGGTCGGAAACGTCGCGTGGATTCGGGTTCCCCAACCCGGGGCGCTGAAGACCGCGAAGGTGCCGCCGACGGCTTCGACGCGATCCCGGAGGCCCTGCAATCCCGAGCCGAGACCCTCGTCCGCGCCGCCGACACCGTCGTCGACCACCTCGACCTCCAGCTTGCCGCTCCGCCCACCCGCGCGAATCGTGATCGCCTGGGCCTGAGCGTGCCTCTGCGCGTTGGTGAGGGCCTCGGCGACGACGTAGTAGGCAGCCGCCTCCGCCGTGGCGTCGAGCCGGGCCTGTGGCAGTTCGAGCACCTGGATCGGTACGGGCGAGTGGTGGGCAAGGCTCTTGATCGCCTCGGCGAGGCCGAGGTCGGTGAGGACGCTCGGGTGGATTCCGCGCGCGAGCTCCCGCAGCTGCTCGATCGCGACCTCCGCCTGCTCCTCTGCCTCCTCGAACAGTGCCTCGGACTCCTCCGGCGCTCGCACCGCCTTCTCCCTGGCTGCGCCCAGGTGGACCGCGAGCATCGTCAGCGTGAGCTGAGCGCTGTCGTGGAGGTTGTGCTCGAGCCGCCGCCGCTCCCGGTCCGCAGCTCCGACCAGGCGGGCCCGCGATTCGACGAGCCCCCGTGCGAACGCCTCGCGCTCCGAGACCACGGCGGCCATGAACATCGCCGTGAGCGCCGCCACGCCGACGTACAGCTGGGTGCTGAGGGTGCTGCGCGGGATCGAATGCACGACGAACGGCCCCGCGTGGTGGGCGGTCTTCCAGAGGGCGAAGCCGACCGCCACGGCGACCGCGAGGGTGCCGCCGCGCGGGCCGAAGCGGAGCGCGGCCCAGACCAGCGCGGGGAAGACGATGTAGCTCTGCGGGCGGTCGCTGCGCAGGGCGAGCTCGCTGAGCACGACCACCGTGATGACCATGACGGCTCCCTCGAAGAGGCGCCGGAGCCCGGGGTAGCGCTCGACCGGACGCCACCAGGCGAGCGCGAGCGGAACGACGACGAGCGCTCCCGCGGTGTCGCCCAGCCACCAGGTGCGCCAGACGCTCGGAAGCTCGCTGGTGGTGACCACGTGACCGAGACGAAGCGACAGCGGCCCCACCGTCGCGCTGACCGCGGTGCCCACGAAGATCGCGGCGACCACGCCGCAAACGCCGGGGACGCTGTCGAGTGGGCGCTCGCTGCGTACGAGACGCCGCAGGAGCACGGTCGCAACGACCACCTCGAGGACGTTTCCGATCGATTGGCCGATCGCCGAGCCGACCGGGAGCTCCTGGTACTGGTTCGCGAGCAGGTCGCCCAGCAACACGCCCGGCCACAAGGCGAGGCCGCCGAAGTAGAGAAAGGCGATCCCCACGCCAACCGGCAGCCAGACGATCGCCGCAACTGCGCCGGTGAACTTGAGGGTGTAGCCGATCTGCGCGGCGGCGTAGTAGCTACCGGCCAGGGCGCCGACGAGCACGACGTAGCGGACTCGCGCGTCCTGCGCGAGCCGCGCGGCGCGCGAGCGCTCGGAAGCTACGTCTGGCGCAGCAACAGCCCCGGCCATCTCGCTGAACCTTGCCAGAGCCGCCGACCGAACGCCTGGGCGCGCGGCTTGCGCCGCAGCCCGATCCGGGAAATCTGCCCATTCATCCCATCCGGACGATGCTCCAGGCAGCGTTGGAGCCGATCCTTCGCCCTGGAACTGGTGACCGCATAGCGGGGCAGGAGGCTCAGGATGTTCATGCGACGGCGACGGGACAAAATTGCCAAGGCTGGAGACTTCACCCTCGCCGACGAGTGGATCCACGCCCAAGACCTGGTCGTGTTCGGCCTCCTGGCGGCCGAACACGACCCTGCGGGCGTGGAGGCCTAAACGGCGACCATCGGCGAGGTGAGCGGGCCCGGCGGGGACTGCTCACCTCGTCGCGCGCCAGGAAAGGCGATCCCGGTCAGGGCGTGATGCCCCAGGAGCCGGTGTGCGTCTGGCCGCGCTCCAGCCGAATCAGCCCGTCGCCGCTCCGGAAGGCGTTCGGAGCGCAGGTCATCGGCTCGACCGCGAGACTGCGTCGCTCGACGTCGGGGAGGCCGTCACCGGTGAACACCATCAGGTACGGGTAGCTCTCGTCCGCCCACAAGGCCGGCAGGCCCTCGCCGAGGCGCACGCGTGCGCGGCCGTCCTCGTCTCGCTCGAGATCTGTGTAGCAGTGGTCGAGCTTCGTCGGCCCGATCGGCTTCGGCTCACGGAAGTCGAGCTCGGTCCCCTCCACGGCCGCAATGCCGACCGGCAGGCTGCGCTCGTCGGCGCGGAGGACGGTGCGCGCGGGCACGCGCAGCGTGACCGCGTCGACGCCGTCGGCACCGACCGCGAGGTAGGGGTGCGCGCCGGCTCCGTAGGGGCAGGGGCCCGCACCGACGTTCGTGGCCTCCAGCCGCACCGCCAGGCCCTCTGCCGAGAGCGCGTACTCGACTCGAAGCCCAAGCGCGAACGGATAGCCCTGCCGCGGGTAGAGCACGTGCTCGAGCGCGACTCTGTCCGGAGCGCGCTCGGCAACGGTCCAAACCGACCAGCGGACGAGCCCGTGAATCGCGTTTCGGCTCGCCACCTCGTCGAGAGGGAGCTGCTGGCGCTCTCCCTCGAACTCGTAGCTGCCATCCTCGATCCGGTTCGGCCACGGGACCAGGAGCTGGCCCCGGCCGGAGGTGCACAGCTCGTCGTCGCCGTAGCCGTCGAGCAGCTCCCGGCCGCCCGCCGAGTAGCTCCGTAGGCCACCGCCGAGGCCGACGACGACGGCGCGCTGGTCTGCAAGGGCGAGCTCGACCTGCTCGCCCGACGGCCTGACCGGTCTGGTTCGCATGCCGAAGGGTTGCGCCGGCGCCGGGCGGCGAACCTCGTCCAGACGGGGTGATTCGACGCGGCCGGGTCCGGGTCATCCCGATCGGATGATGTGGCTGCCAGCGCTGCTTCTTAGCTTTGCAGCCGGATGAGCGTGCTCGCGTCCACCGCAGTCGACCTCGCCCGGGCGCAGTTCGCGACGACCTCGATCTACCACTTTCTGTTCGTTCCGCTGACACTCGGGCTGGGACCGATCGTCGCGACCTTCCAGACGATCTGGCATCGGACGGGCAACGAGGCCTGGCTGCGGCTGACGCGCTTCTTCGGCACGCTCTTCCTGATCAACTTCGCGATCGGCGTCGCGACCGGCCTCGTCCAGGAGTTCCAGTTCGGGATGAACTGGTCGGTGTACTCCAAGTTCGTCGGCAACGTCTTCGGGGCACCGCTCGCGATCGAGGGCCTCGCGGCCTTCTTCCTCGAGTCGACCTTCCTCGGCCTCTGGATCTTCGGCTGGAACCGGCTCTCGCCGCGCCTGCACCTGACGGTGCTCTGGATCGCCGTGCTCGGCACCTGGATGTCGGCGTACTTCATCCTCGCGGCGAACTCGTTCATGCAGGACCCCGTCGGCTACAAGATCGTGAACGGCGAGGCCCAGCTGACGAGCGCCTGGGCGCTCCTGTCGAGCGACTGGGCCCTCTACGCCTTCGGCCACACGATCTTCGCCGGGCTGACTGCCGGCGCCGCGGTCGTCTTCGGCGTCGCCTGCTGGCATCTGCTCCGTGGGAGAAACCTGGACGTCATGCAGCGCGCAGCCAAGGTCGCGCTGATCTTCCTGGTGCCGGTCGCGTCCATCAACCTCTGGTTCGGGAGCCACTTCGGCATCCTGGTCACCGAGCTCCAGCCGATGAAGATCTCCGCCACCGAGGCGCAATGGAACACCTGCCAGCCGTGCGCGTTCTCGCTCTTCCAGATCGGCGGCTTCACGCAGAGCGACCAGACGCCGTCGTTCTCGATCCAGATTCCCAAGCTGCTCTCGTTTCTCGCCACCGGCTCGTTCAACGGCGAGGTCCAGGGCATGAACCCTCTCCAGTCGCAGTACGAGAAGCAGTACGGCTCCGGAAACTACACACCGGCAGTTGAGACCGTCTACTGGTGCATGCGCGGGATGGCGTACCTGGGCTCGTTCGTCGCCCTCGTCGCCCTCGTGGGCGCCTTCTTCTACCGGCGGCGCTCGCTCGAGAAGCACCGCTGGTTCCTCTGGACCGGGGTCGTGAACGCCTTCTTACCGTTCGTCGCCGCCGCGTGCGGCTGGGGCCTGACCGAGTTCGGACGGCAGCCGTGGATCGTCCAGGGGCTGCTCAAGACCGCGGATGCGAGCTCGCCCTCGGTCAGCACGACATGGATCGCCATTAGTCTCACCGTGTTCATCGTGCTCTACCTGTCCCTCCTCGTTCTCGACATCGGGCTGATGCGGCACTACGCGGAGATCGACCCGCCCGAGGAGGGCGAGGAGGCTCCCCAGGCGCCGCTGCCGGCGGTCGGCTACTAGGGATGCGCGCCTAAATGGATCTGCAGACGCTCTGGTTCGTGCTCATCGCGGTGCTCTGGGGCGGCTACTTCCTGCTTGAGGGGTTCGATTTCGGCGTCGGCATGCTGCTTCCGTTCTTGCCGCGGGACGAGCGCGAGCGGCGGGAGATGTTCCAGACGATCGGGCCCGTCTGGGACGGCAACGAGGTCTGGCTCGTGACCGCCGGTGGTGCGACGTTCGCGGCCTTCCCGAGCTGGTACGCGACGATGTTCTCGGGCTTCTACATCGCCCTCTTGCTCGTCCTCTTCTTCCTGATCATCCGCGTGCTCTCCTTCGAGTGGCGCTCGAAGAGCGAGAGCCCGCGCTGGCGGGCCGTCTGGCTCTGGGCGAACGCGATCGGGAGCTTCGGCGCCTCACTGATCTGGGGAGTTGGGCTCGCCAACCTCCTCTACGGCGTTCCGATCAACCCGAGCGGCGACTTCTCCGGGGATTTTTGGGATCTCTTCAGCGCCTACACGGTCGTCGCCGGCCTCGCGGTCGTGCTCGTCTTCGCCTTCCACGGAGCGACCTTCCTCACGCTGCGAACCACGGGAGAGCTGTGCGAGCGGGCGGCCGGAGCCGCCCGGAGGCTGTCTGTCGCCGCGGCGGCGGTCGGCGCAGCATTCCTCGTCTGGACGGTCGTGGTAGCCGTCGACAACAACGACAAGAACGTCTTCTGGCCGGTCGTTCCGGCGGCGCTCGCGATCGCCGCTCTCATTCTTGCGGTCCTGTTTGTCTACGGACGAAGGAGCGGGTGGGCGTTCGTCATGACGGCAACCGGCGTCGTGCTCGCGGTGGCCACGCTCTTCACTAGCCTCTACCCGAGGGTGATGGTCTCCAGTACGGACTTCGGCAACAGCCTGACCGTCGACAACGCCTCGTCGGCTCACTACACGCTGGAGGTGATGTCGATCGTGGCGCTGATCTGCCTTCCGCTCATCCTCCTCTATCAAGGGTGGACCTACCACGTCTTCCGCGCCCGGGTCGGCGGCGAGGAGGTGCGCCCGCCCACCGAGGCGCTCGCGCGTCCGAGCGACTCTTCTGCAAGCTGAGCATGCGCGTTCTCGACCAGCGCCTCGTGCGCCGCGCCCGGCCGGTGCGGCTCCTGCTCGGCGTCGACGCCGCACTGGGTGCCCTCTCCGCGGTGCTCGTGCTGCTCCAGGCGACGCTGCTGGCCCGGGTGGTCGCGCATGCCTTCTTCGGGGCCTCGCTGCGCACGGTCTCGGCCGATCTCGTCCTGCTGGGGCTGGCCTTCGCCGGCCGGGGAGTCCTGGCCTGGGGATTCGAGGTCGCCGGTCGCCGCGCCGCCTCGAGCGTCCTCTCCGA
>WNGA01004521.1_pt1 | contig 41795 bp, 41 predicted proteins | sample 5400061 | NCBI WGS metagenome assembly WNGA01 (sample SAMN13153366, study PRJNA577476) | soil metagenome | isolation source: 100 cm soil or saprolite under grassland replicate 2 | place: USA:California | collected 2016-06-15 | reverse complement strand
GCATGGCATCGAGCAGTCCGGGAATTGCCTGGTAGAAGCTGACGTCCGCCATCATCGGCGCGATGACGGCGCGCATGCCGATATCGTCGTAGGCGCGCGCAACCGCCTCGACGCCTTCCACTGACGGCGCCGGTATCTCGGCGACGAGGTCGTAGCAGGCGGTGCAGCCCTTGCGCACCATCTCCACCGCGCCGAGGAAGGCGGAAAGATATTTGTGCTCCAGCGCCCGCCCGCCCGCCGTCCACGGGTAGGCATTGAGCAGGAGCTCGAGCGACCAGCGGTCGGCCATCGCCTTCGAGAGCTGGCCGGTGGCGTGGGTGTGGGCGTTGACGAGCCCGGGAATCAACAGCCGGTTGGTCGCGTCGACCCGGCGCGCATCGTCGGTAACGTTCGCGCCCGGCGGCAGCACCGCCACGATCGCGTCGCCGTCGATCAAAATATCGGCGTATCCGCCGTCCAGCCGGCCCGCGGTCAGAAGACGCCCGCCGTGGATCAGCTGCTTCATGGGTGGCCCGATGGTCGGCTCGATGGTTCGCCCGCGAGGGGCTCCACCAGCGCGGCCTCGATGCGCAGGAACGAGGCGACGCCGGCGTCGATGCGGAAGCCGTAATCGAGGCGTCCGGTCACGCGCACGGCGCCGTCCTGCCCTTCCTGCAGCGGCATGCGCGCGCCGGTGAGCGCGATGGTCGCCACGCCGGGCGAGCAGTCGGGGCAGACGCCCGGCTGATCCACCAGCGATAAGGCCGGATCGAGGCCGTGCGACCGCGACAGGTATCCTTCGATCACGACCTCGCTGCCGCTCAGCGTGCGCGCCGCCGCGCTGTAGCGGAGGTCCATCGTGCCGAGATGGTCGAACAGATCGGCGAAGCGCAACGCCAGCGGCGCGGCGGCGCTGCCTTCCGCGATCGGTGCCGACTCATGCCGCATCGGACATCGCGTCGTCTTGCGCCGCGCGCATCACCTCGCGCTCGAGCAACTCGGTGAGCCGCGCCCGATAGTCGTTGAAGCCCGGATCGGTCACGCGGCGCGGCCGCGCCAGATCGACCCGCATCTCTTCGATCATGCGGCCCGGGCCTGCGCTCATCACCGCGATCCGGTCGGCGAGGAGCACCGCTTCGTCGATGTGGTGCGTGACGAAGATGATGGTGGGCCGGAACTCGAGCCACACTTCGAGGAGAAACTGCTGCATCAGCAGGCGGGTCTGGAAATCGAGCGCGGCAAACGGCTCGTCCATCATGATGAAGTCGGGATTCTCGACCAGGGCGCGCGCGATCGCCACGCGCTGCTTCATGCCGCCGGAAAGCTGATGGGGAAAATGGCGCGCGAACCGGGTGAGCCGCACGCGCTCGAGCAGCCGCGCGACGCGCGCGTCCCGTTCCGCGCGCGGCACCCCCTTCACGGCGAGCCCGAAGCCCACGTTGTCCTTGACCGACAGCCACGGAAACAGCGAGTGGTCCTGAAACACCATCACCACGCCGGGCGCGGGTCCCGTGACGACCTTGCGGTCGAGCGTGACGCGGCCGGAGGAGACCGGCTCGAGCCCCGCGATCAGCTCGAGCAGGGTGGACTTGCCGCAGCCGCTCGGGCCGATGATGGCGACGAACTCGCCGTGCTGCACGGTGAGGTCGATATCCTTGAGCGCCGTGACCGAAAGGCCGCCGGGCGCGCTCCAAGTCTTGCCGACGTTCTGGCAGGCGAGCGTTTTCATGGCGCCGGCTGCCACCACAGGATCTTGCGCTGGATCTGCACCAGCAGCGCGTCGACCAGGTAGCCGGTCGCGCCGACCATGCACATGCCGAGCAGGATCAGCTTGGTGTTGAACATCTCGCGGCCGAGAATGATCATCATTCCCAATCCGTTCTTCAGCCCCACCATCTCCGCCGCCAGCACCGCCATCCAGGCGGCGAAGAAGTTGATGCGCAGCATGATGAAGACCTGCGGCAGGACGGACGGGAAGATGACCCGCGTCCACACCTGCGCCTTCGAGGCGCCGAAGCTGCGCGCCGTCTTGATCAGGCGCGAATCGACCGACTGGACGGCGGCCACCGTCGAGATCGTCAGGATGAAGTAGATGCCCATGAACACGACGAACACCGCGGTCGGATTGCCGATGCCGAACAGCACGATGCCGAGCGGGATCCAGGCGATCGGCGCGATCGGCGCAAGCCCGCGAATGATCGGCAGCACCATGTCGGAGACCGTCCGCGAGGTCGAGATCAGGATGCCGGTGGCGATCGCCGCAACGAAGCCGATGGCGAGGCCTGCCAGCACCCGCAGCGCGCTCGCCACGATGGCAAACGGGATCGTCATGGCGTCGCCGCCGAAGCCGACGCGAAAGTCGCTCTCGATTGCGTAGCTGATGAAAGCGGACGGCGGCGGGAACAGGACGCTGCCGCTCCAGCCCGCCGCAGCCGCCGACTCCCAGACCAGGATCACCACCGCCCACGGCACAAAGGCCTTGAGCACCGGGGCGATCCACGCGATGAACGCGTTCCGCGGCTCGGCAGCCGGCGCAACCGCGCGCTCGAGCGTCCCGGTGTGATCCATTACCTCAGCCGAGGGCCTGCTTGAGCAGGGTGGTATCGATGATATTGGGCGGCGTCTTGATATAGCCGAGCTGCACCATGTCGGCGAGGGCGATCTCCATGCCCTTGGCGCCGCCCTGGGTGATGTCGACCTGCGGCAGCTGGCGCGGCAGCGCCGCCTTCAGCGTGTCCTTGTCGACCCGATAGTACTTGCCGGCGTCGAGGATCTCGACGGCGCGCGGCATGTCCGCCTTGATGGCGGCATCGGCGCGCAGAAGCGCCTTGAGATAGCGCCGCAGCGCCTGCGGGTGGCGCTCCATGAAACGGACCGACGTCTTGGTCACGCAGTCCGGGCCGTGCGGACCCCAGACGTCGAGGCTGCTCGCGAGCGCAATGCCGCCGAGCTGGTCGACCAGGCGCGTCGCGAACGGCTCCACATGGGTGGTGACGTCCACGGCCTTGGCCTCGAACGCGGAGGCCATCGACAGCGTGTCGTTGAACCACACGATGTTGTAGTCGCTGTAGCCGACGCCGTGCTTGAGCAGGTTGCGGTAGAGCGTCAGGTCGAACGTGTTGAAGCGGATGGTTCCGATCTTCAGGCCTTTGCCCTTGGCGGCGGCGAGATCGGCCATGCTTCTGATGCCCGATTCCTTTTGCGCGATGATGAAGAGCCCGCCCGCGCCGCTGCCGGCGATGATGCGGATCGGCGCCGACGCCTGCGCCGCCGCCACGAAGGCGTTGGTGAAGGGATTATGGATGACGTCCATGGCGTTGCTGACGAGCGCGGTGATCGCGTCGCCGGGATTCGGCATGAACTTGAGCGAAACGTTCAGGCCTTCGTCCTTGAAGTAGCCCTGGGCATGGGCGAAGAACAAAGGCGACATGCAGATGCCGACCAGGTGCCCGACGTTGATCACGTCGGGGATGCTCTCTTGCGCGCGTGCGACGAAGGGTGTGCCGAGGGCCGTCGCTCCGGCGACAGCAGCCGAAGTCTTCAGAAAATCTCTGCGTTTCATGTCCACCTCCCACCATTGCCTAATTCTCGGTCGGCTTGCGGGCCAATGCAACAGCCGTGCCAGCGAAATTCCGGCCCCTTCGCCCGCGCGCGCCGCGCTTGGCCGGCCGATGACTAATTCGCGACCAGGGCGTGCCGACGCCTGAGGCAGGTGCGCGGGCCGCGTGGATGTGCGGGTCGTCGCGGCTCGCGTCGTCCCCGCGCAGGCGGGGACCCATACCCCGTGTCCGTAGTCCGTAGGGGCAACCCTTGTGGTTGCCCTTTCCAGGGCGCCCACAAGGGGCGCCCCTACGGACTACGGACGCGAGGTCGTGCTTTCGCGGGAACGGCCAGCCGGCGCGGCTTTAGTCGAGCTTTGCCCCCGAGCGGGCGACCACGTCCGCCCACTTTTTGGAATCCTTGGCGATCGTTTCGGCGAACTCTTCCGGCGTGCCGCCCGCCGGCTCGTCGCCGATCGCGGCGAAGCGCTCCTTGAAGGCGGTCGAAGCGACGGCGCGGTTGATCGCCGCGTTGAGCTTGTCGACGATCGGCCTCGGCATGCCGGCGGGCGCGATGACGCCGCTCCAGGTGCCGGCCTCGTAACCCGGGACGCCCGCTTCCGCGACCGTCGGCAACTCGGGAAAGCCGGGCGAGCGCCGGGCGCCGCTCACGGCGAGCGCGCGCAGCTTGTCGCCGCGCGCGTGCGGCGCGATCGAGTTGAGGCTCTCGAACATCAGGTGCACGCGTCCCGCGATCAGGTCGGTGATCGCATTGGCGCCGCCGCGGTAGGGAACGTGAACGATCTCCGTGCCGGTCATGTACTTGAACAGCTCGCCGCCGACGTGGCCCGGCGATCCGTTGCTGGAGGAGGCGTTCAAAAGCTTCCCGGGATTCTTCTTGGCATGCTCGATCAGCTCCGGCACCGATTTGACCGGCAGCTCCGGCGAGACCGCGAGCAGGAGGTGTCCGCGCGTGACCAGCGCGATCGGCTGAAAGTCGCGCTCGATGTCGTAGGGAAGCTTCGCCACCATGTGGCGGGTGATGGCCAGCGCGCCGATCGGTCCCATGCCGATCGTGTAGCCGTCGGGCGCGGCCTTTGCGGTCAGATCGAGACCGATGGTCAGCGCGCCGCCCGGGCGGTTGTCGACGATGATCTGGACCCCGAGCTCCTTGGCGAGCTCGGCGCCGAGGATGCGGGCGACCGTGTCGGTCGCGCTCCCCGGGGCTTGCGGCACGATCAGCCTGACCGGGCGGTCCGGGTATTCGGCGGCCGCTGCGGCCGCGCCGGCCGCGATGACGCCGGCCACCAGGCACGGAATGAGTCCAAGGCTGCGCATGTCGCCTCCCTGCGAGTGCGCGGTACCATACGCATGGGTGACCCCGCGCGACAGTACCCCGGTTGGCGCATCCGCCCACCGGATTTCTGGTGGAGAGCGATTACGGGCAGAGCGGGATAACGAGGCGTTGCGGCTTGCTCCACCTCTCCCCAACGGGGAGAGGGAGTCGCGCCGAGCTCTCGATTCGTCAGTGCTTTAACCGGACAGCATTGAGACTATGGCTGCTCGCCCGGCCATGATCGACGGTCAAAGGCCCCTCGCATCGGATCGCTCGAACACCAGCGTGAGATTGTTGGCCGGCATCTCCACGATGTCGGCGAGCTTGAACGCGAAGCGCTCGCCGAGAGCCGCAACGTCTCCAGTGTCACGCACGCCCCATTCGGGATCCTGGCGTCGCAAGCTCAAGTCGAATTCGGCGTTGCTCGGAGCCGTATGCCGGCCGTCGCGCATGAACGGGCCATAGACGAACAGGCGGCCGTCCGCGCGCAGGTGGCGCGCCGCGCCGCTCATCAGCCCTTCCGCGACCCGCCACGGGGAGATGTGAAGCACGTTGATGCACACGATCGCGAGCAATGCGTCCGGAACGGCGAGCTTGGGTTGGCCGGACGTCCAATCGGCGAGATCGATCCGCAACGGCGCCCGCAGGTTTTCAAGACCCGCATGGGCCCGCCACGCCTCGATGCTTTGCAGATGCTTGTCGTTGGTGTCGCTCGGCCACCAGACGATGTGCGGCGCCTGGCGCGCGAACGCGACGGCGTGCTGCCCGGTCCCGCTGCCGACCTCCAGCACGTGGCCGGTCCTTCCCTGCAGGCAGCGGGCAATGACCGACCAGATCGGCGCGTGATTGCGATGGAACGCGGGAGCATCGAGCCGGCCGTCCGGCTCGGGCGGCGCTCCCACTTTGCCGAATTCGACGACGTATTCGGGCATGAGACGTTTTCTGCCTTGCGCCGCATCGTTGGCATCCTGCCGAGGCCAAAGGGCCAAGTCTGCGGATGGAAAAGCATGCTATCATACGTAATCCGGATGATTGATAAGATATGAAACTCGCAAGCTATGTTGCCGACGGCAAGCCGTCATTCGGCGTGGTCGCGGGCGACGGCGTCGTCACCATGAGCGGGCGCCTGCGGTACGCGACGTTGCGCGACGCGCTGGCGGCGGGTGCGATCGACGAGATCCGCCGCGCGGCGGACGGCGCGCGGCCCGATCACCCGCTCTCGGCCATACGCTTCCTGCCGGCGATCCCGAACCCGGACAAGATCCTCTGCGCCGGCATCAATTATCGCTCCCATGCGGCCGAGACCGGCCGCGACATTCCGCAGGCGCCGAGCATGTTCGCGCGGCTCGTCGACACGCTGGTCGGCCACGAGGGCGAGATGATCCGGCCGACGGTGTCCGCGTGCTTCGATTTCGAAGGCGAGCTGGCGATCGTAATCGGCCGCGCCGGGCGCCACATCAAGCCGGAGCGCGCGCTCGACCACGTCGCCGGCTATACCTGCTTCGTCGACGGCAGCGTGCGCGACTACCAGAAGATTTCCGTGACCTCGGGAAAGAATTTCCCTGGGACCGGACCGCTCGGACCGTGGATCGTCACCGCCGACGAGATCCCCGACCCGGCGCGGTTGACGCTGTCGACGCGCCTCAACGGGCGAGAGGTGCAGCATTCGGGAACCGACATGCTGATCCACTCGGTTCCGGCGATCATCGCCTTCTGCTCCGACTTCACGCCGCTCTCCGCGGGCGATGTGATCGCCACAGGCACGCCCGAAGGCGTCGGCCACAGCCGCACCCCGCCGCTATGGATGAAGGCGGGCGACGTGCTGGAGGTGGAGATTTCCGGCATCGGCACGCTGCGCAGCCGGACCGTCGACGAGCGCACGTAGCCCGGATGAGCGATTAGCGAAATCCGGCGGGCCTGGATTCCCGCATTTCGCTACGCTCAATGCGGGCTACGGCCTCGCCGTCATTCCGGGGCGAGCGGCTACAGCCGCGAGGGGGCGCGAAGCGGCGAGCCCGGAATCCATAACCCCGGTGCTGCAGTCATGGATTCCGGGCCCGCGCCTTCGGCGCGTCCCGGAATGACCGGTCGCTTCTTCACTATGTCAAACAGCCAACGCTCCGCCGGCCCGGCCGGTCATTCGCGACCGTGATGCGCGCCGGGTGCGCTTCCTTTTTCGTCCCCTCGAAAACGAGGGGATAGAGCGCCGGTAGGCGCTGGTGCGGAAAGTGGCCGCACCCGTGGCGTGCCGGGGCACGCTATGACGCCGGGGCGTCGGGCGCCCAATGAGGCAGGGCGCGCGCCCGCCGGCCGCTCTACCGCGGCATTTGACCGAGTCCGGGTCGCCCCACGAGTCCCAGGAAGCCGATCCTGGGCCGTCACCGACGTAGCTCCTACCGAATCGGAGCTGCTCGCTTGCGGGTCATAGTGCCCGCCGGGTCGGAGCCCGAAGACCCCCCGAGTCCTAGGTTGTCAGCCTAGCCCGCAGGGCCGCCGCATCCCCGCTCCGCCCTCGGTTGACCACCGGTGGCGCCTCGAGCGAGCGAAGACAGGTGTCGGTCTAGCATGGCTGAAAACAGGAGTCAACCAGAAAAATAGTCAATACCAAAATTTTTGTGACACGAGATTGGTGGCATCGACCCGAGGATCGCCTGGCAATCGGCCGAGGATTTTGTTCGCCTGAGATCGCGGGAAGCAAGTAGCCCGGATTGAGCGGCAGCGAAAATCCGGGGCCTGCATCCCATCGATGGCGCGGTTCTTGTTCAAGGGATTTTCCGCACTCGGCAAGGCTATAGCGCCAGCGTTTGAAGCGCTAATGAGCGCGAAGTTCAAATTCGATACGGGCACGTATTACACTGAGTCGGAAGAACAGCGGCCGCAATAGCGGTCTGGGCTCTGTGGAAATATCGTCCTGCGCGATGCCGGCCCTCGCTTCTTGCACCGAGCAGACAACCATGGTCAGCGTCTCAGGAGCCGCGCGATCTCTTTGACCATGAGGAACATGTGCAATGGCTCGATTGGCGACGGATCAAAATCAAAATGCTCGTAGAACCGCCGCGCCGCCTCATCCTTGGCATGCACCATGACGGCGCGAACACCGACGATGTCGGCGGCGCCAAGGACGCGCCGAAGCGCATCCAGCAAGAGCGCTGCGCCCAGGCCTTTTCCCTGCCATGTGTGATCGATCGCAAGGCGCGCGATCAGGACCACGGGAACCGCATGCCGCGCGAGGCCCTTGCGCAGCCGCTCCGGGGCTTCGGCATATTCGACGCTTGCCGTGCTGAGGCTGTAGTAGCCGACGACGCGCTCGCCGAGCGTGGCGACATACGTTTGCGCGGCACCGGCACTCTGATTGCCGAGCGCAAAGCGCCGAAGGTAGATATTGAGAGGTTCCGCGCCGCAGTCGAAGGCGTCGACCGCATGGTTCTTGTCGAGCTTCTCGACGCGCGGCTTTGCGAGAGGATCGCCGTCCGTCAATCGAGAATACTCGGCTCATTGAGAAGCCGCGCGAGGCGGGGCCTGGCCTTCGGCGGTGCATCCAGCGCGGCCAGAAACGCCTTCCAGCGTTTGGCATCGAGGCGGAAGACCTGCCGCTCGGCCAAGACGCTGTCGGCGCGCGCGAGCGCGCTCTCCAGCACGAAGTCGCTGAGGGTCTTGTGGCTCGCCTCGGCCGCGCTTTGAAGCGCGCGCTTGGCCTGGGCTGTCAGCCGCAGGTCGATTTTTTCCGTCCGGGTGATGCGCATGACGATGGCTCCTTGATCAACACTATAGCGGGTCTGTCCGACATTGTCATGACAATCTCCCGGGCTGGTTTTTTGGCATTTAGTACCGCGCGGCTCGGGGCATTTCGCTGCTGACGGTGAAATCGCTACGAATTGGGGACCGCCCATGGAAAAGCCCGGCAGACAAGGCCTAACCGCCTGATCTACCGGGCTTTTTTGGTTGCGGGGGTAGGATTTGAACCTACGACCTTCAGGTTATGAGCCTGACGAGCTACCGGGCTGCTCCACCCCGCGATAATCTTTGGAAAGAGGGGCGCTGGGCAAAGCCAGCGTTTCGGCGCTTATCTAACAAGCCCCTGCGGGAATGGAAAGGGCTTCGGGGGCGCTTTTTCGCGAAACCGTCACAGAAAACCGTCATGGAACCGTCATGGGGGAAAAGCCTGCGCTGCGCCCGCGCGAGCCGGTCGGTTCGGCACTCATCGCCATCGCCCACGATATCCTTGCCGAGGCGCGGGCGGCGCTCGACGACCCCGCCGAGGCGGCCGCCGTTCACGACTACCGCAAGGCGATGAAGCGCTGGCGCGCGTTCCTGAGGCTGCTCGAACCGTTCCTGGGGATGGAGGCCGACCGGCTCAGGATCGAAGCGCGCGACCTCGCCCGGCGGCTCGCCGGCGCCCGCGACGTCCAGGCGGCGCTCGACGCCCTCTCCGACATCGAAAAAGCCGGGCTTCCCCTGTCGAAGACCTCGCTGACAACGATGCGCAGCCGGATCGAGCACATCCGCGGCGCGGCGGAAACGACGAGGCTGACGCCCGGCACGCGGGACGAGCTGCGCGCCGCGCTCGCGAGCGCCGACCGGGCCGTGGATTCCTGGCCGCTCGGCAATGCCGAATTCGCCGAGATCGCCGGCGGGCTCCGCCGCACCTTCCGCCGCGCGCGGCGCGCCGTTCCGGCCGCGTGGAGGCAAGCCGAGGCGGAGGAACTGCACGAATTGCGGCAGCGCGTCGTCGCGCACCGCTACCAGATGGAGCTGGTCGAGCCGCTGTGGCCGCGCCTGGGCAAGCTGTGGGTCGCCGAGGCCCAGCGCCTGCGCGAGCGGCTCGGGTCGCACCAGGACCTGGTCGTGCTCGGCCGGCTCACCGCGCCGCACCAGCCGCTGGCGCACTGGCGCGCGCGGCTCGAGCCCCTGATCGATCAGCGCAAGGCCGCCCACATCGGGGCCGCCAAACGCCTCGCCGCACGCCTGTTCGCCGAGCGGCCGCGGGCGTTTCGCCGCCGGCTCGAGGCGCTGTGGGAGAACCTCGGCGGGTAGTCCTACTGTGTCAGAACCGCGAACGGCACGCCATTGTGAGGCAGCCCCCACCCGGCCGCCTTCGGCCACCCTCCCCCTTCGGGGGAGGGATTGGAGCAAGCGGAGAGCAATCAGTTTCAGGATCGCGCTCACAGCCTCCGCTGCGCAGGGTTGCCTTGGTACTGCGAGCGCGCCGCTCTTATTCCTCCCCCGAAGGGGGAGGGTGGCCGAGCGAAGCGAGGCCGGGTGGGGGTCCAATATTTAAATGACGCAGTGGGACTATCAGCGCAGCACCATGCGCCCTTCGATCCCGGTCCGCACCGTGCCGATCTGGCGGATGTACACCATCACCGCATTGGCCAACAGCGGCGCGTCGGCGTCGGGAATGATGCGCCGGGCGTCGCGGAACGTGGTGTAGCCGTCGCCGCCGCGCGCGAGGAAATCGTTGATGGCGACCCGATAGATGCGCGCCTCGTCGAGCGCCGCTCCGCCGACCTTGAGGGCGGTGATCCGATCGCCCGGCGGCCGCGCCAGGTCGGCCGCTATGGTCACCCCCGACACCTGGGGAAAGCGTCCGCCCGCTGCGGGCATCTGGGCGAGCCCGTTCTCGATCGCCTGCTTCAAGTCCTTCCCGGTGATCTCGATCGTGACCACGCGGTTGTTGAACGGCAGCTCGGCCAGCACGTCGCGGCGCGTCAGCGCCGCCCCGGCGGGATAGACCTTGCCGGCGCGGATGCCGCCGCCGTTGGTCACCGCGGCATCCGCGCGGGTTGCGGCGCGCATCGCGTCGGCGAAGAGGTTGCCGATCGCGGCCTCGCGCGTGCGCACGGTCGCGCTGCGGCTGTCGAGCTCGACCGCGGTGGTGCCGAGCGGCACGTCCATTTCGCGCGTGAGCTCCGCCTCGAAACGCGCGACCGCGGCGGCGACCTCGGGATCGGGCTCGACCGTTGCGGTATCGACGATGCGGAATTGCGGCCACCACTTCACCTCGCGGCGGCCGGCGCGCTCGGTGACCGCGATCGCGACATCGATCACCGCGACGTAGTGCGCATCGTAGCTCGACTCGATCATCGCCGTGTGCTCGTCGAAATTGACGAACAGGTCGTGGTCGTGGCCGCTGAGGATGAGGTCGATCGCGCGCGTCGCGAACAGCTCGTAGTCCTGGCTGCGGTCCGCGTGCACCACGACGACGACGAAATCGGCCCCTTCGCGCCGCAGCGCCTCGGTCTCGGCCCGCACCGCCGCAACCGCGGGGGCGAACTTGAGGTCCTCCGGGGTCGACGCGCGCGCCGTGTCGTCATAGGTCGCGCCGGTGAGCCCGATCCGCACGCCGTCGAAGCTCACGATCGCGCGGTCCTTGAAGCCGGGAAGCGGAGCCCCGTCCGGCCCGCGCAGGTTGGCGGCAAACAGCGGGAATTTCGCCTCGCCCATGCGCTGCAGGAAGGTCGCCTTGCCGAAATCAAACTCGTGATTGCCCGGCACGAAGACGTCGGGCCGGATCATGTTGGTGAGGCTCATGATGTGCGCGCCGCGGTCGAAGCCCGACATCAGGGAGGGCGACAGGGTATCGCCGGCATGGGCGAACACGACGTGGCCGCCCTTGGCGCGCTCGGCCTTGACCACGGCGGCGAGCCTGGCGAAGCCCCCGCGGCTCCTGCCGTCGGCCATCGTTTGCGCGCTCATCTGGTAGATATCGTTGACGAGAATGAAGGTGACCGTCGTCCGGGCCGTCTGCGCGTTCGCCCCGAGCGAAGCGACGAAGAGCGCAAGGCCGACGAGGACGACTGCGACAACGCGGCGGCTGACCGGCATGAAATGAATCCTGCAACAGACCGGTTCGTGTAGCATGCATCGACGACCCATGACCAAGCGCGACGCCTCAGCCTCCGACGCTATTGCGCAAGCGATGCAACCCGCCGGCAGCGGCCGGATCGGCGTGCTCCTGGTCAATCTCGGCACGCCCGACGCGACCGATTACCGGTCCATGCGCCGCTATCTCAAGGAATTCCTGTCCGACCGCCGGGTGATCGAGGAGAACCGGGTCAAGTGGTGGCTCATCCTCAACCTCATCATCCTGTCGGTGCGACCGCGCCGGAAGGGCCGCGACTACGACAAGATCTGGAACCGCGAGAGGAACGAGTCGCCCTTGCGGACGATCACGCGCGCGCAGGCAGAAAAGCTCGCCGCGATGCTGCAGGATCGCTCGATCGTCGTCGAATGGGCGATGCGCTACGGCAGTCCGTCGATCCCCTCGCGCCTCGAGGCGCTGACGCGGCAAGGCTGCGAGCGCATCCTCGTCGTGCCGCTCTATCCGCAATATGCCGCCGCCACCACCGCCACCGTTTGCGACAAGGTCTTCGTCTCGCTGATGACGATGCGCGCGCAGCCCACGATCCGGGTGGCGCCGCCCTACTACGACGATCCGGTCTATATCGAGGCGGTGGCCGCCTCGCTCCAGGCCGAGCTGGCGAAGCTTCCCTTCACGCCCGAGGTGATCCTCGCCTCGTTCCACGGCATGCCCGAGGACTACGTCCTCAGGGGCGACCCCTACCAGCGCCATTGCGCCGCCACCGCACGGCTCTTGCGCGAGCGCCTCGGCCTTGCCGAGAGCCGGTTCATGATGACGTTCCAGTCCCGCTTCGGCACGGCCGAATGGCTCAAGCCCTATACCGACGCGACCGTGACGGCGCTGGCCCAGCGCGGGGTGAAGAATCTCGCCGTCGTCACCCCCGGCTTTGCCGCCGACTGCCTGGAAACCTTGGAGGAAATCGCCGTCGAGAACGCCGGCTTCTTTCGCGCGCATGGCGGGGTCAATTTCGCCGCCCTGCCCTGCCTGAACGACTCGGAGGCCGGGATGGGCGTGATCCGGCACCTGGTTTTGCGGGAGCTGCAGGGCTGGATTTGAGGCTGTTTCGACTGCGTCACTTAATATTGGACCCCCACATATTGGACCCCCACCCGGCCGCCTTCGCTTCACTGCGCTCCGCTTCGGCGGCCACCCTCCCCCTTCGGGGGAGGGATAAGAGCAGCTCGTGTGCATCGGCAAGACAAACCGCGTCGCGGAGGCTGTGAGCGCGAGGTGAAATAAATTACTCTGAGCTTGCTCCATCCCTCCCCCGAAGGGGGAGGGTGGCCGAGCGAAGCGAGGCCGGGTGGGGGTCATGGCAAACGAAATCGCACGCAGCCTGCGCAAACGAATGACGCCGCAGGAGGTGAAGCTGTGGGTTCACCTGCGTTCGTGGCGGGGCCGTGGATTCCATTTCCGCCGTCAAGCACCGCGCGAGAATTTTGTCGTTGATTTCGTCTGCCTGAAACACCGCCTCATCGTCGAGGTCGACGGCGGTCAACATAATTTCGCTGCGCATGCACGGCGCGACGCCGAACGCGACCGGCATTTCTTGAGCCGAGGCTTCACGGTGTTGCGCTTCTGGAACAACGACATCGATCGTAATCTTGAAGGCGTGCTGACGCTGATCGACGAGGCGTTGCGCAGGCCCCCACCCGGCCGCCTTCGCTTCGCTGCGCTCCGCTTCGGCGGCCACCCTCCCCCTTCGGGGGAGGGATAAGAGCAGCTCGTGTGCATCAGGAAGACAAACCGCCTTGCCCGCGGCCCGACCCCCATCCACAATCCGCGACCCGGAGACCAGTGCTCCGATTCCGAAGTTCGCATCACTTCGCGGCACCCTCTCATGCGAACTTCGGAATCAAAGGAGCACTAGTGCCCCGCTTCCGAAGTTCGTGATACATCGCGGCACCCTCTGACACGAACTTCGGAAGCAAAGGGGGGCACTAGCAACCCTATGCTTCTAGTGCCGCTTTCGATTTGAAGTTCCTAAACGAGCGTGCGGCAACCACTGTAGGAACTTCAAATCGGCGGCACTGGCAAGTATATGTTTCTAGTGCGGTTTGGGATTTGAAGTTCCTATTCGGACCTTGCCGCACGATCTGATAGGAACTTCAAATCCACCGCACTCGGGAGTTCGCATGGACATGCTCGGCGTCAACATCTTCGTCCTCATCATCGTCCTGCTTGCCGTTTTGACCCTGTTCGCCGGCGTCAAGACGGTGTCGCAGGGCTACAATTGGACCGTGGAGCGGTTCGGCCGGTACACCCGCACGCTCACGCCCGGCCTCAACCTGATCGTACCCTACTTCGACCGCGTCGGCCGCAAGATCAACATGATGGAGCAGGTGATCGACGTTCCCCAGCAGGAGGTCATCACCAAGGACAACGCCACCGTCACCGTCGACGGCCTTGCGTTCTTCCAGGTGTTCGATGCCGCGAAGGCGAGCTATGAGGTTGCCGCGCTCGACCAGGCCATCGTCAAATTGACGATGACCAACATCCGCTCGGTCATGGGCGGGATGGATCTCGACCAGATGCTGTCGCACCGCGACGAGATCAACGAGCGGCTGCTGCGCGTGGTCGATGCCGCGGTGTCGCCCTGGGGCGTCAAGGTCAACCGGATCGAGATCAAGGACATTGTTCCGCCCGCCAACCTGGTCCAGTCGATGGGACGGCAGATGCAGGCCGAGCGCGAGAAGCGCGCCGAGATTCTCCAGGCCGAGGGCCTGCGGCAATCGGCGATCCTGAAGGCGGAAGGAGCGAAACAGTCGCAGATCCTCGAGGCCGAAGGCCGGCGCGAGGCGGCCTTCCGCGACGCCGAGGCGCGCGAGCGCCTCGCGCAAGCCGAGGCCAAGGCGACCGAGATGGTGAGCGAGGCCGTCGCGCGCGGCGACATCGCGGCGCTCAACTATTTCATCGCCGAGAAATATCTTCGCGCCTTCACCCAGCTTGCCCAATCGCCCAACCAGAAGGTGCTGATGCTGCCGATCGAGGCGATGAGCGTGCTCGGCTCGCTCGCCGGCATCGGCGAGATCGTGCGCGAGACCTTCGGCGGCGGCGGCGACGACGGCAAGGCGCCGCCTCCGCCGCGCCGTCCCACCGGCCCGGCGGCCGGTCCGGCAGCCGGCCCGGCGGCCGGTCCCGCCTTTCGGGTCGAGCGGCCGCCGTCATGATGTCGACCATCGCCTCGTTGGGCGTCTGGAACTGGTTCATCGCCGGCGGAATCCTGCTCGCCATCGAGGTGGTGGCGCCCGGCACGTTCATGCTGTGGCTCGGCCTCTCGGCGCTCCTGGTCGGCGTGATTTCCTTATTGATCGATTGGCCGTGGCAGGCGCAGCTCGTCGCCTTTGCGGTGTTCGCGGTCGCCTCGATTCCGATCTGGCACCGGATCGGCCGCCGGGTCGAGGCGGCGGTCGATCAGCCCTTCCTCAATCGCCGTTCCGAAGCACTGGTGGGCCAGGTCTTTGCGCTCGACAAGCCGATCGTGAACGGCTCCGGGACGGTGCGGGTCGGCGATACGGTCTGGCGCGTGACGGGACCGGATGCCCCGGCGGGCAGCCGCGTGAAGGTCACGCGCGCCGACGGGGCGACGCTGTACGTGGAGCGCTCTGCGGAATAGAAGGGCTGCGGCCGGATGTAGGGTGGGCAAACCCTACTGTGTCAGAACCGCGAACGGCACGCCATTGTGAGGTAGCCCCCACCCGGCCGCCTTCGCTTCGCTGCGCTCCGCTTCGGCTGGCCACCCTCCCCCTTCGGGGGAGGGATAAGAGCGGCTCGTGTGCATCGGCAAGACAAACCGCGTCGCGGAAGCTGTGAGCGTCCTCTCAGCTTGCTCCATCCCTCCCCCAACGGGGGAGGGTGGCCGAGCGAAGCGAGGCCGGGTGGGGGTCCAATATCAAGTGACGCAGTAGGACAAAGGCGCGCCGGTGTGACCAGCCAGCGGTGGGCAAAATCGCGGCGCGCCGTCCCTCGCCGCTGTGGCGGCTCGCCCACCCTACGCGGCGCTAGTCACGCCACGCCGGCGCGCAGCAGGTCGTGGAAGTGCACGACCCCGACCGGCTTGCCCGCTTCCACCACGATCAGCTGCGTCTTCTTCAGCGTGTTGAGCAGCTCCAGCGTTTCGCTGACGAGCTGGTCCGGCCGCACCGTCACCGGCTCGCGCGTCATGATCGCCTCGACCTTGAGATCGAGCAGATCGGCGCTCATGTGCCGCCGCAGATCCCCGTCGGTAATGATGCCGGCCAGGAAACCGTCGCGGTCGACGATGCCGACGCAGCCGAAGGTCTTGGCCGTCATCACCGCAATGGCATCGGACATGGGCGTGCCGAGCGGCGCGAGCGGCACCTCTTCGCCCGTATGCATGATGTCGCGCACGAACTTGAGCATGGCGCCGAGCCGGCCGCCCGGATGAAACACGTGGAAATCGAGCGCCGTGAAGCCGCGATTTTCCAACAGCGCGATCGCCAGCGCATCGCCCAGCGCGTGCTGCATCAGCGACGACGTGGTAGGCGCCAGATTGTGCGGGCACGCCTCGCGCGCCTGCGGCAGCTTCAGCACCACGTCGGCCGCGTGCCCGAGCGTGCTGTCGGGATAGGCGGTGACGGCAACGAGCCCGATGCGGAAGCGCCGCGAATAGTCGGTCAGATCCTTGAGCTCGACCGTCTCGCCCGACCACGACAGCGCCAGAATGACGTCGTCGGCGGTGATCATGCCGAGATCGCCGTGGCTCGCCTCGCCGGGATGAACGAAGAAGGCCGGCGTCCCGGTCGATGCGAAGGTCGCCGCGATCTTGCGGCCGACGTGGCCGGACTTGCCCATGCCGGTGACGATCACCCGGCCCCGGGCCTTGTGCATCAGCTCGACGGCGGCCAGGAAGGGGGCGCCGAGCCCGTCGCGGATCGCGGCCGCGAGCGCGCCGATGCCGTCGCACTCCGCTTCGAGCGTGCGCACCGCCGATTCAATGAGGGTGCGGCCACGGTCGGTCCCCACCCCCTCGTCACGCAACATCACCGGCTTGGCCATATTTTGTTCCGGTCGTTTTAGGCAGGCTCAACAGGCAGGCTCAAATAGCACGGAACCGGGGCCAGTGTCTCGATTCCGAAGCTCGCAGACGCTCGCGGCACCTCGGGTTCGCGGCACGAGTGCGACCGCACGGCGCCGGCCGGATGAACGGCCCGTTAACCATAGCCGTTTTATCTCCATTAACCAAAGGGCCGCTGCGGCGGCCGCCTCGAGGGTATCGTTCGTGTCTTGTCGTGGTCCCGCGCGCCTCATCGTGCCGCTCGGCGTCGGCGCGCTCATGCTTGCGCTCGCGGTCCCGCACGTGGCGGCGGAGTCCCCGGCCATGCCGTCCGGCATGCGCACGACCCTGGATGACGACTCGGAGGCGCCGGGCCGGCCCCGCCGGCCGAAGCAACCGAAACGGACCAGGGATACGGCCCCGATCGGCCAACTGCCGACCTTCAGCCTTCCGGCGGGGAGCGGCGCCGGCCGGACCGGGTTTACTTCGACGAAAACCAAGGGCAAGGCGGCGACGCGCTCGACCGCGAAGAAAACGGTCGGGCCGGTGCAGAGCGGGCCGCCCTCATTGTCCGCGTCCGGAAGCGTGACGTCGCCGGACCGATCGGTACCGAGCGACAAGAGCCCGGCGAAGCCGCCGGCAACGCCGGCACCCTCCCCCAAGGACGCGGCCAAGACGGGCAAGGCCGTGACGCCGCCGAAACCGCCCGCGCTGATGGAGCGCGAACAGCTCAAAGAGCAGCTCAACGGCCTTCCCAATACCGTGGTGGCTATTCCCAGAAAACCGCCCGAGGAGGATCCGTTTGCGCCGCTCGGCGTGCGGGCCGGCGCCTTCGTGCTGCGGCCGGCGATCGACACGATCGGCGGCTACGACAGCAATCCCGGCCGGTCGACCGGCGGAAAAGGCTCGGCGTTCATCACCCCGGCGGCGGAGCTGCAAGCCCGCTCCGACTGGCTGCGTCACGAGCTGACCGCCGAAGTCCGCGGCAGCTACACGGCCTATGAGGCGACGCCCCAGCTCAATGGCCCCAACCTCAATGCGAAGGTTGCGGGCCGTGTCGATGTCACCCGCGACACCCGCGTCCTGCTCGAAGGCCGCTATCTGCTGTACGCGGCCAACCCCGGTACCCCCGGTTTGCCCGCAGACCTGGCCGAGCTGCCGATCGTGACGCAGGCGGGCGCGACCTTCGGGATGGTGCAAAGTTTCAATCGGCTCGAGTGGGCGTCCAAGAGCACGTTCGATCGCATCGAGTGGGACAGCTCGAAGCTCACCGATGGATCGACCGCCAGCAACAAGGGCCGCAATTACAATCAGATCGGCATGCAGGACCGCGTGAGCTACGAGGTCACCCCCGGGTTCAAGCCGTTCGTGGACGTCGCCATCGACACCCGCGACTACGATCTCTTCATCGACGCCGGCGGGGTGCACAGAGACTCCAACGGCATCGCCGCCAAGGCCGGCAGCAGCTTCGAAATCACCCGCACCCTCACGGGCGAAGCCGCCATCGGTTACATCCAGCGAACCTACAAGGATCCGACCCTGCCGGACCTGCGCGGCGTCCTGTACGACGCCTCGGTGCTGTGGGCGGCGACCGGCCTGACCAACGTCAAGCTCAGCGTCGCAACCACCGCGCAAGAGACCAGTCTGGCCGGCGTTTCCGGCATCCTCTCGTACGACGCCGGCATCCAGCTCGACCATGCGTTTCGCCGCTGGCTGATCGGTACGGTGAGATTGAGCTACGGCCTCGACGAGTTCGTCGGCTCGACCCGGGAAGACCAGCGCTACGCCGTTTCCGCCGCGCTCAATTACAAGCTCACGCGCACCTTGCAGGCCAAGGCCGAAGTGCGTCGCGAGGGGCGGCGTTCGAACCAGCCCGGGAACGACTACGACGCGACCATCGGACTGGTCGGCTTGCGCTGGCAGCCGTGACGTGAAAAAACCCACCTGATCACAGTGCCGCCAAGCGGGTTTGGCACGATCCGCTGCGCCGGGAATTCGTCATCAGGAAGTCGGGGATGAAGGTCGATTATCACATCGTCAAATCGATGGCGAACGCCTATTTCGGGCGCTACGTCGATCGCGAGCGCCGACCCACCTTCTTCGACATCAAGGAGACCTATCCGGCGCTCGATCTGGTGACGCAGGCTTACCCGGCGATCCGCAGGGAATTCGAGCACCTCATCGCCAACGCGAACGAACTGCCGCAGTACCACGATCTCGATACCGGCGAGCGCAACATTTCCGGCACGACGCCCAAGCGGTGGAACGTATTCATGCTCGAGATCCTGGGACACAGGCCGGCGGCGAACCGGGCGCGCTGCCCGGAGACCTGCCGCGTGCTCGCGCGCGTGCCCAACATGATCCAGGCGTTCTTCTCGATCCTCGAGCCGGGCAAGTCCGTGCCCGAGCACGAAGGGCCCTACCTCGGCTATCTGCGCTACCATCTCGGCCTGCGGGTGCCGACGCACGATCCACCCAAGCTCGTGGTCAACCGCCAGGACTACGTGTGGAAGGAAGGCGAGGCCGTGCTGTTCGACGACAGCTGGCCCCACTCGGTCGTCAACGCCAGCGCGGAAACGAGGGCCGTGCTGATCGTCGACGTGCGCCGGCCGCTTCCCACGGTGCCGGACCTGTTCAATCGATTCCTCCTCGACGTGGTCGCGCGCCATACCTATGGCCGCCACGTCGCGCGCAAGGCCGAGCGCTTCGCGGCGGCCCAGGGCAACGCGACGGGATTAGCCGCCTGACGGAGGCGGCCGCACGTTCAAGCAGATTTTTGCGCCGGCTCCAGCTTCGCGGCCATCGTTTTCGTGAAGGCGCGGAGATGATCGATGAAGAGCTGCGCGACCGGGTTCAATGTCCGATTCTTCAGCGTCACGATGACGACCGGCCAAGGCCGAGCAGGCAGGTCGACCGGCAGGACCTTCAGTGGGAGCTGACCCGCGTCAAGGCTCAGAACGGAACTGGGAAAGGCGGTGAGAAAGCGCCCGGTGGCGAGCAGACTGGTGCGCAGGTGGACGGAAAACGTCACCAGCCGTACCTTCGGCAGAGGGAGACCGCGCGTGCGGAAGGCCTCCGCCACGTTTGTGTAATTCCAGGAATCGGTGGGCGGCAGAATCCAGGGCTCGTCGACCAGCTCGGCGAGATCGATCTTGCGCCGGCGCGCCCACCGACTCTGTATCCCGGCCGACACAACCATCTCGTCATTGAAGAGAATATCCACATTTAGGTCATCGGCCTCGCTTGTGAGAGGATTAGTGAGGCGTTCGAGAACAACGTCCAGAGTTCGTTCGCGCAATTCCGGCAAGTGCACTGGAGGAGAAGCTACGTGTTTGACATGCAGAACCACCCGCGGATATTGCTGAGAAAATTGTTCTAGGACCGGCGGCAGTATGGAGACCGCAAGGGATTCCGGACATCCAATCCGCAGTTCGCCAACCGTCGGATCGGCCAGGAATTCGAGGTCGTTGATGCTTTGCCTCAGCTCATCGAATACGACGGTGGCGCGCCTAAATAGCGAGCGAGCATAGATCGTCGGCGCGGCACCCTGCCGGCTGCGATCGAAGAGCCGCACGCCGAGCGTGTGTTCCAGATCCGCGATAACTTCCGACACGGCAGGTTGCGAGACTCCGAGGTCTGCTGCGGCCTGTGCCATACTGCCACGCTGGACGACCGTGCAAAACACGTGCAGGTCCCGCAACTTGAAGCGGCGGCCAATTTGACTCTCCCAGTCGATTTTCTTGACCATCGGAAAAACAATTATATTTTCCCCAGGCGGCAAAGAGATTTGCTTATAATATCAACTGTCAGCCTCAATCAAGGCGCGCATTAGAATGCCTTTATTGGAAGAGAGCTGAACATGCACACGCGAAGAACGTGTCTGGCATCATTCGCTGTCCTTGCCGTGCTGGCCTTGGCCGAACATGCGCAATCAGAAGTCTGGCCGCAAAGGCCGGTAAGGATCATCGTACCGTTTCCTGCGGGTGGAAATACCGACACGATTGCGCGCATCATCGCGCAGCGGCTCGGCGACGCGTTCGGACAGCAATTCGTCGTGGAGAATCGCGCGGGGGCCGCAGGCTCGCGTATGCGGCCTCAGGCGCCGGCGATTTGATCCATCTTTCGACCGTGCTGTTCCTCAAGCGCGCCGGACTCGAGATGATCCCCGTGACGTACAAGGGCAGCGTGCCGGCGCTGGCCGACGTCATCGCGGGTCACGTCCCGGTCCATTTCGCGACATTGTCCGGGGCGGTGCCGCATGCGAGGAGCGGTGCCGTTCGGCTGCTCGCGGTGAGGAGCGAAAAGCGCTCCCCACAAATTCCGGAGGTGCCCACCTTCATCGAGTCGGGGTTCCCCGGATTCAAGATACTCACCTGGAACGGACTGCTCGCACCCGCGGGAACGCCGAAGGAGATCATCGACCGGATTGCGAAAGAGGTATCTGGTGCCGTGAAAGACCCGAAGCTTGTCGAGCGCCTCGCCGGCACCGGCGTCGATCCGCTCGGCAACAGCCCGGAAGAATTCGCCGCCATGATCGCGGCAGATATGGCCTTGTGGGCGGAAGCGGTCAAGATTGCCGGCGTGCAGGAGAAATGATGCAGCCTAGCGGCAAGTTCATTTAGGAACTTCAAATCGAAAAGCGGCACTAGAATCATATACTTGCTAGTGCCCCTTTGTTTCCGAAGTTCGTGTAAGAGAGTGCCGCAATGTATCACGAACTTCGGAAACGGGGCACTAGCCGAGGAGCTGCTTGAGCTCGGCGCGGAACTCCGGCGCGATGTCCGGGCGCGCGAGCGCGTAGGCGACGTTGGCGGTGAGAAACCCGATCTTCGAGCCGCAATCGAAGATGCGCCCTTCGAACCGGTAGCCGAAGAAGGGCTGCGTCTCGCCGAGCTTCAGCATGGCGTCGGTGAGCTGGATCTCGCCGCCCGTGCCCGCGGTCTGCTTCTCCAACAGCGGAAAAATCTCCGGCTGCAGGATGTAGCGGCCGGCGATCATGTAGCGCGACGGCGCGTCCGCGGGCGTGGGCTTCTCCACCATCGAGGTGATGCGGAAGCCCTTTCCGCGCGTCTCGCCGACGCCGACGATGCCGTATTGATCGACCTGCTCGCGCGGCACCTCGTAGACGGCGACCACGTTGCCGGTGCCGACGGAGGCATACACCTCCATCATGCCGGCGAGGCATCCGTGCGGAGCGAAATGCAGCATGTCGGGAAGGAGTAGCGCGAACGGCTCGTCGCCCACGATCTCGCGCGCGCACCACACCGCATGGCCCAGTCCCAGCGGCTCCTGCTGGCGCGTGAAGCTGGTCTGGCCGGCCCCCGGAAGGTCGGCTTCGAGGAGTTCGAGCTCCTCGCTCTTGCCGCGCTTCTGCAGGGTCGCGGCCAGCTCGATCTGCTTGTCGAAGTGGTCCTCGATCACGCCCTTGTTGCGGCCGGTCACGAAAATGAAGTGCTCGATTCCCGCCGCGCGCGCCTCGTCCACCACGTGCTGGATGACCGGCCGGTCGACCACCGGCAGCATCTCCTTGGGCATGGCCTTGGTGGCGGGGAGGAACCTGGTGCCCAGGCCGGCGACGGGAAAAACGGCTTTTCGGATCGGCTTCATGGTCTCTCGGAATGGTCTCGCAGAATGGTATCCCGGTGGGTATCTCGGAATGGTGTCTCGAACCGGCGTCTCGGATGGGATTCGCGCGCCTTGAGGAATAGCGGAACGCGGATTGTTAAGATATCGGAAACCATCTCCGGTCCCAATGGCAGGCGGCTCGCAGCAGGCATGACGGGGGGCCGCGGGCCGGCCCCGAACCTGAGAGAGGAGCAAAATGCCGATTGGTCCCGTTGCGATGAAAGTCGTCTATGCGGCCCTGCTCCTGACCGGGTCGCTGGGGCCTGCCGCGGCGCAATTTCCCGACTTCCGCTCGCTTTTCACGCCGAACACGGCGCCCGGCACGGTCCCTGCCCCCGCCGCGCGCGACTGGAGCGGCGAGCCCGGCGCCTCCGGCCACCCGCTGATGACGCGCGAGGCGATCCTGTCGGCCGCCGCCAATTTCCCCGCCTGCCTCGAGGCGCTGTGGCCGGACGCGGCGCGCCGCGGCGTGTCGCGGGAAAGCTTCGACCAGCACACGGCAGGTCTGACGCCGGACCTGCGGATCATGGACTTGCTCGATTCCCAGCCCGAGTTCACCAAGACGTTCTGGGAATATCTCGATCTCCTGGTGAGCGAGGAGCGCATCCAGAAGGGGCGCGAGGTCCTGGCGCAGCACCGGGCCACCTTCGACTCGGTGGAAAAGGCCTACGGCGTCGACCGCCATGCCATCGCCGCCATCTGGGGCATCGAATCGAAATACGGCACCATGGTCGGCGAGCGGCCGGTGATCCGTTCGACCGCGACGCTCGCCTGCGTCGGTCGCCGCCAGGCGTACTTCCGCGACGAGTTTCTCGTGACGCTGGAGATCCTCCAGCGCGGCGACGTGCGGCCGGACGATCTCAAGGGCTCGTGGGCGGGCGCGTTCGGCCCGACGCAGTTCATGCCGACCGCCTTCAAGCGCTACGCGGTCGACTTCGACGGCGATGGCCGCCGCGACGTCGTCACCTCCATCCCCGACGTCATCGCCTCGACCGCCAACAACCTGAAGAAGGACGGTTGGGCGCCGGGGCAGACCTGGGGCTACGAGGTGGTGGTGCCGCCAGGCTTCGACTACCTGCTGGCCGACCGTTCGCGCCAGTTCACCTTGGCGCAGTGGGAGAAGCTCGGCCTGCGCCGGCCCGGCGGCCAGCCGTTTGCCCGGCCCGCCGAACGCGCCTATCTGCTGGTGCCGGCCGGCGCGCGCGGCCCCGGCTTCCTCATGCTCAACAATTTCCGCGTCATCATGAAATACAACCCGGCCGAGGCCTATGCGCTCGCCATCGGGCATCTCGCCGACCGGCTGCGCGGCGGCGAGCCGTTCGCCCAGGCCTGGCCGCGCGAGGAGCGCGCGCTCACGCGCGAGGAACGGCTCGAGCTGCAGCAACGGCTGGCGAGCCGCGGCTTCGACGTGGGCGAGCCGGACGGCCGGCTCGGCGCCCGGAGCCGCGCCGCCATCCGCGACTTCCAGGCGAAAGCGGGCCTCGTTCCCGACGGCTTTGCCTCGAGCGAAATCCTGAACCGGCTGCGCGGACAGTGAACGGCACGGCGCCGGCCGAGCGGTTTACGGGATCAGGGAATTCATCGAAGAGGCTGATTCATTCGATGAGCTTGTCGGCACGCAGCACGAGGCCGGCCGGAACTTCGTGACCAATCTCCTGCGCGGCCTTGAGATTGATGACGAGATCGATGGCGCTTACCGGGAGGCCACGGGGCCGGAGACCGTGCGGGGTCGAGCGGCCCCGCACGCCACCTGCCTTGCTGGGATGCCGCTCTAGGCTCTCACCTCCGCCGGTTTCCAGATGCTTATTTTGCGGGTCTCCGGCATCAGGAACAGGGCGAGCACGAAGCACACCGCGGGAACGGCGATCGGGTAGAGCAGCGCGTAGCCGATGCTGCCCGTGGACTGGAAGGCCGCCGTGGTGATGAACGGCACCAATCCGCCGCCCCAGCCGTTGCCGATGTGATACGGCACGGAAACCGACGTGTAGCGGATCCTGCCGGGGAAGAATTCCGCCAGGAACGCCCCGACCGGCCCATACACCATCCCGACGTAGCAAACGAGGATGAAGATGATGAAGATCGAGATCGGATAGTTGATGTTGCCCGGCTGGGTGACCGTTCCCAGCCATGAATACAGGGGATAGTAGGTGAGCGACGCGAGCAACATGCCTCCCAGGATCACCGGCTTGCGGCCGATGATGTCGGACAGCCAGCCAAAGAAGATCAGGCTCGGCGTTGCAATGAGCAGCGCGGCTCCCACGATGTAGGCCGAGGTCAGCGGGTCCACCTTGGAAACCTGCTGCAGGAAGTACAGTGCCCAGAACTGGCCGCTGTACCAGACCACGCCTTGCCCGATCAGCACGACGCAGGCGATCAGCACGTATTTGATATTCGAGCTGAGGAAGGCCTCCTTCCAGGGGTTCTTGGTCATCTGCCCCTTGGCCTTGATCTCCTCGAAGATCGGCGTCTCCTGGAGCTGGAGCCGGATGTAGATTGCGATGGCCACCAGCAGGAAGGACACCAGGAACGGAACGCGCCACGCCCACGCGTTGAAGACTTCGGTGCCGAAGTACGTGCGTGTCGCGATGATCACGGCCAGCGACACCACGATGCCGAGGGTCGGAGAGGTCTGCAGCCAGCCGGTGTAGTAGCCGCGGCGTTCGTCCGACACATGCTCGGCGACATAGGTGATGGCCCCGCCATATTCGCCACCCAGGCACAGGCCCTGGATCATCCGCAGGCCGAACAGGGTGAACGCGGCGGACAGACCGATCGCCTCGTAGGTCGGGATCAACCCGATAAATCCCGTGCCGACGCCCATTCCGGTGAGCGTAACGAGGAACGTGTATTTGCGGCCGATCCGGTCGCCCATCCATCCGAACAGGAATGCCCCCAGCGGTCGGATCAGGAATCCGGCGGTGAACAGCGCAATCGTGCTCAGCAGCGCCGCGACCGGGTGGGATTGTTCAAAGAACTTGACCGACAAGACCGCGGCCAGGCTCCCGAAGATATAGAAGTCGTACCATTCGATGACGTTTCCCACTGCCGCGGCGACGATCACGCGCCGGAAGTCCTGTGGAACTTCTGGGCCAGCCATAGTTGTTTCCTCCTATTTCTCAGGCTTCCTACTGCGCGGCACGGTCGCACCGGACCGCCCCCGCAGCGGAAAGCCCCCTCGCCAATCAACTTCGCAATCGCCCCTTGCATTGAAGGCGGGCCATATTGCTCGCTAGTCGGACGAGCCCCCATGTTGCGCGCGCAAAGTTACGGGCCGCCCCGCGCGACGCTAGGTGCAGCCGAGGCGGCTTGTCTGTGCGCAACTCGTATTAGGCGAAAGGTGTAGGGTTGAGACGCAACCCCTTGGCGGCATGGATGATTTTGCGTAAATCGCGCAGGTTCCCCAAGGCGGCCGTGCGACCAAATGTTCCCAAATGTTCAAAGCTTGTGCCGGTCTTTCGGAACGCAATGCGGCAGGCCACGATCTCGCCCGGCAGCGATGCCGAGTCCGGTCGAAGATGATAGCGTCGCGGCATGCTGAGCGGCATGCGAGGATATGGTGCGAGGCTTCCCGGCACGTCGCTGAGAGCATCGCTCTCCGCGGTCGGCCTCTCGCTGCTCCTCGTTGCTTTGTTGACCGCAGCGCTGGGTGCACTGTCGCGTTTCGTCGACGTCGAAACCGTCACCGTCATCTATCTGATCCCGGTCCTGGTGGCCGCGATCCGCGGCGGCGTCGTTCCGGCGGTGGTCGCGGCTTTGGCCGGCATCGGCGCCGCAGCGTTCTTTTTCTACCCGCCGATCTACGACTTCCGCGTCCACAATCCCGTTCACCTCGTCGATCTTGTTCTCTTCATCATCGTCGCGGTCGTGACCGGCCGGCTGGCGACCAATCTGCGCCACGCCAAGATGCGCGAGCAGGCCGACGCCTTGCGCGAGGCCTTGATCGGATCGGTGTCGCACGAATTGCGCACGCCCCTGTCCTCCATCGTCGGCTCCGCGTCGGTCCTCGCGCAGTCGCCGGAGATCGCCAAGGACGGTCGGCTGGCGCCGCTGGTGCATGGCCTGCGCGAGGAAGCCGAACGCCTCAACGACCACATCCAGAATCTGCTCGATGCGACCCGCATCAGCAGCGAAGGCATCCGGCCGCAGGCGGAATGGGTCGACCCGGGCGACATCGTCAATGCCGCGGTCGAGCGCAAGCGCCGGCTGTTGGCGGGCCACCGGCTCAGCGTCGCCGTCGCGCATGATCTGCCGCTTGTGCAGGTCGACTCCACCTTGATCGAAAAGGCGCTCGGCCAATTGATCGAAAATGCGGTCAAGTATTCTCCCCCGACCTCCTCGATCGAGATCAGCGCCGAGCAAATCGACCGCACGGTAAGGATCGCGGTGCGCGACCAGGGCGCCGGGCTGTCGGCGGAGGAAAGGGAGAAAATCTGGGAGCGCTTCTACCGCAGCCCGCGCCACCGCGACAGCACCGCGGGCTCCGGTCTCGGCCTGTGGATTGCACGCGCTCTGGTCACCGCGTGCGAGGGAAAGGTGGAAGCCTTCAGCGCGGGCATTGGGCGCGGCGCGACGCTGTCGCTCCATCTGCCGGTACAGCAGCACGCCGGGGCCGAGCAGATCGAGGGTTCCGATGACTAGCCCGGTTGTCCTCATTATCGACGACGAAGTGCAGATCAGGCGGTTTCTGCGCGCAGGGTTCGAGCTCGAGCAATTCTCCGTGCTCGAAGCGGAGAACGCCGACGCCGGACTGCGCGCGATCACCCTGCGTCCGGTCGATCTGCTCGTCGTCGATCTCGGACTGCCGGACCTCGATGGTGCAGACATCGTGGAACGCGTCCGGTCATGGTCGACGGTACCGATCATCGTCCTTTCGGTCCGCTCGAGCGAAGCGGAAAAGGTGCGGCTGCTCGAGCTGGGAGCCGATGATTACGTGGTGAAGCCGTTCGGCATGGCCGAGCTGCTCGCTCGTGCACGCGCGGCGCTGCGCCGTCAGTCGCGCGGCTCGGAAGGGGAGCCGGTCGTCAAGATCGGGCCCTTGCTGATCGACCTGGCGACTCGGGCCGTGTCCCGCGGCGGCGCAAGAGTCCAGCTCTCGCCGAAGGAATATCGCCTGCTCCAGGTGCTTGCCCAGCATGCCGGCAACGTGGTGACGCACCAGCACCTCCTGAAGGAGGTTTGGGGCGTCAAACACGTGCACGATGCGCATTATCTGCGGATTTTCGTGCGCAAGCTGCGCCACAAGATCGAACAGGACCCGACGCGGCCGCGCATCCTGGTCACGGAGCTCGGCGTCGGATACCGGCTTGCGCAGGATTCGGAACAGGATTCGTCCGGCTCCGGTTAAGGGCGCCGTCGTGTCGACGCGTTTACGCGGAATTTATGCGCATCCCGCTCTTTGATACGCGATCGTTTATGGCCCTTGCTCCTACCGTTGCGCGGTTCGCGCCAGAGCGCGCGCTTTCCACCTGCGTTCGGAAGGTCGCACGTGCCGACACGCAAAGTTTCAGCGTTTGTCGCAACGGATGCGCGTCGCGCGCCGCAACGGACAGCCCGCGCGAGGGAAGCCGGCATCTTGGCGCGACGCGACCGGCTCGTTGCCGAAGTAGCGCTGCTGCGCCGTCGCGGCGAGCCCTCCAAATTCATCGACAACGCCGAGCAGCTGCTGACCCGCTGGTGGTCGAGAGCCAGCTGGAGAGCGCGTGAAGAGCTGCTGAAGTCGGCCGATTGGCTCGTTCGTCTCGAAAGGCGCCGCGAGGGTCAAGCGCATGCGGCGGACCTCATTTCCCGATCAACGAGAAGAACAGCGCCAGCACCCACATGGCGATGGCGATTGCCGAGGTCCACAGCGCAAAGGTGAGATAAGCGTCCCGCAGCACGGTGGAACTGGCCCATTGGGCGTAGGCCTCGGGCGGGCGGAAGTCCTTCGGCAGGTAGAGCCACATCTCGGTCTTGCGGTAGTCCTTGGTCAGCGCTTCGCGCGCCTTGAAGATCAAGATCAGCGCCATGACCGTGGTAAGCGTGCCGCCGGCCTGAAAAGACACGCGCGGCTCGAACGACAAGCCGATCATGACGCAGAAAATGGCCAGCGATCCGAAGCCGCAGGCGCGCAGGATCGTCTCGTACGCGACCTGGCGCATGTATTCCATGTCGCCCCTCTCGTGCCCGGCGGCATCCCAGGCTAACGCAGCACGACCGAGCGACTCAATATCGGTCGGCCGTCACATTCGCGTGTGATCAAAGCGCCGATCCGGACACGGTCGGCGGGCAGGCAACGCAGATATCTGCGGTCGGTTCCGGCAAGCGCTATCGATCGGTCCTTACAGACCGATCTGCAGAAAATTGCCGATCGCCGGCAGCGTCAGCAGCGCGGTTCCTGCGAGCCATATCCACAGGGACGCCTCGGTCGAGTCGTCCTTGGCACCGGTGATGTGCTCATAGACGGCGGCCGGAATGCCGCCAAAGATGATGGTGGCGGTCGATACCATCAACGAAGAGAACATCAGCGTCAGCGATACGCTGCCGAACAGCAACGCCGGCGCCAGGATCTGGACATGGAGCAGCGCAAACAGGAGCCAGGTTTGATTGAACAGACCATTGACCATCCCGAAGAAGGCGATCCCGATGAAATAGAAATTGCGGTTCATGGAGCGGCTCAACCAACGCGCGGGAACGCGCCGAACGCAAGAAACAGCGAGAGCAGGAGTACACGCAGCCAGAACAGCCAGACTACACCGAACAGCCAGACGATGACCGGCGCCGCCGCCTTCGGCGTCACCGGCGCAATGAGTGCGACAAACGGATCGGTGATGCGGCAGAAGAAGCGCCAGATGTAGTTGGAAGAATCCGGCTGCACGATCAATGCGAGCAGGGCGCGGCCGAGCAGCGTGTACATCAGCGCCGCCAGCACGAAGTTCGGCAGGTGGAAATACCAGTAGGAGAAGATTGGATTCGATGTGCCCACGGTTCGCAGGTCCTGGCAGCCGACGCCTTAGGACGGCCGAACGCATTGAACCACGAGATTGCCCCAGGCCGCACGCCCGAAAAAAAGCGGGGTCCGAAGGACCCCGCTTCCGCGCTTGGACCGGATGAAGCGGTCAAGTCTTCTCTTCGAGCACGGTTCGGCCACGGGGCTTCCGGATTTCGTCGATGAAGGCTGCCATCTCCGCGGAGGGTGCCTTGGTCATCGAGCTGACGACGTAGATCACCAAGAAGCCGAGCGGCATTCCCAACAGACCACAGTTGATGTTGTTGAGGTCGAACCAGCCGACCCTGTTGGCCATCGGGTTGGCCGCACTCGCCGGTACGTCGGCAACCCACTTCGGATCGGCCATGATCTGGGCAACGTCGATCAGGGCCTTGCCCGTCTCGGGGTTGAGCAGCGAGCTCATTCCGAAATAGGTCACGCCCATCTGGGGGAAATATCTCGAAACCACGAGATAGAACAGACAGATGCCCCACCCGGCAATGATGCCGCAGATTGCACCCGTTGCGTTAGCGCGTTTCCACCAGATGCCGAGTGTGAGGGCCGGGAAATTTCCGGCCATGGCGAGCGAGAACGCCCAGCCGACCATGGCCAGGATGTCCGATGGTTTCGACGCAGCCAGCCAGGCTGAGCACAAGGCCACGTAGAACAACAGGACGCGCGCGATGATCAGACGTTTGCCGACCTCGGTCGCGTTGCCCCAGAAAAAGGCAACGATACCGGCCGGAACGGCAATGGCGAGAAGTACCCACCAGCGCAAAGCAATGCCGAACCAGAACGGCTGATCGAGATACCACAGCACTACCAAGATGATGGCACCGATGATCGTCCCTTGCACGATGTGCCGCCGCCGTTCGGGCAACGGCTGGATCATCTTGTAATAGACGTCGTGCGAGAGCGCGTTGGCGATAGCGAGCAGCAGGCCGTCGGCGGTGGAGAGCGCGGCCGCGAGACCGCCGGCCGCGACCAGGCCCGAGATCACGTACGGAAGGCCCGCGATCTCCGGGGTGGAGAGCACGATCACGTCCGTATTGATCACGAAGTCCTGGAACCGCAGCACGCCCGGGTGGCCTGCAATCGACTTGCAGGCGTCGAGCACGGCTTGCAGATTAGCCGCGTTCTTGCCGCAGATCTGGATCAGCCCAAGCTCGCCCCAGTTGAACAGCCAGGGCCGGATCTGCGTGAGCTCCCGGCCGATGATGTTGGTGTAGACCTCGAGCTTCGAGAACGCCGCATAGGCGGGCGCCGAGAAGTACAGCAGGAAAATGAACAGCAGCGACCAGGCAACCGAATCCCGCGCTTCCTTGACCGATGGGGTGGTGAAGTAACGCATCAGGATGTGCGGCAGCGAAGCCGTTCCAACCATCATGCAGAAGATGATGCCGAAGAAGTTCAGCGCCGTGTAATTCATGAACGGCTGGATGTGCGGCCTGAGCGTTCCCGGCGGGCAGGCGTCTTTGGTGCACAGGATCGCGAGCCCGTCCTTCAACAATTGCTGCTCACGAGCGCCGATTTCCGCGATCGCCTTGCCGTAGGTGAGTTCCGGGAGCGGGATGGCAAAATGCTGCGTCGACAAGATCACGATCGGCACCAGATACGCGACGATCAGCACGATGTATTGCGCAATCTGCGTCCAGGTCACCGCCCGCATACCGCCGAGCATTGCGCAGAGCAGGATGCCGACGAGGCCGGCGAACACCGCGAGTTCGAACTGCATGCCGAGGAAGCGCGAGGCGATCAGGCCGGTGCCGTAGATCTGCGCCGTCACGTAGGTGAAGGAGCAGCACACCAGCACGATCACCCCGAGGAAGCGGGCGAAATTGCCGCCGTACCGGAACGACAAAAAGTCGGGGACGGTGTAGGCGCCGAACTTGCGCAGGTACGGGCCGACCAGGATCGACACCAGCACGAAGCCGCCGGTCCAGCCGAGCACCCAGGCAATGCCGTCATAGCCGAGCAGGAACAGCGAGCCCGCCATGCCGACGAACGAGGCCGCCGACATCCAGTCGGCACCCGTCGCCATGCCATTGTAGAACGCCGGCACGCGCCGGCCGGCAACGTAATACTCGGAAACCTGCGCCGTCCGTGTCGCGACGCCGATGATGGCGTAGACCGCGAGGGTGAAGAACACGAAGAAATAGCCGAGAATCTTGTTCGGCACCCCCATCTGTTCCAGGATGGCGAGCAGGACGATGAACGCGACGAAGCCGCCGGTATAGGTGCCGTACATCCGGCCGAGCTGCTTGTAGAAGGCATCCGAAGCAGCGGTGGAGGTCTGAGTAGCCATGGTCCTGTCCTCGCTCAGTCTTCTTCCGCGTAGCCAAACTCGCGGTCGATTCTGTTCTGCTGTTTCGCGAACAGGAACAGCTGGACCACGAACACGATCAGCGAGCCCTGCGCGGCCATGTAGAAGCCGAGCGGAAAGCCGAGGATCGGGATGGTGACCTTGTTGAGAACGTGGACGAACATGTGGATGACGTAGCCGAAGAAGAACCAGATCCCGAGATGGATCAGCATCAGGTTGGTCGTCTTCCGCCAGTGCTCTTCTTGGTTGGCGTGACTGTCGGGTTGAGCCATGGGTCGGTTACCTTCCCTGGGATGACCGGACCCGCATGGCGGGACCGGCCGTGACGATGCGGGGGCACCGAGTAATGGCTGCTGCGGCACCCCCAGTTGCCGCTACTCCACGCCCGGTCTTGACGCCGGATCGGGAGAAGTTACGGAAAGTTTACATCGTCCAACGGTCGGGCCTTATAAGACTTTCGGACTAGGGCGACGGATCATCCCCTTGCAATTATTGGATTGAGGCGTACGGGTCCGGCGTGGAAGACGACCGCGAAAGCCCGTAAACCTGGGAGACCGGCTTTGCGTTTTTTCTCATTTTTCCGTCGCCCTGCCCCCATCCGCGACGCGGGCACGCTGGCCCATTTCATCGATCGGAACGCGGCTTTCGTGGCGCAAAAGGGGATCTACGAATACGCCCGCGCGCGCGCCGGGCATTATGCCAAGGTGCTGTTCCGCGAGCCGGCCTTTCTCGCCGCTATCGAGCAGTCGCGCTGGCGCGCCTATCCGCTCGGCCTTGCCTTGGTGGCGGAACTGGTCGAAGGCGTGTTACGCCCGCATGGCGCCGACCAAAGCCGGCAGCGTGACGCGCTCAATGCGCTCGTGCTCTCGATGTTCGACCGCTATCCGGTCCCGGCGCCGTTCGATGCGCGCACCTGGAGCGAGTTGCGCGGCGAGCTTGCGCGCCGGCTGCAGCTGATCGGCCTGCATCCGCCCAAGCGGGCCATGGATATTCCCGTGCCGTTTGCCGAGACCTATTTCAATCTGATGCCCATCCACGAGAAGCTGCGCGCGAGCGAGTTTCCCACCATACGCAATTATCTCCGCGTGACGATGTGCAACATCCATGACGAATTGACCAAGCGCCTCGACGTGGCCGCGGTCGTGCAATCATTGGGCGGGCCCGAGCGAGAGGCGCGATTGCATCGATCGGCGTGACCGGTCTCGGAGCATCCCGATGACCTTGAGCAGCGCCACGCCTCTGATCGCCCTCGACGCCGTGGTGATCGACACCGAGACGACGAGCCTCGATCCGCGCAAGGCGTGGATTGTCGAGTTCGCGGCGGTGCGGCTCGCCGGCGGCCGGCTCGACACCGACGCTCCATACCGGCGCCTGGTCCGTCCGGGCGAGCCGATTCCCGTCGGGGCGACGCGTATCCACCGTATCGACGACGCGGCGGTCGCCCACGCGCCCGGGTTTGCCGGCATCTGGCCTGAGCTTTCCGCCTACCTGGGCGGCGCCGTCATGATCGGACATACGATCGGTTTCGACCTCGCCGTGCTGAAACGCGAATGCGAGCGCGCCGGCATCGCCTGGGCCCGCCCGCGCACGCTCGACACGCGGCTTCTCGCCGAGGTGGCCGAGCCGGACCTCGCCGGCTACTCGCTCGACAACCTCGCCGCCTGGCTCGGCGTCGAGACCGCGGATCGCCATTCGGCATTGGGCGATGCGGTCATCGCCGCACGCGTCTTCCTCGGTCTCCTGCCGAAGCTGCGCGAGACCGGCATCCGCACCCTGGCCGAGGCCGATCGCGCCTGCCGCGCGCTCACCAACGTGCTCGAGGAGCAGCATCGGGCGGGCTGGATCGAGCCCACCGCCGCGCCGATCAGGACCAGCCGCGACGCGACCCGCATCGACACCTATCCATACCGTCATCGGATCGGCGAGATCATGAGCGCGCCCGCAAAGAGCGTGCCGCCGGGCCTGCCGGTTGGAGCGGCCTTGGATCGCATGGTGCGCGAACGCGTCTCATCGCTGTTCGTTCGGCCCGGCGGGAGCGAAAGGCCGTTGCGGCCGGAGGAAACGGGAATCGTCACCGAACGCGACGTGATGCGCCTGCTCGCCGAGCACGGTGCGGACGCGTTGTCCGTGCCGGTGGAACGGATGGCAAGCCGGCCGCTGGTGGCAATACCGGCGGAAGCTTTCGCCTTTCTCGCCATGGCCCGGATGAATCGGCTGAAAATCCGCCATCTCGGCGTCACCGACGAATTGGGCAACGTCGTCGGCGCCATTTCCGCCCGCGATCTCCTGCGGCTGCGCGCGGAAGGTCCGATTGCGCTGGGCGACGAAATCGAAGAGGCGAAGGACGTCCATGATCTCGGACGCGCGTGGTCCAGGCTTCCCCAGGTGGCGGCGGGACTGATCGCCGACAACCTGTCGGGCCGCCAAGTCGCGGCCCTCATCTCGCGCCGGCTGGGTGCGCTCACCCAACGCGCCGCGGTGCTCGCCGAACGGCGCATGCGGGATGAAAGGCTTGGCGCCCCGCCCTGTCCCTATGCGTTCGCGGTGCTGGGCTCCGGCGGCCGCGGCGAAAGCCTGCTGGCGATGGACCAGGACAACGCGCTGGTCTTTGCCGACGGCGCCCCGGGCGGCGCGGAAGATCGCTGGTTCGCGGGCCTCGCGGTCCACGTCGCCGACATCCTGCACGAGGCGGGCGTGCCCTATTGCAAGGGCGGCGTCATGGCGAAGAACCCGCAATGGCGGGGATCGCTTGCCACGTGGCATGACCGCATCGGGGGATGGATTCGGCGCTCGAACCCGCAGGACCTCTTGTCGGTCGATATCTTCTTCGACCTTCGCGGCGTGCACGGCGATGTGAATCTCGCCAACACGATTTGGCAGAACGCCTTCGATATCGCCCGCGGCGAGGCCGGCTTCGCCAAGGCACTGATCGAAGCTGCGGGCTCGATCGAGCCGGGTCTCGGTTTCTTCGGCAGATTCAGGACCGACAAGGGCCGCATCGATCTCAAGAAAGCCGGCCTGTTCGGGGTCGTCACCGCAGCGCGGGCGCTCGCCATCTGTCATCACGTGGTGGAGCGTTCGACGCCGGCGCGACTCTCCGGCATCAAGGCGTTCGGTATCGGCGGCGAACGCGATCTCGATGCGCTTGCCGAAGCACAAGAGGTCTTTCTCGACCTCATCATCGCGCAGCAGATCGAGGATATCGAGCACGGCACGCCGGCATCGAACGCCGTGGCGGTCAAACGCCTGTCGCAGCGCGATCAGGCCCGCCTGCGCAACGCCCTGCGCGCGGTCGGGCAACTCGATGCGCTCACGCGCGACCTCCTCTTCGAAGGCTGAGAGGCGCCACGCGGGTCAAGCGCAATCACCCGTGTGATCGCGAGTCTAGTCCGGCGCGATGCGGAACGGCCGCGGCGCCGGCGCAAACCACGCGTCGAAGATTCTTGCCGCCTCGCCGGAGGCTTCCAAGTCGAGCAAGGTCCGGTCCACGAAGTCCTTCCATCGCGGCTCGTCCTTCTTGATGCCGAAACCGGCGGTCCTCGGCAGATCGTAGTCCGGGATCAGAGCGAAATCCTCCGGCGCGCCGCTCTTGTGGGCAAACGAGAGCACCAGCACCTCGTCGGCCAGGAAGCCATCCACCCGCCCGTCCTTCAGGGCGCCGAAGCAGGCGGCATAGTCGTCGAAAAAGACGATCTGCAGCGCCGGTACGGCCGCCTTGAGCTCGGCGTCGACGCTGGCCGATTTCACCAGCGCCAGCTTGCGTCCCGCCATCTGCTTGACGCCGGTAATCCCGCTCTCCTTCCGGGTCAGGATTTTGTGCGGCGACACGAGATAGGCCAGGCTGAAGCCGATATCGCGCCGGCGGTTGTCGGCGCGCGTCATCCCGGACGCCACGAGATCCACTCGATCCTGCTGCAAGGCCGGAATGCGTTCCGGGTTGATGATGGAAACCTTCTCCATCGCCACGCCCAGGCGCCGCGCAACGTGCGCGGCGAAATCGACGTCGTAACCGACCACGCCCTGCTCGCCCGCACGCGCGCTGAACGGCGGCGACGTCTCGCTCACCCCGACGAGGAGCCCGCGCGCCGTGATCTCGTCGAGCTTGTCGGCAGCGGCGAGTCTGGTGAATGAGACAAATATCACGCCTACGAATCCAACTGCGGAGATGATGTAATACCATAGGAATGATCGGTGCTTTCTACATTCTGGATTTATCGCCTTGTTGGTCAAATATGCTCCAATTTCGTACAGTCCCAAGGCCTCATTGATATTCCAGATCGTTTCGACAATCTCCCATCGTCTGACGGTGGAGGTGCGTAGCACCGCCGCACAGCATACTAACAGGGCAAAGTCGATCAGGAGCAACGAAGCTTTTGGGCATATTGCTTTGATCGGATGAGTATATATCCAAGCGCCCAACAGAATCTGGACAGTCAAGAATCCACTCACAATCCTTACGTCATACAGATCAAGCGAGCGCAGATGTTCGGCTTGCTGCGCATATCGCGCCACAAGAATGTCAACCTCGTGTCCCTTGTATAGCGGCTTTTTCATTAGGGGGCCTTACCTAAGCTTGTGCGCGTCGTCGTAAATCTTATCGCGCATTCGGCAGAAATTTCTCCGTGATCAGCGTGCCCATGTCGGGTTCCTTCGCCAGCGTGCCCATTTCGACGAACGAACGCGCCAGCACGTCGAGCGCCGCGGGATTGAACTTGCCTGTCCGGCTGAACATGCCCAAAAGCTCGTCATAGTCGCGCCTCGCGATCGCCGGCGATACGTCCGCGGTGCGGCGCACGATGTCGATGGTCTGGGCGCGCTGCGCATGCATAAGGTCGACCGTGTCGAACCAGGCGGCGAGAAAGGCACGCACCGCGTTGCCGTTCTGCTCCGCGAAGTCGCGCCGTGCGTAAAAGACGTAGATGTGGAACGTCTTGATCCGGTCGCCGAACTGGACCAGAACGCGGCCGGCTCCGTCCTCCTCCAGCCGGTATCCCGCGTTCGCCTCGACGATCATCCCGTCGATCTGGCGCGTCTTCAGCGCGGCGGTCTGCGCCGCCGTGGTGCCGAGCGGCGCGAGATTGATCCCCTCCGGCCCCCAGCCGAGCTGGCGCGACAGCTCGCGCCCCAGCCAGTGCGTCAGCGAGCCCTTGCTCGAAATGCTGATCGTCTTTCCTTTGAGATCCTCAGACGTCTTGATCGGGCTGTCCTTGAGCACGGCCAGCAGCACCGAGTACGGCGCGTCCGCCATGGCGGCGACGCCGATTTCCGGCGCCCCCTTGGCGACGAAGGCAAGCTCGGGTCCCGAGCCGATGCCGATGTCGATCGCGTTCGCCGCGATCGCCTGCTGCACCCGGGGACCGCCGCCGAAACTGATGATTTCGAGATCGATGCCGTGCTTCTTGAAGATGCCGGCCTCGGTGCCGACCTGCAGCGGCACGAATTGGAAGGTGCCCGCCTGCGGCTGGCCCACCCGCACCTTGGTTTGCGCCAGCGCGGCCCGATCCGCGGCGATGACACCAAGCGCCATGGCGGCGGCGAAGCACGCGGCGATTCCCACTCGTGACATCATGCGTTTCCCTGGCGCTCCGACATTAGAGCGGCGTTTCGGCCGCCCCGCCACTGGAATCGCGTTGCCAGCGCATCGTAGGGTGGGTTAGCGCGGCCCATATGCGTCTTAATTTTCGTGGCGCCGATGCCGCGCGTAACCCACCGTCCGCCTCGCGGCACATGGCGGGTTACGCGCGGGACAAGCGATCGACATTTGCCGCAATGATGGGGCCCGCGCTAACCCGCCCTACGGAGGCGCACATGGCGCGACCAACGGCGTTCGTGACCGGAGCATCGTACGGCGTCGGCGCCGCAACCGCGCTGGCGCTCGCGTGCGACGGCTTCGACGTGGCGGTGTCGGCGACGCGGCCCGAGAACGTGGCGGACACGGTGGCGAAGCTTGAACAGGTGGGCGCGCGGGCCGTCCCCGTCGTGCTCGATCTCAAGTCGCAGGCAAGCATCGAAGACGCCTTCGCCGCGGTCGTCGCGAAGCTCGGCCGCCTCGACGTGCTGGTCAACAATGCCGGCGCGAACCTGCGCAGGCGCGCGGCGGACGTGACGCCGGAAGAGTGGGACGCGGTGATCGCCACCAATCTCACCGGGACGTTCTTCCTGAGCCAGCAGTTCGGCCGCCATGTGATCGCCGCCGGCCGGCCGGGCTCGATCGTCAACATCGCTTCGGCGCATGGGCTCGTCGGCGCGGCCGAACGGTCGACCTACGGTATCTCCAAGGCGGCGGTCACCCATATGACCAGGATGCTGGCGATCGAGTGGGCGGACCACGGCATCCGCGTCAACGCGATCGCGCCGGGACGACTCGACACGCCCTCACCGTCACGCGCGGACACCGATCCAGGCTACATGCAGGCCATGCTCGCGCGCATCCCGCTGCACCGGCTGGCGACCGTGGAGCAAGTCGCCGCGGCAGTGTGCTACCTCGCCGGCCCGCACGCCGCCACGATCACCGGACAGACGCTGGTGCTGGACGGCGGGCTGACGGCGGCGTGAGAATGGCCGGCCTGGGGTATGTCGGTCGATCAACTGTCGCGCATGGCGCGAATGTCCTTGAGCAGCCGGTACAGCGTCAGCGGCTTCTCGGGAAACCTGACAAAGCCGAGGTGCTCGTAAAACCGCTGCGCCGTCTCGTCCTTGACATGAACGACCATGGCGCGGACGCCGGCAAATCGTGCGAGAGGGCAACCTTGGCGATCCGGGGTTTCTCCGCCATGCTCAGTCGAGAATCGTCGGTTCTTTGAGCAATCGCTCCATCCGCGGATGATGCTGCGGAGGGGCATCGAGTGCCGCCATGAACGCCGCCCATTGCTTGCTGTCGAGCCCGATCCGGGTGCGTTCAGCCAAGACCTCTTGCGCGGTGGCGAGCGCACTTTCGATCACGAATTGGCTGATGGTCGTCTGCCGCTCGCGCGCGGCTTCCTGCAGCATGCGCTTGGCTTCCGGCGAGATGCGGATGTCGAGCTTGTCCGATCGTTGGGAAGGGGTTGTCATTCCGGTCTCCTGGAATTCTTGATATAGGCTCCGTCATGAGGAATTTCATCTGCGCGCTGGTATTGGCGCTGCTGCCGTTGTCCGCGGCCGCAGCCGAGGACCTGGAATGGGCCTATCCGGCCACGCCCAAGGCGGAACCGCCCGACACTATCGTCCTGAAGCAGATGCCCGGCAGCGCCCGGCAATACACCCAGGCGCAGATCGACGACCCGTTCAATGCGCCCGACTGGTATCCCGACGAGCATCCGCCGATGCCGCCGATCGTTGCGCATGGGGCGAAGCCGGCGGTGCAGGCTTGCGCGCGCTGCCACCTTCCGTCGGGCGACGGGCACCCCGAGTCGTCGAGCCTCGCCGGCCTTCCGGTCACCTACGCCATCCGCCAGATGGCTGCCTTCAAGAACGGCGACAGGAAGGGCATCCGCACCACCAACATGGTCGCGTTCGCCAAAGCGATGTCGGACGACGACGTGCGCGCCGCCGCCGAATACTACGCGGCGATCAAGCCGAGCGTCTGGACCAAGGTGATCGAGACCGACACCGTGCCGAAAACCTATGTCGGCGCCGGCGCCATGCGATTTGCCGTGGCCGGCGGCGGCACCGAACCGATCGGCAATCGCATCATCGTCCTGCCGCAAGATCCGGAACGGGCGCATGGCCGCGACGCCCATTCCGGTTTCATCGATTACGTTCCCGCGGGCAGCATCGCCAAAGGCGAGGCGCTGGTCACGACCGGCGGCGGAGGCAAGACGATCCCGTGCGCCATCTGTCACGGCCAACCGCTCAAAGGCCTGGGCGAGATACCCGGCATCACCGGACGGCCGCCCATCTACGTGGTCCGCCAGCTCTACGACATGCAGAACGGCAATCGCACCGGCAGCCTGGTCGAATTGATGAAAGCGGTCGTCGCCCAATTGACGGTCGGCGACATGGTGGCGATCGCCGCCTACTTGGGCTCGCGCGAGCCTTGACGGGCTACCACCCGTGCGGCTCGGCGCGCAGCGCCGGCAAGGCGGTGAGCTCAGCCGCGAGCCTGTCGCGGGCGCTCGTATCGAGCGCCGCCAGCGGCGGGCGCGGCTCGCCGCAATCGCGTCCCATCGCGCGCATCGCCGCTTTCAGGCTTGCCACGCCGCCGCCTTTCACCGCCTGGCGCAACGCCGCGATCTCTTCCTGCACCGGGCGCGCCTCGAAGTATTTTTCGCTGCGGCACAGGTCATAGAGCCGGCGCACGAGCCGCGGCGCAATCGCCGCAAGCGAGGAGAACATGCCCGTTGCGCCGATCGCTCCGGCCGAGACCAGGTGCTCAGTCCCGGACAGCAGCTGGAAATCGGGACGAACGCGCGGCGCATCGGTCATCAGCGCGATCATGAACTGCCAGTCGAGGCTCAGGTCGACGACGCCGGCGAAGTTGGGCAGCCTGTCGATGAGCGCGAGGGCAAGCTCCGCCGTCAGCTTCGTGCCCGCCATGTCTTCGGGGGCATTGTAAGCAAAGAACGGGACCGCAACCGCCGACCCGATCCGGACGAAGTGTTCGAGCACCATCGCCGGCGGCGGCGTCCAGTAATAGGGCGTGGTGGCGACGATCGCGGCCGCGCCCGCTTGCTGCGCATCGCGCGCGAGCGCCGCGGCGATGCCGGTGCCGGCATTGCTCACGTGCGCGATCACCGGCACGCGGCCTTGCACCCGGTCGAGCGCGAACGCCAGCACGGCGCGCTTGTCGTCCTCGGACAGGCTGACGGACTCCGCCTGGTGCATCGGCAGCGCCAGCGCGTCCGCGCCGTTGCCGAGATGAAAGTCGATCACGGTGCCGAGCCGGTCGAAGTCGATGCGGTGATCGAGCGTGAAAGGCGTGACCGGCGTATGCACCAAGCCTGGCTGAACGGTCATGGCGACAGGGTCCCGCGATCACCAGCCGTGCGGCTCGGTGTCGAGGATGCCGAGCTCCTCGAGCTGCGCAGCAATATAGGCCTGCCGCTCCTTGCTCGCGGTCGGCAGCGGCGGCCGGGTCGGCCCGACGGGCCGTCCCATGATCACCATGCCGCCTTTGAGCGAGGACGGATATTGGTCGCGGAACAGGAGCCAGAGCCGGGTCATCTTGTACTGCAGCTCGCGCGCGCGCCCCCATGCGCCCGCCATGCAGGCGTCGAACAGCTCGGCGCACAGGTTCGGACAAATGGATCCGGCCGCCGAATAGGAACCGACGCCGCCGAGCGGCACCGAGGGGAGGAGGAACTCCACGCCGGTGAGCATCGCGAAGTCCGCCCGCAGCGCCAGCGCGGCGCGCGAAATCTCCAGGAACTTCTCGCTGTTGAAGCTCGCCTCCTTCACGCCGACGAAGTTCGGCAGGCGCTGAATCAGGCGCGACATTACTTCGCCGGTGATCTCGACTCCGGCGAGATAGCTCGGCGAATTGTAGGAGAGCACCGGCAGATCGATCGCGGTGCACAGCCGCACGAAGTAGGCGTGGATCGCCTCGAGCGAGGGAGTCCAGAAATACGGCGTGATGGCGAGAATCCCGTCGGCGCCGATCTTCTGCGCGTGACGCGCAAGCTCCATGGTGTCTTCCACCGCAAGGGCGCTGACATGGATCGTCACCGGAATCCGCCCGGCCACGACCTTGACCGCCGCTTCGGCGAAGCGCTTGCGCTCCGCGATGGTGAGGTTGAGCGACTCGCCCTTATGGTGCGGCCAGGAGATGGCGGTCGCGCCGGTGCGCACGTGGAAGTCCAGCACCCGCTCGAAGGTCGGAAGATCCAGGCTGAAGTCGTCCTTGAGCGGCGTGACGGGGCTTTGCATGACCCCTCTGAACCGGTTCGCCATGGCTGGTTCCGATCGCGTTTGCCCCGGTCCCGTCCGCGTCCTTTGCTCCTGCCGGACCGGGCCAAGACCGGGATGAACAGGGATAGAGCCACAGCTGGATAAAGCAGACAACTCAGACTGTTAACCAAGGCGCAGCCCAGGCCATCTTCAAGTTGACATTTTTGTGGTCTAGTGCTCCGATTCCGAAGTTCGCATCACTTTGCGGCACCCTCTCGTGCGAACTTCGGAATCAAAGGAGCACTAGCAAGTATATGCTTCTAGTGCGGTTTTGGATTTGAAG
>WNGA01004905.1_pt1 | contig 41800 bp, 40 predicted proteins | sample 5400061 | NCBI WGS metagenome assembly WNGA01 (sample SAMN13153366, study PRJNA577476) | soil metagenome | isolation source: 100 cm soil or saprolite under grassland replicate 2 | place: USA:California | collected 2016-06-15 | reverse complement strand
CCCCACAGCGCGTACGACGCGATGAAGAAGTAATCGCGCTCGCGCACCTCGCGCGCGAGCTGTTTTTCGGGCTGCCACGAGTAGCCGTACTTGAAGTTCAAGTAGAAGATCAGCAGCAAGGTGAAGGTCGCCATGAGCACGGTCATCGCGATCGCGCGGCGGCGGTCTGCCAGCCAGTGGCGCACCGCGCCGAGCAGGCCGAGCGCCCCGAACAGCACCGCGAGCCCGGCCTGAATGGAGCGGGGAAAATCTCGCCCCCACTGCCAGCTGAAGTACTGGAACCACATCCCGAGCTGCGCCCAGAGCGTCGCCTGCCGCTCCCACACCGGCGGCTTGCCGTACTGCTGGCGGGTGAGCACGTCCCACAGCGCATGCAACGTGGTCGGCTCGCCTTCGTTGATTGGTGGGAAATGGGCTGCGCGGATCGGGAGGAAGAGATAGACCGACACGCCCACGATCGCGACCAGCAGCACCGCGACCGCGAAGTCCCAGTTCCGCGCCTGGAGGAACGCGTACGCCAGGGCGCCCAGGAACAGCACGGCCGCGAGCTTCAGCGGGCCGGCGTTCTCGAGCCCGCTCGCCACGATCAGCGCGTAGACGCTGCAGAACACGAACCACTGCGACCACTCCACTCGCCGCGCGGCCTCGGCCGCCGGCCGCTGGTCTTTGAGGGGCGGGTACAACAGCACCACGACCGCCGGCCCGACAAGCACGCCCATCATGTGGTTCGTGGACGTCAGGGCGAGCAGGAACACGATCATCAGCAGATGATGGTCGTGCCCCTCGCCGGCGGGCTGATCGTCCCAGCTCACGATCAGCCACAGCACCAGGGCGATCGAGAGCAGCGACAGCGTGTAGACCTTCTCGTTCACCACCGACTGGTTCCACACCGTGAACGCGGTGGCCGCGACGAGCGCCCCCGCCCCGGCCGCGAGCCGACGCGGCAGCCGCGCGGGAATCCACGCCCGCATCCAGCGCTCGCTCACGAGGAACCAGCACGCGGCCGCGATGGCGCTCGTGACGGCAGCCAGCAGATTGATCCGCATCGCGTACCCCGCCGCGAGCGGCAGTAGACCCCAGACATGGGCGATCAGCACGAACAGTGGGTTGCCGGGCGGATGCGGGATCCCGAGCACGTGGGCGGCGGCGATGTATTCCGAGGTGTCCCAGAACTGCGTGGTCGGCGCCAGCGTCAACACGTACAGCGCGAGGGCGCCCAGCGCCACGAGGCCCGCGAGCAGATAGGGAGGCCGCTCCGCTTCGACGTACGGCGTCTGTGGGTCGGTCATGCTCGCTCGATCGGGGGGGGGGATCAGTTGTCGATGGCGCGCCCGCCCGGGGGGGGCGCGTATGTCGTGTTGGCCAGTATCGCATCCCGCAACGCGACCGCCCGCTCGGCGCGCGCGGGATCGCTCTCACGCAAGGCCGCGGCGATCGTGTCGTACGCGAAGACGTAACCAATCAGGCCATTCTGCGAGGGCACGTCGACCCAACCGCGGGGTCGGGGTCGGGCGGCGGTCTCACCGCCGCGATACACCCCGAACAGGAGCGCGGCGGACCGCGGCACGTCCACGAAACCGCGCCCTTCCACGAGCCGCACGCGGTCGCTCGCCGCCACGGGCCGGGGCACGAGGCGACGCACCAGACCTGCGCCGACCAGATAGGGAGAGAGGCCGAGCTGGTCCGCGTAATTGCCCGTAGAGGTGGAGAAGTAAATGGGGCGCTTGCCCAGCTCATCCTTGATGATCTGCAGCACCGCCAGATCCGACCGCATCAGGTACGGGCGCCCGAGCGTGGCGGGATCGAGCTTCACGGCGATCGGCCCGAGGTAGCCCGTGGCCGGCTGCGCCAGCGGCACGTAGTCCGGGAGCGTGTCGGCCGGGCTGCCAAGATAGTAACGGCTCATCCAGGGTGTGGCCGGCAGTGGCCAGACGTGGCCGCGGTACAGATCGGGCGCGGCGCCCGCATCAAACGTCGCCGGGGCTCGCCGCTGCAGTTGCCGCAGATACCAGCCCGTGTTCGCGAGCGACAGCACCAGTACGCTCACGTCCTTGCGGACGCCATCGACCTCCTGCGCGTACCACAGCGGAAACGTGTCGTTGTCGCCCGCCGTCACGACGAGCGCATAGGGGTCCACCGACTGCAGCACGTCGTGGGCGTAGTCGCGTGCCAGGGTCTCGCCGCTACGCGGCGCCGTGAGGCGGTTGCCCGCGAGGGGCACCAACGCGAGCAGGAGCACGAGTGCCGACGGTGCCCACAGTCTCGCGGGTGCGGGCGCCGCAGCTCGCGCGGCGACGGCCTCTTCGATCCACTCCATCAGGGTCGCGATGCCCATCCCCACCCACACGCCCCACGCGGCGAACGACGCGATGAAGAAGTAGTCCCGCTCGCGGACCTCATGCTCGAGCGCGAGTCCGCGGAACGGCTGGGAATAGCCCCACTTGAAGTTGAGGTAGAACACGAGTGCGACCGTGAGGGTCAGCATCAGCGTCGTCATGGCGAACGCCGCCCGGCGCTCGGCGCGCCAATGTCGCCGCGCTCCCAGCAGTCCCAACGCACCGAACAGGACCGCCAACGACGCTCGCGCCCCGGGGAGCCAGTCCCGGCCGAATTGCCAGGCAAAGTATTGCACGTAGTTCAGCAGCTGTTGCCCGTACAGGACGAGCGTGTGGCCCGGGTTGTCGGGGCCGGGCGGAAACATCGGGTTGTCGAACACCGAGGGCTTGCCGAACTGATCGCGCGCGAGAACGGCTTTGAGCGCCGGCCAGGTCGTGGCCTCACCCTGGTTCAGATACGGGTCGAAGTGCGCCCGAATCGGGATGAAGAGGTTGACGCTCGTCCCGACCGCCACGACGAGCGCCGCCGCCACGAGGACTCTGGGCCGGAGCAGCGCGCGCGGGTCCGTGAGCAGCACGTACACGAGCACCGCCGGTGCCGCGAGGACGCCCATCAAGTGGTTGGTCGCCGTGAGGGCAAGCAGGTAGACGATGAGGACGAGGTGATGATCGCGCCGGGTGCTCGCCGGCTGGTCCGCCCACCGCACCGCAAGCCAGAGCACCAACGTGATCGTCAGCACGCTCAGCGTATAGACCTTCTCGTTCACCACCGACTGGTTCCACACGGTGAATGTCGTGGCGCCGACGACGGCACCGGCGGCCGCGACCAGCCGGCGTCGCCGTGCGGGCGCCACGATGGCCCGCAACCAGCGCTCTCCGATGAGGAACCATACGCCCGCGGACGCCGCGCTCGTCCCGGCCGCGAAGACATTGATGCGGCGGGCGTAGTCGACGCCCAACGGGAGCAGCCCCCACGCGTGTGCCAGTATGACGAAAAGCGGGTTCCCGGGAGGATGGGGAATCCCGAGTGCGTGTGCGGCGGTGATGTATTCGGACGCATCCCAGTACTGCGTCGTGGGCGCGAGCGTCAGCACGTACAGCACGAGGGCGCCCAGGGCCACGAGGCCCGCGAGCAGATAGGGAGGCCGCTCGACTGCGACGTCCGAGGTCTGTGGGTCGGTCATGCTTTCGTGACGGGTTAGTGTCTGAACTGTCGAATGCTGGTGAACACCATCGCCAGACCCGCCTGATCGGCCGCCGCCACGACCTCGGCGTCCTTCACCGAGCCGCCCGGCTGGATGATCGCGCGTACCCCCGCCCGGGCGGCTTCTTCTACCCCGTCCGGGAATGGAAAGAACGCGTCGGAAGCTAACACGGCGCCCTTGGGATCGTGACCCTGCTGGCGCGCCTTGTGGATCGCCAGGAACGAGGCGTCTACCCGCGACGTCTGGCCCGCACCGATCCCGATCGCGGCTTCGTCGCGAGCGAGCAGGATCGCGTTCGACTTGACCGCCCCTACGGCGGCCCACGCGAAGCGCAGGTCGCGCCACTCGAGATCGCTCGGTGGGCGCCTGGTCACCACCTTCCAGTGGGTTTCTTCCATCACCTGCTCGACGCGGGAGCGCTGCTGCGCGAGGAACCCGCCCCGAATCCGTTTCCAGTCCCAACCGGCGGCCTCTCCCGCCGGGAGCCGCACCACGCGGAGGTTCTTCTTCTCGCGGAACACGGCGACGGCGTCGTCCGCGAACGCGGGCGCCACCACGACCTCGACGAACAGGTCCTGCATCGCCTCCGCTGCCGCGCGGTCCACCGTCCCATTGAAGGCGATCACCGATCCGAACGCGGACGTGCGATCCGTGGCGAGGGCGCGCTCGTACGCCTCGCGCGGTGAGCGGCCCAGGGCGATGCCACACGGCGTGGTGTGCTTGATGATGGCGCACGCGGCGCGCTGCACGCCGCTCGTGCTCCAGGGCGCGATCGCCAGGAGCCCCGCGTCCAGGTCCAACAGGTTATTGAACGACAGCTCTTTGCCGGAGAGCTGCTCCAGATCGCGGATGCCGGGCTCCGCGGTCGCGTACAGCACCGCGGCCTGGTGCGGGTTCTCGCCGTAGCGGAGCTCCGGGCGGCGCTCCAGCGCAAGCGTAATCCGCTCGGGCCACCCGGGCGCATCCTGGGTGAGGTAGCCGTGGATCGCGGCGTCGTAGGCGGCGGTGTGGGCGAAGACTTTGGCGGCGAGCTCTCTCCGTAACCCCGGGCTTGCGCCCGGGGTCAGCTTGCCCGCCTTCAGGGCCGCGATGACAACGGGATAATCATCCGGGTCCACGACCACGAGGACGTCTTGATGGTTCTTCGCCGCCGACCGGAGCATCGAGGGGCCGCCGATATCGATCTGCTCGATCGCCTGGTCGAAGGCGACGCCGGGCTGCGCGACTGTCTCGCGGAACGGATAGAGGTTGACGACCACCAGGTCGATCGGCGTGATGGCGTGCTCCGCGAGCGCGGCGCGGTCCCCGGGATGGGCGCGGCGGGCGAGCAGGCCACCGTGCACCTTGGGGTGCAGCGTCTTCACGCGCCCGTCCATCATCTCGGGAAATCCCGTCACCTGCTCGATCGGGATCACCGCGACCCCCGCCTTGCGCAGCGCTTGGGCGGTGCCGCCGGTGGATACGATCTCCCAGCCGAGCGCGACCAGGTCGCGGGCGAGCTCCCCGATGCCGCGCTTGTCCGACACGGACAGCAGGGCTCGTGCCTTCACCAGGTCTCGGCCACGGCTCGGATCAAGTCGGCGAGGCTCACCACGTCCTTCAGGTCCACCACCTCGACGGGGGAATGGGAGTAGCGGAGCGGCCAGCCGATCGGCACGTCCACCACGCCGTACGGGGTGAATACGGATCCGTCGTTGCCGCCGTTGGTGGTGCCGACCTGCAGCGCGACGCCGCGCGCCCGCGCGACCTGAAAGAGCGAGTCCACGTAGGCGGGGGGCGTGACGGACGAGTTGTCGAGCGCACGCGCCACCGCCCCCCGGCCGATCGGCGCCACGGCGAAGTTGGGCAGCTCGAGCGGGGAGTCTGCGGACACGAACGTGTCGATCGCGTGGATGCGTCGCGGGGTCGTGCCGAGCGCCGCGGCCGCCGCCTCCGCTCCCTCGAGCCCGATCTCCTCGCGCACGCTCCAGACGAAAATGACCTGATGCTTGAGCGCCGCGCGGTCCAGGTGGCGCAGCGCGAGGAGCTGCGCGGCGTCACCGAGGCGATCGTCGAACGAGCGGCCGGTGGCGCGTGTGCCGGCGAGACGGACGTACTGCTTGGGCATCGTCACGGTGCTCCCCGGGGTGACGCCGCGGGCCAGGGTGGCCGCGCGTGAGCCGGTACCAACGTCCACACGGAGCGGGGGCGGCGTGTGACGCGCGAAGCCGGAATCGCGCGGCACGAAGACGCCCGCCACGTCGCCCTTGCCGGTGTGCACCAGCGCGGGCTGCGCCTCGAACAGCGACGCGATGAATCCACCGCGCGGCTCGAGCTCGAGCGACCCGTCGTCGCGCATCTCCCTCACCCGGAACCCGATCTCATCCAGGTGCGCGACGAACACGACTGGAGGATTCCCCTGACCCACCCGCACCCACAGGTTCCCGGCGCTGTCGGTCGCGGGCGCCGCCCACGACGGCAACAACCGCGTGACCGCGTCGCGCACGGGACCCTCGGCGCCGGAGACGCCGTAGGTCTCGAGGAGGGGGGCGAGAACGGATTGCGCCTCTGAGATTCGAACGGAATCTTGGGCGGACAGGTAGACCGGCGGACTGGCGGACAGCAGAAATACCGCCACCATTACACAGTCTCCGACCGCCCGTCCGCCCGTCCGCCCGTCCGCCCTCATTTCCCCTCCATCCACGACACGAGCTGCTGGACGAGCGCATCCGCATCCTTGAGCGCCACCGTCTCCACCGCCGTGTCCGCATAGCGCGCCGGCAGGGCCGCGGTCTTGACGTCGTCGAACGGCCCGAGCAGGGCTTTCACGCTCGCGAGGCCGGCGTTGCTCGCATAAAGGCTCTGCACCGTGAACGCGACGACGACGGTGCCCTTCACCTTGGGCTTCGCCTGGACCGCGGCGGCGAGCGCGGCGCAGGCGGCGCGCCGTCCGGCGGCCGGCGCCGCGAGGAGCCGCTCGCCGTAGCGTTGGGGCCGCTTGGCGAGCGACACGGGCGCGAGCAGCGCGATCCCGAGAGCCTGCACCTCGGCCGCCGAGCTGGCGCCTACGTCCACGTACGCGTTATCCACGGTAAACACGGGATCGGGCGCACCGGGCGCGACGCGGCCGCGCGTCAGGTGCGTCGACCTCACGGCGACGACGCCGGGCACCGCACTTTTCGTCCCGAACACGGTCACACGGTGACCCTCGAGCTGCTGATCGAACAGCGGCGACCACGTGCGGCCTTCCCCTCCCCCTCCCCCTCCCCCTCCCACGCGCCGCAACAGCAAGAAGCCGTCGGGCAGGATGTTACCCACGACATAACCGACTTCGTCGAGCGGGCAGGTGCAGAGTCGCTTCGGAGAGCCCTGGCCCAGCGTGAGCGTCACGTTGCCCACCTGATCGCGCGTGCTGCCGGGGAAGAGCGCTCGGAGCGAGTCCACCATCGCCTGCTCGAGACCGGTGACGGCGGTCATGCTCGCGAAGCGGATCGCGAGGCGGTCGACGTCACGCTGGGCGGAAAGGCGGTACGCCGGTAAGGCAGTCAGCAACGCCACCGCGACCGCTACCGCCCTACCGCCATACCGCCGTACTGCCCTATTCGATTTCGACAGCAAGGTTGTCCCCCGTGACGAATACCGAACGTTTCGCGGAGAGCCGCACCGGCCTCTCCGGCACTCCCAACCGAGCCAGCTCCACGACCACCTGCGGCAGCAGCCGGTGCTCCACGTTGAGCACCCGCGCGGCGAGCGTGTCCGGCGTGTCGTCCCGACCGACCGGCACGGGCCACTGCGCGATGATCGGACCCCGGTCGTACTCCTCGTCCACGTAGTGGACGGTCGCGCCGGAGAGCGCGACGCCGCTCGCGAGCACAGCTTCGTGGACCCGGCGGCCGTACATCCCGGGGCCGCCGAACGCGGGGAGCAGCGCCGGATGGATATTAATCACGCGCCAGCGCAGCCGCGCGACCGCGGCGGCCGGAATGCGCTTCAGGTATCCCGCGAGCACGACGAGCCTGGCGTCGCCCGCCGCCGTCACGACCTCGCCGGGATCGTCGGGGTGCGCGAGCACGACCGTGGGCACCCCCGCCCGCCGCGCGCGCTCCAGCGCACCAGCGTCCGCGCCGCTCGCGACCACGTGCGCAATCCGTGCCACGGGCGAGTCGCGCAGCGCGTCGAGCAGCGCCTGCAGGTTCGTGCCGCCGCCCGAGACGAGCACGGCCACGGGAACCGGCGTCACCGATCGCAAGGGGTGAGCGAGCGAGGTCTCGGTCCGGCGACGACGGTGAGCGTGAACGCTCCGGTCGCGAACCGCTCGCTGCTCGTCACCACGATGAAGTAGTCTCCCGCTCGGGGCAGGCGTGCGGTGAGCCGGGCGTTGCAGCGGCCGCCGGAATCGTCGTCCTGGGGCGCCGCGCCCTCGAAGCCCGGACCGAGCAGGAACGCGTACGCGTCGAAGGCGTCCGCTTTGAGGTCGATCGTGACGGTTTGGCCCGCTCGCCCCGCGAGCCGCCACTGCTGCGCGTAGGTGCTCTCCGTGGGGAGGATCGCGTCGCGCCGGGTGAGCGAGTCCCGCACCGTGTCCCCCACCGCAATCGTCCGGTTCCCCTGCGCCGCGAGAACGGCCGGGGACGTGGCGAGCGCGACGAGGACGACCAGTCTCCACGGCTGCATGGCGCCCCGCAATCTGCCGGCCCTAGCCGCCGCGCACAATCTCGGCGGCCGCGGCCGCGAGGTCCGTCACGAGGGGGACGCCGAGGGCGCGCGCCTGCGCCGCGTGCGCCGCGCCGCGACCGGTCGCCACCAGGACGCCGCGCCCCCCGAGCTGCCGCGCGGGCTCGACGTCGCTCAAGCGATCACCCACCCACCAGCACCGGGCGAAGTCGAGGCCGAGGGCGGCCTGAGCCTCGCGAAACAGCAGCACTCCCGGCTTGCGGCACTCGCACGGTCCCGTGATCTCGGGATGGTGTGGACAAAAGTAGGCGCCGTCGAGACGGGCGTGGTGCGCCGCCAGGAGGTCTACCAGGCGGCGCTGGACGGCGTGGTAGGCGGTCGCGTCGTATAGGCCGCGCGCGATCCCCGACTGATTGGAGACGGTGATCACGAGCCAGCCCGCCTGGTTCAGCTGGTGAATCGCTTCTCCAGCTCCGGCGAGGAGGCGGACCTTGCCCGCCTTGTCCAGGAATCCCGGATCCTCCACGATGGTGCCGTCGCGGTCGAGAAAGACGGCCGGGCGATCAGGCATCGAGCGCGGCGCGCACCGCGCGCGCCACGGTCTCCAGCTCGTCGGGGAAGATGGTGCGCGCGTCGAGGACGACGCGATCGTCGGCGATGCGGGCGATGATGGGAGGTTGGCCCCTCCGCAGCTGCTCCGCCAGGATGTTCGGTGCTAGGTGTTGGGGGTGAATGGCCAGCAGCCAGGTCTTCAGCTTCGCGCCCGGGAATGAGCCTCCCCCGACCTCCGATTCTCCCTCGGTCAGCTCTGCGTCCTTGCCCACGTATTTCTGCAACGCCGCTCCACGACGACGTATCTCCGCGACGTCTTCGGTGAGCATGCGCAGCACCGGTATCTCAACTCGCGCCCGCTCCGGATCTCGGTAGAGCACGAGCGTCGCTTCGAGCGCGGCCAGCGTGAACTTATCGGAGCGTACGGCCCGCGCCAGCGGATCCTTGCGACAAGCGGCGATCGCGTCTCGCGTGCCCAGCAGGATCCCGGCTTGCGGTCCGCCGAGCAGTTTGTCTCCCGAGAAAGCGACGGCGTCCACGCCGCTCACGAGGCCCTCGCCCACGGTGGGCTCGCCGGCGAGGCCCCAGGGCGAGAGGTCGACCAAGAGCCCGCTGCCCAGATCGTACAGGCTCGCCGCGCCCCGCGCCCGCGCGACCCCCGCGATCTCCTGCGCGGGGACCTCGGCAGTGAAGCCCGTGACTTGAAAATTGGAGCGGTGCACCTTGAGCAGCAGCCTGGTGCGGTCGGTGACCGCGCCTTCATAGTCCGTCAGGTGCGTGCGGTTCGTGGTCCCCACCTCGACCAGCGTGGCGCCCGACCGGGCCATGATATCCCGCGGCGATGCGGGTCATAGCCTCGCGGGCGGCGCGCGCGAGCGGTGCCCGGCCGAGGTTGGTGTGCAGCACCACGCCGGTGGCGTTGATCACCGGCAGGAGCGTCGGCGCGGCGAGGCGCTGCACCCGCGCGCGGACGGCCGCGCCCCAGCCCTCGGGGGGCGCGGCGCCGCCGTTGGCGCGCGCGTGCTCGATCGTGTCCCGCACCGCTCGTACCACCAGGCCCCGCGGATGTGCGGTGAGGAGCGCCGCGACGTCAGGCTCGGCGAGCAGGGCGTCCACGGCGGGCAGCCGGCGGCGGGGGTCGGTCACGGCGCCTTGGCCTTGGTGGTGTCGCGCGACGCAGGTTTCGGCACGGGGATCTCGACCACCCCGACGGCGTCCGCGGCGACGCCGCTCAAGTTGAACGCCCCGCGCACGCGCACGAGGTACTTCGCACTCGGTGCGAGCGGCCGCGCGGTCTGGACGACGAGCCGGTCGTAGGGGACGGGCCGCTGGCTCAGGAGCTTGCGGACCCGGGCGGTGTCGACCCGCGCCGCGGCGGTGTCTCGAGGCGCCCGCGGAGCGAGCGCCCGGGGGGGAGGGGGGGGTGCGACAGAGGGAGGGGTCGGCCGGGCCCGCGACGTGTCGCGCCGTCCCGTCGTATCCTGCAACCGCTTGAGCGAGTCGGCCACCGCCCGCGCCCGCGCCTGCAGCGAATCGAACTGCGCCGGCCGGTACAGGGCCCGCACGCCCACCGGCGTCGTGTCGGGTAGCGCGAACACGTGCACCGCCGCCGTGTCCGGTGGGCGCGCCGGATCGAGCGGCTGCGAGAAGGTGACGCGGAGGGTGACCGAGTCCACCGACTCGACGGTGCGCATCCGCGGGCCGAGGGTGTCGTGCACGAACACCCAGAGCACGGCACTCGCCGTCGAGTCGACCGTGATGGTAACGGTGTCGAACGCCTCGCGCCGGTCCTGGCGGCGGTTGTTGTTCGCGTCCTGAATGGCCCACACCCGATAACGCCCGGGCGGGATCTCCCGCAGCCGGAAGTTTCCGCCGGAGTCCGTCAGCGCGACGTACGCGGTAGTATCGGGGAGCGGGGCTGCCCGGATCACCGCCTGCGTGAGCAACCGCTGCTCGACCCACAGGAGCGCGGTACCGGTGAGCGCCGCCCCGGGCAGGGCGCCCCCGGTCGAGAAGACGATCGTCGTGCCGGTCTTCGTGACGTTGCGCCGCAGGTCCGCGATGCCGGGCAGCACTTCGAGGTGGTACACCCGGTTCGGCTTCCACCCCTCTTCAGGCTCGACGTGAATCGCGCTGCGGTGCCAGGACACCTTGACGTCGCCTGCGACCGGCGACAACACGATCTTCTGCGCCAGGCCGGTGATTGCGCCCCCCCCTCCGCCCCCGGCCCCGCCGCCACCGGGGCTCCCCGGCGCCTCGTCGATCACCTCGTCGAACTGGACGACGGCCTTGCCGCGGAAATCGGGCACGACCGTTCCAGACTCGGGGCTCGTGCGCAGGATGGCAGCCGGCGTAGTGCGGGGCGGGCCGCCAGGCGGCGCACCCTGGTTCGCGCAGCCGAACGCCAGAGCGCTTAGGAGCAGCCGAGCGACTTGAGCTTGTCGGCCAGCACCTGCCGCTGGTCTCGCCACGCCCGCTCCTTCTCGCGCTCCTTGGCGACCACCACGGCGGGCGCCCGCGCGACGAACTGTTGGTTGGTGAGCTTGGCGGTGAGCCCCGCCAGCTGTTGCTCGAGCCGGGTCAGCTCGCCCGACAGGCGCCGACACTCCTGTTGCACGTCGATCGCGTCCGACAGCGCCACGAAGACCTCGCTCCCGTCGGCGAGCACGGCGTGCGCACCGGCCTTCGCCGCCTTTCGACCATCGAACCCCAGCGCCTCGAGCTGCCCGAGCCGCACGATCGTCTCACGCTCGCCCTCGAAGGCGCGCCGGCCCTCGGCGGTCTTGGGGCTCACCGTGGCGGCGAGCCGCGCCTTGGGGCTCACGCGATACTCCGCCCGGATCGTGCGGATCGCGGCGATCGCGTCCTGCACCAGCGCGAACCGCGCTTCGGCCCGCGGGTCGGCGAGCGCGTCCCGCCCCGCGGGCCACGCGGCCGCCGCGAGCAGCTCGTCTCCCGTTCGGCCCGGCAGCTTCTGCCACAACTCCTCGGTGATGAACGGCACCACAGGATGCAGCAGTCGCACCACCGTGTCGAAGCAGTACGCGAGCACCGACTGCGCGACGGCGGCGTTGGCGGCGTCGCCGAGACGAGGCTTCACGGCTTCGACGTACCAGTCCGCGAGCTCCTTCCAGACGAAGTCGAAGCACCGTTTGGCCGCCTCGTCGAGCCGGAACGTTTCGAGCGACGCCGTCACCTCGCGGATCGCCCCCTGCGCGCGCGACAGGATCCAGCGATCGGCGAGCTGCAGACGGCTCTCGTCGAGCGCCTCGAGCGGCTGCACCCGCTCCGGCAGCTGCGCCAGGATGAAGCGTCCGATGTTCCAGAGCTTGTTCGCAAAGTTCCGGCCCGGCGCGAAGGTCGTCTCGAGGTCGTTGGGATCGAGGATCAAGTCCGACCCGAGCGACACACCGGCGATGGCCGTCCAGCGCAGCGCGTCCGCGCCGTACAGCCGCACCACGTCGAGCGGGTCGATCCCGTTGCCGAGCGACTTGGACATCTTGCGATGCTGGGTGTCGCGCACGGTGCCGTGCAGGTACACCGTCGTGAACGGCAGCCGCCGATCCATGAAGTGGTAGCCCGACATCAGCATCCGGGCCACCCAGAAGAAGAGAATCTCCGGCGCCGTGACCAGCGTGTGGCCCGGGTAGAAGCGCTTCAGGTCGGGCGTCTCGAGCGGCCAACCGAGCGTCGCGAATGGCCAGAGCCAGGAGGAGAACCAGGTGTCGAGCACGTCGGGATCCTGCTCGACCGGGCCGCCGCACTTGGGGCAGGCCGTCGGGTCCTCGCGGTCGGCCCACTGGCGGGGGGGGGCGCACTTGGTGCAATTGAACACCGGGATGCGGTGGCCCCACCACAGCTGCCGCGAGATGTTCCAGTCCCGGATGTTCTCCATCCAGTGCTCGAACGTCGCGTGCCAGCGCTCCGGCACGATCCGGAACGTCGCCTCTCGATAGGCAGCGAGCACCGGCTCCGCGAGCAGCTTCATCCTCACGAACCACTGATCGCTGAGGCGTGGCTCGACGATCGTGTCGCAGCGGTAGCAGCGCCGCAGCGCGTGTCGGTGCGGCTCGATCTTCTCGAGCAGGCCGCGCTCCTTGAGCATGTCCACGACCTTTTCGCGCGCGTCGAAGCGATCGAGCTCGGCGAGCGTCTTCGGCACCCGTGTCGGATGCTCCATCCGCCCGTCCTCGGTCATCACCAGCGGCATCTCGAGCTTGTGCCGCAGGCCGATCTCGAAGTCCGTCGCGTCATGCGCCGGGGTCACCTTCACGAAGCCCGTCCCGAACCCGGGCTCGACCGCGTCATCGGCGATGATCGGCACCGGCAGGTCGATGATCGGCAGCCGGGCGACCTTGCCCACGAAGGCGCGATGGCGCGCGTCCTTGGGATTCACCGCCACCGCCGTGTCGCCGAGCAGTGTTTCGGGGCGCGTGGTGGCCACGGTCAGGTACGGCGTGGGGCCGCCCTCCACGGGATACCGGATGTAGTACAGTTTCCCGTCGATGTCCTTCGATTCGGCCTCTTCGTCCGACAACGCCGTCAGGCAGCGCGGGCACCAATGGATGACCCGATGGCCGCGGTAAATGAGCCCCTCTTCCCACAGACGCACGAACACCTCCCGCACGGCGCGCGAGTAGGCCGGGTCGAGTGTGAACCGCGTCCGGCTCCAATCACACGACGCGCCGATCATCTTGAGCTGCTCGAGGATCGTCGGGCCGGTCTCGCGGACGAACGCCCAGACCCGCGCGACGAACGCCTCGCGGCCGAGATCGAAGCGGGTCTTCCCCTCTTTCGCGATGAGGCGCTCCACCACGTTCTGCGTGGCGATTCCGGCGTGGTCGGTGCCGGGGAGCCACAAGGCCTCCCGGCCGCGCATCCGCTCGAACCGGATAAGCACGTCCTGCGTCACGTTATTGAGCCCCTGGCCCATGTGCAGCACGGCGGTGACGTTAGGCGGGGGGATCACGATCACGTACGGAGCCTTGGGCGAGTCGACCCGGGCCGTGAACACGCCACGCTCGAGCCAGCGCCGGTATAGCGGGCGCTCGACGGCGTGTGGGTCGTATTGAGGCGGAAGCTCGAAGCGGGACTCGGGCATTCCTTATAATAGGCAGGACCGGGGAGGTTAGTGGAGGTTGGTGGAGGTCAGTGAAGGTTAGGGGAGGTTGTGACGCCAACGGGACCAACCTCCCCTAGCCTCCACCGACCTCCCGAACCTCCACCAACCTCCTTAGAATACGTTCCACATGCCTGACGAGTCTCCGGTGCTCGCCCCGAGCCGCATCGCGCGTTGGTTCGCGATCGTTGCGGTGATCGTGTTCACCGTCGCGCTCTACTTCCGCGACGGACGTCGCGTGCCGCCCCTGACGGGCACTCCCGCGGCGACCGGTCAGCCGGCCAACTGACCTGATGCCTCCCGAAATCCGTGTCACGCTCCCCGATGGGAGCGAGAAACGTGTCCCCGCCGGCTCCACGGGCGCCGACCTCGCGAAGGCGATCGGGCCGGGGCTCGCGAAGGCGGCCCTCGCGGTGCGCGTGAACGGCACCGTCTGGGACCTGGCGCGTCCGCTGCCCGACGGGGTGAAAGTCACGATCCTCACGGAGAAGGACCCGCAGGCGCTCGACGTGCTGCGCCACTCCTCGGCCCACGTCCTGGCGACGGCCGTCCGGCAGCTCTTCCCCCACGCGCAGATCGGATTCGGTCCCCCGATCGAGGACGGGTTCTACTACGACTTCGCGGTGGAACGGCCTTTCGGGCCGGAGGATCTGGAGGCGATCGAAAAAACGATGGTCGAGGTTGTGAAGGCCGATTACCCGTTTGTACGCGAGGAGGTCTCGCGCACCGAAGCGAAGCGGCGCTTCAAGGATGACCCGCTCAAGCTCGAGCGCATCGAGGACCTCGGTCCGGACGAGGTGATCTCCGTCTACACCGACGGCCCGTTCGTGGACCTGTGCCGCGGGCCCCACGTGCCGAGCACCGGGCGGATCAAGCACTTCAAGGTGCTGCACGCCGCCGGCGCCTACTGGCGCGGCGACGAGCGCCGCCAGATGCTGCAGCGCATCTACGGCACCGCCTGGTTCACCAAGGACGACCTCGAGGGCTATCTGCGGCGGCTCGAGGAGGCGAAGAAGCGCGACCACCGGGTGCTGGGGAAGCAGCTCGACCTCTTCTCGATTCAGGAGGACGTGGGCCCGGGGCTGGTGTTCTGGCACCCGAAGGGCGCGATGATCCAGCACCAGCTGCGGCGCTTCATCGAGGACACGATCCTCGAGCGCGGCTACTCCCTGGTCTACACGCCCAACGTGACCCGTGAAGAGTTGTTCCTACGCTCGGGGCACCTCCCCTTGTACGCGGCGAACCAGTTCCCACCCATGGCGGCGGGGGAGGGAGAGTCGGAAACCGTGCACTACCGGGTGAAGCCGATGAACTGCCCGATGCACATCCTCATCTACGCCTCGCAGCAGCGCAGCTACCGCGACCTCCCGGTTCGCCTCGCCGAGATCGCCAACGTGTACCGCAACGAGCGATCGGGGACGCTGCACGGGATGCTCCGCGTGCGGGGGCTCACGATGGACGACGCGCACATCTTCCTGCGCGAGGACCAGATCGAGCAGGAGATCTTCCAGCTGCTCGATATCGTGGAGCTGGTGCTCGGAAAAACCTTCGGGCTCTCGTACCGGCTCGACCTGGCCACGCGCCCCGACAAGAAGCTGGGCACCGATGCGACGTGGGACCAGGCGGAGCGCGCCCTCGAGCAGGCGCTCAAGCACCGTGGCGCCACGTACCGCATCGATCAGGGCGGGGGCGCGTTCTACGGACCGAAGATCGACATCAAGTTCAACGACGCCATCGGTCGCGAGTGGCAGGGCGCCACGATCCAGCTGGATTTCGAGCAGCCCGAGCGCTTCGGGCTCGAGTACACGGGCGAGGACAACCGGCCGCACCGACCAGTCATGATTCACCGCGCGATCTTCGGCACGCTGGAGCGATTCGTCGGATTCCTGATCGAGCACTTCGCGGGAGCGTTTCCTTTGTGGCTCGCTCCCGAGCAGGTCCGCGTGTTGCCCATCTCGGACGCGCAGGCGCCTGCCGCGGGCGCGCTACACGAGCGGCTGCGCGCGGCGGGCATCCGCTCGCATCTCGACGAGCGCAACGAGACCCTCAACTACCGGATCCGCGACGGCGAGCTGCAGAAAATCCCCTACATGGCCGTGGTGGGGCAGCGCGAGGCCGAGGCGGGCTCGGTCGCGGTTCGGGGGCGGGGAGAGGGGAAGAAGCAGGTGGTGCTGTCGATTGCGGATTTCGTGGCGAAACTCGGGGACGAGGTTCGCACCCGCTCACTCACACCGTTAGTTTAAGTCCAGTGATTCCCCGGGCTTGCGCCCGGGGTCAGCTAACACCGGTGCACACTGACCCCGGACGCAAGTCCGGGGTGGAACGGAAGGCCGGGATGAGCTCTACCGATCACACGACCGCTGTCATCTTGAGCGCCGTCCGCACGCCCATCGGCAAGTATCTGGGCGGCCTGTCCGCGCTCCCGGCGCCGCGGCTCGGCGCGGTGGTGATCCGCGAGGCCGTGCGCCGCGCCGGGATCGACGCCGGCGCGGTCGAGCAAGTGATTATGGGGAACGTGCTCCAGGGTGGCGTCGGGCAGGCGCCGGGCCGCCAGGCGGCGATCCACGGAGGCCTCCCGGGGACCGTTCCCGCGCTCACGATCAACAAGGTGTGCGGGTCGGGACTCAAGGCCGTGATGCTCGCCGCCCAGGCGATCCGGGCGGGCGACGAGCAGTGCGTCGTGGCGGGCGGGATGGAGTCGATGTCCAACGCCCCACACTACGCGTACGGCCTGCGCGGCGGCATCAAGGTGGGCAACACCAACCTCGTGGACGGCATGATCCACGACGGCCTGTGGGACTCCTTCTCGAACACGCATATGGGGAATCTCGCGGAATACACCGCGAAGAAGGCGGGTGTGGCACGCGCCGACCAGGACGCGTTCGCGCTCGCGAGCCACCAGAAGGCCGTGGCGGCGATGGAGGCGTGCCGCTTCAAGGCGGAGACGATCCCGGTCGAGATTCCCGGGAAGCAGGGTCCGACGGTGGTCGAGAAGGACGAGGGCCCCCGCAAGGACACCTCGCTCGAAGCCCTGGCCGCGCTCAAGCCGTCGTTCGAGAAGGACGGGACCGTGACGCCGGGGAACGCGCCCGGTTTGAACGACGGCGCGAGCGCATTGATCGTCGCGTCGCTGACGTTTGCGAAAGCGCACGGCCTCAAGCCGCTGGCCCGTGTCACCGCGTACGCGAGCGCCGGCGGCGAGCCCAAGGATCTGTTCTTCGCGCCCATCGTGGCCGTGCAGAAGCTCTTGGCGAAGACCCAGACGCAGATCGGGGACTACGATCTGATCGAGGCAAACGAGGCGTTCGCGGTGCAGGCGATCGCCGACGGGCGCGCCCTCGGCTGGGCGTGGGATCGCGTGAACGTGAACGGGGGCGCCATCGCCCTCGGGCACCCGATCGGCGCCTCCGGCGCGCGTATCCTCACGACGCTCCTGTTCGCCTTGAAGGACCGGAAGCAAACGACCGGCCTCGCCACCCTGTGTCTCGGGGGCGGCAACGCCGTGGCCCTCAGCGTGGAGATGCTCTAATGCAGGCTCAGACCGCCGTCGTGTCCGCTCCGTCTCTCACCGGTCGGCGCGCGCTCGCCGTCCTCGCAGGCGTCGCGGTCGTCGCGATCGCGGCCCAGATAGCCATTCCGCTCCCTGGCACCCCCGTGCCGATGACGCTGCAGCCGTTGGCCGTGCTACTCGTGGGCGGACTGCTCGGACCCCGGCTCGGCGCGGGCTCGCTGCTCCTGTATCTCGCGCTCGGTGCCGCCGGCCTGCCGGTCTTCACGCCGTTCGGTGTGCCGGGGGTCGGCCGGCTGTTCGGCCCGACGGGTGGATACCTGCTCGCTTACCCGATCGCCGCCTCCGCAGTCGGGAGGCTCGCGGCCGACGGGCGCCGTTGGAGCCGGGTCACGCTCGCGGTGTTCGTCGGCCTGGCGCTCATCCACGTCGGCGGGCTGGCACAGCTGCTGATCATCACCCACAGCCTGCGCGACGCCGCGCGCCTCGGCACGCTGCCGTTTCTCGCCGGCGACCTGGCGAAACTGGTCATGGCCGTTCTGGTCCTGCGGCCCACCGTGAGTCCGCTGCGCGCGCGCTTATGACGGCGCGCGTTTCGTTTGCGGCATGAGCCGTGTTGCGGTGGTCGGCGCCGGCACGATGGGGAACGGTATCGCGCACGTGTTCGCCCAGCACGGCTGGGAAACCACGCTGATCGACGTCGCACCCGGCCTGCTCGAGCGAGTGCTCGCCATCATCCGGACGAACTTCGAGCGGCAAGTGAAGAAGGGGACGGTCACCGCAGAGCAGCGCGACGCGGCGCTGGCGCGGATCCGGACATCGATGACCCTCGACGCGGTCGCGGACGCCGAGCTGGTGGTCGAGGCGGCCACCGAGCAGCCCGACGTCAAGTTCAAGATCTTCCGCGACCTCGACCGGCTGGCGCCGCCTGCCGCGATCCTCGCGAGCAACACGTCCTCCATCTCGATCACCACGATCGCCGCCCAGACCAAGCGCCCCCCTCAAGTCGTCGGCATGCACTTCATGAACCCGGTCCCCGTGATGCCGCTGGTCGAGGTGATTCGCGGGCTCGAGACGCACGAAGAGACCGTTGGGAAGGTTGTGGAGGTTGTGAAGGGTCTGGGGAAGACACCCGTCGTGGTCAACGACGCGCCCGGTTTCGTGTCGAACCGCGTGCTCATGCCGATGATCAACGAGGCGGTCTTCTGCGTGATGGAGGGTGTCGCGACGCCGGAAGCGATCGACACGGTCATGAAGCTGGGCATGAACCATCCCCTCGGGCCGTTGGCGCTCGCCGATCTGATCGGGCTCGACGTGTGTCTCGCGATCCTCGAGGTGCTGCACCGCGACCTGGGGGACGACAAGTACCGAGCGGCGCCGCTGTTGCGGAAGATGGTGGCGGGCGGGCGACTGGGTCGGAAGAGCGGGCGCGGCTTCTATGTCTACCGCGATTGAGCCGCCGGGCCTCTCGGAGACGCAGCGCCAGATCGTCGAGCTGGCGCGCGAATTCGCGCGCACCAAAATCGAGCCGTTCGCGGCGGAATGGGACCGCCGGGCCTACTTCGCCCGCGATGTGATCGACGAGCTCGGTCGGCTCGGGTTCCTCGGCATGTGCGCGCCGGAGGAGTGCGACGGTATGGGGCTCGACACCGTCACCTACCTGCTCGCCCTCGAGGAGATCGCCGCCGCGGACGCGAGCGTCGCCGTATCGCTCTCGATCCACAACGCCATTCCGACCACGATGCTGGCGCGCCACGGCAGCCCGGCACAAAAAGATCGCTTCCTTAAGGGCATGGCCCGGGGGGAGCTGCTCGCCGGCTTCGCGTTGTCCGAGCCCGAGTCCGGCTCCGACGCCGCGGCGCTGCGCACCCGCGCCGTGCGGGACGGCGAGCGCTGGGTGCTGTCGGGCGCGAAGGCCTGGGCCACGAACGGCGGCACTGCCGACATCATGATGGTGATGGCCCGGAGCGAGCGTGGAATCTGCGCCTTTATTGTGCCCACCGACGCCCCCGGTTATCGTCCGGGGAAGCCTGAGGACAAGATGGGGCTCCGGGCCTCGAACACCGTCGCGCTCGCGCTCGAGGACGTGCGCCTGCCGGCCGACCACCTCCTGGGGGAGGAGGGCGAAGGGTTCGGGTACGCGATGGAGGGGCTCGACGCCGGTCGCCTGGGCATCGCGGTGCAGGCGGTCGGGATTGCGCGCCGGGCGCTCGAGCACGCGGTGGCCTACTGCGCCGAGCGACGGCAATTCGGCCGGCCGCTGCGGGAGTTCCAGGCGGTGCAGTTCAAGCTCGCCGACATGGCGACGCGGGTCGAGGCGGCACGCGCGCTGGCGCACGCGGTCGCGACGCGCCGGGACCGGGGTGAGGACACCACCATGCAGGCGAGCATGGCCAAGCTGTTCGCCTCCGAGGCCGCGATGTGGGTGACCACGCAGGCCGTACAGCTGTTCGGCGGCTACGGCTACATGCGTGATTTTCCCGTGGAGAAGCTGTTCCGGGACGCCAAGGTGACGGAGATCTATGAAGGCACCAGCGAAATCCAGCGGATCATCGTCGCCCGCGGTCTCTACCCCCGCGCCTAGTGTCGCTGCTGACCCCGGGCGCAAGCCCGGGGAACGCCAGGGGCTCGAGCTGTTCTCCCTGCTCGCGGAGCACGAGCACGAGCAGGTCAGCGCGTACTACGATCCGTCCACCGGGTATCGCGGCCTCATCGCGATCCACTCGACGGTGCTCGGACCCGCGCTGGGCGGCACGCGCTTCTGGAGCTACCCGAGCGATGAAGCCGCGCTGATCGACTGCCTCCGGTTGGCGCGCGGTATGACCTACAAGGCCGCGGTGGCGGGGCTCAACTTGGGCGGAGGGAAGAGCGTCATCATCGGCGACAACCGCACCACGCGGCGCGAAGCGTTGTTCCGGGCCCACGGGCGCCACATCGAGTCGCTGAAGGGGCGCTACATCACGGCCGAAGACGTCGGGACCAGCACCAGCGACATGGAGTACATCAAGGCCGAGACGAACCACGTCACGGGCCTGATCGGCACGTCGGGGGACCCGTCCCCGGTGACCGCCTACGGCGTGTACCGCGGCATGAAGGCCTGTGCGCGCTACCGCTACGGCTCGGACGGCCTGGCCGGCAAGTCGGTCGCTTTGCAGGGATGCGGCTCCGTAGGCTATCATCTGGCGAAGCTGCTCTTCGCCGAGGGCGCCGAAATCACCTGCACCGATATCGACCCGCAGCGCGTGAAGCGCGTGGTGGAGGAGTGCGGAGCCATGGCGGTCGCGTCGGATGCGATCTACGACGTGCGGGCGAACATCTTCGCCCCCTGCGCGCTCGGGGCGGTGATCGACGACGCCACCGTTCCGCGTCTGCCGGTGGAGATCGTGGCGGGCGCGGCGAACAACCAGCTCGCCGAGGATCGGCACGGCGATCTGCTCGAGCGGCGCGGGATCACTTACGCCCCCGACTACGTGATCAACGGCGGCGGCCTGATCAACGTGAACGCCGAGCTGCACGGCTGGGCGCCCGAGCGCGCGCGCTCGAAGGCGGGGGAGATCTACGACACCCTGCTGCGCGTGTTCGAGATCGCGCGCGAGGAGGGGATGCCCAGCTATCAGGCGGCGGATCGGCTGGCCGAGCAGCGAATCGCTGCGATCGCCAAGGTGCGGCGGAACTTTGTCTGAGCGGATCTACGTGGGCGCGGACCATGCGGGCTTCCAGCTGAAACAGGCGCTCGTGGACGAGCTCCAGCGGCTGGGCTACGAGCCGGTGGACGTGGGGCCCAAGGCGATGGACCCGGCGGACGACTACGCCGATTTCGGCCGGCCGGTCGCCGCGGCGGTGAGCAAGGGCACGGTGAAGCGCGGCGTGCTGACGTGCGGGACGGGGCTCGGCATGACGTACGTGGCCAACCGGTTTCCGCGCGTGCGGGCGGCGGTGGCGTGGAGCCCGGAGATCGCGGAGCTGGCGCGCAAGCACAACGACGCGAACGTGCTCGTGCTGCCGTCGCGGTTCGTGAGCGAGGAGGAAGGGATGGAGATCCTGCACAGGTGGCTCGACACCGCATTCGAGGGCGGGCGCCACGAGCGGCGCGTCGCGAAGATCGACGCATGATCGATCGGCGCGCCCCGCTCGCCAAAGTGGACCCCACCGTCTTCCAGCTGATCCGCCGCGAGGTGGAGCGGCAGGAGCACGGGCTGGAGCTGATCGCGAGCGAGAACTTCGTATCGGTGGCGGTGCTCGAGGCGATGGGCACGGCGCTCACGAACAAATACGCCGAGGGGCTGCCGAAGAAGCGGTATTACGGCGGCTGCGAGGTCGTGGACGAAGTCGAGCAGCTCGCCATCGATCGGGCCCAGGCGCTGTTCAAGGCGGAGCACGCGAACGTCCAGCCGCACTCCGGGGCGCAGGCGAACATGGCCGCGTACCTCGCCGTGGCGAAACCAGGCGACACGTTGCTGGGTCTGGCGCTGCCGCACGGCGGGCACCTGACCCACGGTGCGCCCGTGAACTTTTCGGGGACGCTGTTCCGCGCGACGCATTACGGCGTCCGCGAGGACACCGGCCGCATCGACTACGACCAGGTGCGCGAGATCGCGCGCCGCGAGCGGCCGCGCATCCTGATCGGCGGCGCGAGCGCCTACGCGCGCATCATCGAGTTCGCGACGCTCAGGAGCATCGCCGACGAGGTCGGCGCGATCTTCATCGTGGACATGGCGCACGTCGCCGGGCTCGTGGCGGCGGGGATCCACCCCTCGCCCGTGCCGCACGCGCAGATCGTCACCACGACCACCCACAAGACCCTGCGCGGTCCGCGCGGGGGATTGATCCTCTGCCAGGAAGCGTTCGGCAAGGACGTCGACAAGCAGGTGTTCCCGGGCCTCCAGGGCGGCCCGCTCGAGCACGTGATCGCGGCGAAGGCGGTGGCGTTGGGCGAGGCGCTCGCCCCCGAGTTCAAGGCGTACGCCACGCAGGTCGTGCGCAATGCGCAGGCCCTTGCCGCGGCGCTTGTCGAGCGGGGCTACGCCATCGTGTCGGGTGGCACGGATACGCACCTGATGCTCGTGGATTTGCGGCCCAAGCAGGTGACCGGCAAGGAGGCCCAGGAATTGCTCGACCGGGCCGGCATTACCGTGAACAAGAACACGATTCCCGGCGATCCCCAGAAGGCGTTCGTCACGAGCGGCGTGCGCATCGGCACGTCGGCCGTCACCACACGCGGCTTCACCGAGGCGGAAATGCTCAAAGTGGCGGAGTTCATCGATTCGGTGCTCACGAAGCAGGACGACACGACCATCGCGCGCGTGAAGGCCGAAGTGCGCGAGCTGACCGAGCAGTTTCCGCTGTACGCACCGCGGGCCCGCGCGGCCGTGGCGGGGGGGCACCATGCCTGATAGCAGCGGCTCGTCCGGCCGGTCCTCCCGGGGCTCGGGCTCCTTCACCGTGCACCCCGCCGAGGAGCTCGAGGTCTATTTCAACGAAGTCGCCCACGGTCGCCCCGTGGGCTTCGTCGCCTCGTCCAAGTGGAAGCCACCGACCGACATTTACGAGACCGACGACGCGCTGGTGGTCTACATGGACATCGCCGGGATGCGCTCGGAGGACTTCACGGTCGAGTACGTGGACGGCGTGCTGACGATCGCCGGCGAGCGCACCGCCCGGCGCCACGAAGGCAAGCCCCACTATCACGGGATGGAAGTGCAGGTCGGTCCGTTCGAGCGCCGGTTCCGCCTCCCCGTGCCGGTCGATCCCGAGAGCATCCGGGCGAACTACGACCAGGGCTTCCTCGAGGTCCGGCTGGCGAAGCTCCCGGCCCGCCTCTCGGGCCCGCAGTCGGTGCAGGTGCACTAAGTGGATCGCCTCCCCGTCCTGCCGCTCGGCCGGATCGTGGTCTACCCGCACGTCGTGCTGCCCATGGCGCTCACCGATCCGCAAGCCGTCAAGCTGATCGACGAGGTGGTGCAGGGGAACAAGCGCCTGCTGCTCGGCGTGGTGCGGCCGCTGGGCGGCACCGAGCCGCCCGAGGGCGCCGTGATGCAGGCCCGCGCCGACGAGCTGTACGAGGTCGGCACGCTCGGCACCGTCGTGCGCATGCTCAAGCTGGGCGACGGCTCGGTGCGCGTCATGGTGCAGGGGCTCGAGCGGGCGCGGCTCGTCGAGGTCACCCCCGCCGAGCATTGGCTCGTGGCGGGGTACGAGCCGCTCCCCAACACGGTGCTCGAGGACGCGCGCACCGAAGCGCTGAAGCGCACGGTGCACGCCCAGTTCTCCCGGGTGATCGACATCGCGCCCTACCTGGGGGAGGAGCTGCACGAGGTCCTCGTCGGCATCAACGACGCCGGCAAGCTGGCCGACTTCGTGGCCGCGAACCTGGACCTGGCCCTGCCGGCCAAGGCCGAGCTGCTGGCGCTCGACGACGTGAACCGCCGCCTCGAGCGGCTCGCCGAGCTGCTGGGCCAGGAGCTGCAGGTCCTCGAAGTCGGCAGTCAGATCCAGGAGAAGGTGCGCACGCGCCTCGACCAGAATCAGCGGGAGTACGTGCTGCGCGAGCAGCTGCGGGTGATCCGCCAGGAGCTGGGCGAGGAAGAGGGGGAGGACGAGCTGACCGAGCTCGCCGGCCGCCTCGAGGCCGCCGGCCTCCACGACGAGGCCAAAAAGGTCGTCGACCGGGAGCTCAAGCGGTTGCGGCAGATGTCGCCACAGTCGGCCGAGTACCACGTGGCCCGCACCTACCTCGAAGTGTTCGCGACGCTGCCCTGGAGCCGCGCGTCGGAGGACCGGCTCGACCTGAAGGCCGCGCGCGACATCCTCGACCGCGACCACTACGACCTGAAGCCCGTGAAGGAGCGGATCCTCGAGTACCTGGCGGTCCGCACCCTCAACCCCACGGCGCGCGGCAGCATCATGTGTTTCGTGGGCCCGCCCGGCGTCGGCAAGACCTCGCTCGGCCAGAGCATCGCGGAGGCGCTGGGGCGTCGCTTCACGCGCGTCTCGCTCGGCGGCGTGCGCGACGAGGCGGAGGTCCGCGGCCACCGGCGCACCTACGTCGGCGCGCTCCCGGGGCGCATCATCCACGCGCTGCAGCGCTGCGAGACGCGCAACCCCCTGTTGATGCTCGACGAGGTGGACAAGATGGGCGCCGACGTGCGCGGCGATCCGACCGCCGCGCTGCTCGAGGTGCTCGACCCGACGCAGAACGGCGCCTTCGTGGACCACTACCTCGAGGTGCCGTTCGACCTGTCGGGCGTCATGTTCATCGCCACGGCCAACAGCCTCGCGCCGATCCCCGACCCGCTGCTCGACCGGATGGAAGTGCTCACCTTGCCCGGCTACACGCCCGGGGAGAAGCTCGCGATCGCCAAGCGCTACCTCCTGCCACGCCAGCTGAAGGAGACGGGGCTCCACACGGAGCGGGCGAGCATCGCCGACGGGGCGCTCGAGCGACTGATCGGGGAATACACGCGCGAAGCGGGCGTGCGCCAGCTCGAGCGGGAGATCCAGGGCGTGCTCCGCAAGGCCGCCCTCGAGGTGGTCGAAGGACGGGCGGCGACCATCAAGATCACCGCGAAGAACCTCGAAAAGTTTGCCGGCCAGCCCAAGGTCCAGAGCGAGGTCGCGGGACGAGAGGCCGAGGTGGGGGTGGCGACCGGGCTCGCATGGACGCCCGTGGGCGGCGACATCATGTTCATCGAGGCGATTCAGATGCCGGGAAAGGGGCAGATCACCCTGACCGGGCAGCTCGGGGACGTGATGAAGGAGTCCGCCCAGGCGGCGTGGAGCCTGCTGCGCGCGCGTGCCGGGCCGCTCGGGATTCCGCTGGACGCGTTCACGCAGACCGACGTGCACCTGCATCTGCCGGCCGGGGCGGTGCCGAAGGACGGTCCGTCGGCCGGGATCGCGATCGCGACCGCCCTGGCGTCGCTCTTGTGCCGCCGTCCGGCGCGCCACGATGTGGCGATGACGGGCGAGCTGACGCTGCGCGGGCGCATCCTCCCGATCGGCGGGCTCAAGGAGAAGCTGACGGCTGCGGCGCGCGCCGGCGTCAAGACGGTGCTGGTGCCGGCGCGCAACCAGAGCGACATCGTGGACGTCCCCGACGAGGTGAAGCAGCTGCTCGAGATCAAGCCGGTAGAGACCATCGACGAGGTGCTCGAGCTTGCGCTGCTCGAGCCGCACCCGTTGCGGCCCGTGGCGGTGCGGGCTCGGACGCCGGGACAGACGGAGGCGCGGCCGTGAGCGACTTCGCGACGCTCGAAGAGGCGTTCCAACGCATCGGCCGGCAGGACGACCGCTATCACGAGCGCGGCTACCTGTTCGTGCTGGCGGCCCTCGAGTACGCGCAGGGCAAGCTCCCGACGCGCCGGCATCTGAGCGGCGGGGAGCTCGCCTGGGCGTGCCGGGACTTCGCGCGGGAGCAGTTCGGGCTGCTCGCGCCGACCGTACTCGGACACTGGGGCATCGCCAGCACCGAGGACTTCGGACGGATCGTGTTCACGCTGATCGACGTGGGCCTGCTCGCGAGCCAGCCGACCGACAAGCCGGCGGACTTCGAGCGGGTCTACGATTTCGCGGAGGTGTTCCGGGCCGGCTATCCGTGGCCCGGGGTGGAGCGCGGATAGGGGGTGTCGGATCGGGTGAAGGGGGTGCCGCATGGACGACGTCAGGGAATGGCCCGCCTGCAGAAAATGTCAGCAAGGTCTCCTCATTCCGTTGTCGGACTACGGTCGCGACGGGGCGCCGATCACGTACAAGGCCTGGGTCTGCTCGAACCCCGACTGCGGGTTCAACATCCGCATCGATAACGGGGAGATCTCCTTCGGTCGCGCGATCGGCCAGAGCTTCAAGTAAGCTTTGGACGCCGTGCGCGCGCCCGCCGTGAGCGGGCGCTTCTACCCGGGAACGAGGGGTGAGCTCGAGCGCACGGTGCGGGACCTGCTCGACGCCGCGGGCGAGGCGCGCCCCACGCCGGCGCGCGCCGCGGTGGCCCCGCACGCGGGTTACGTCTATTCGGGACTCACCGCGGCGCATGTGTTCGCGCGCCTCGATATCCCGCCGATCGTCGTGATCCTGGCACCGAACCACACGGGGGTGAGCCGGGCGCCGGGCGGTGCATCGCTCTGGGAGGCGGGTGCGTTCCGGACGCCCCTCGGCGACGTGAGCGTGGACGACGGCTTCGCACGGGCGCTCCTCGAGACGTCGCCGCTGGTGGGCCTCGACCACGCCGCCCACGCCTCCGAGCATGCGGTGGAGGTCGAGCTGCCCTTCCTCCAGCTCCGGCGAGCCGACGTGCGGATCGTGCCGCTCGTCCTGGCGTGGGACGCGTGGGAGGGATGCCGCGGGCTGGGCGAGACTCTGGCCGCGCTGGTGCGGTGCTGGCCCGACCGAGTGCTGCTCTTGGCGTCGAGCGATCTGAACCATTACGAGCCGGCGGCCGCGTCCGAGCGCAAGGACCGTCGGGCGCTCGATGCCGTCGCGGCGCTCGACGGCGCGGAGCTGCTCGCGCGCTGCCGCAGCGAGCGCATCTCGATGTGCGGCCGGGCGCCCGCGGCCACCGTGATCGCCGCCGCCCGGGCGCTCGGCGCCGTGCGGGCCGACGTCGTGCACTACAGCCACTCCGGCATGGTGACGGGGGAGGACGACGCCGTGGTGGGATACGGAGGAGTGGTGATCCCGTGAATCCGATCCCCGTGCTGTCCGCGACCGAGGCCGCCGCCTGGGATTCGGCCGCCCGCACGCAATACCGGATTCCCTCCCGCGTGCTGATGGAAGCCGCAGGACGAGCGGTCGCGTGCCTGATCGTGCGCGACTATCCCGCCGTGCTCGCCCGCGGGGCCCTGGTCGTCGCCGGGGCGGGGAACAACGGCGGCGACGGGTGGGTGGTGGCGCGCGCGCTGCATGCGAGCGGCATCCCCGTCTGGGTGGCCGCGCTCGACCCCAAGACCGACGACGCGATCGACAACCGCGCGCTCGCCCGCATGGACGGCGTGCGCGAGACGGGCCGGGAAGAGCCGTGGCCTGCCGCCGCCGTGGCGATCGACGCGCTGCTCGGCACGGGCGCCGCCGGACCGGCGCGCGGCGACGTGCTGGCGCTGGCACAGCGACTCGTGACCTATGGCGCCCCGGTCATCGCGATCGACGGACCCACGGGACTCGATCTGTCGAGCGGCGAGGCGCACGGGCCGGTGCGCGCCGAGCTGTCGATCACGTTCGGGGGCCCGCGCCGCGGCCACCTGCTCGCGCGCGAGTGGTGCGGCAAGATCGTGGTCGTCGACATCGGGCTGCCGCCCGCCGATCCCGTATGGCCCATACTCGTAACGGACGAATGGGCGGGGACGCGCCTGCCGAAGCTCACCCCGACGATGCACAAGGGCGACCGCGGCCGGGTCACCGTGGTGGGTGGCGCGAACGGCATGACGGGCGCCGCGCTCCACGCGGCGCGCGGGGCGCTCGCCGCGGGCGCGGGGCTCGTGAAGCTCGTGGCCGCGAAGGAAACGATCGAGGCCGCGCGCTCGAGCCTCCCCGACGTGCTCACGGTCGAGTCGGCGCTCGGCCCCGAGCTCGAGCCCGAGGCCGCGGAGGCACTCGAGTGGGCCGACGCGCTCGTCGTCGGTCCGGGCCTGGGCCGCGAGCCGCCCCGCGCCCAGTTCCTCCAGGCCGTGCTCGCGCGCCGCCCGATTCCGACCGTGCTCGACGCCGACGCCCTCATTCTGTTCCATGGTACCGCGGAGCGGCCGGTGGTGCTCACGCCGCACCTGGGCGAGTTCCGTGCCCAATTCGGCGACGAGCTCGCCGACGCAGCGGCCAACGACCGCTGGGCGGCCGCGGCGAAGGCCGCCCAGAAGGTGAAGGGCACCGTGCTCCTGAAGGGCGTGCCGACCGTGATCGCGGACCTGCGCGGCCCGATTCACGTGGTGGCGAGCGGCAACCCGGGACTCGCCACCGGCGGCTCGGGCGACCTGCTGGCCGGCTTCATCGGTGCGTTCCTCGCGCGCGGTAGCGCGGGGCCCGAGGCCGCCGCCCTGGGCGCCCATGCGCTGGGGCGGGCGGCGGAGCACGGCGCGCGCCAGTGGACGGCGCGCAGCCTGCGTCCCGCCGATGTCCTGGCCGCCCTCCCCGAGATCTGGCGCGCCTGGACCAACACGCAGCCGGTTGGGCCTCCCGTGCTCACGGCTCTGGAGCCGCCGGAGACGGCGTGAAGGGCCGGTCCCTCCGCCTGGGCCCAGGGGGTGAGTTCGACCGCCTGCGCGCCATTTTCGCGACGCTCGGCGCTCGAGGCCGCGACCTGGGTGACGACTGCGCGCTGCTCTCCGTCGGCGGCCGGACGCTCGCGATCAGCATCGACCTGTCGCTCGAAGCGATCCACTTCCGCACCGACTGGCTCTCGTTTCGTGAGATCGGCTGGCGCGCGACGGCAGCCGCCCTGTCGGATTTGGCGGCGGAGGGGGCGGAGCCGGTCGGCGTGCTGGTTTCGGTGGGACTGCCTGGAAAAGGCCGGGGAACCGTGAAGGGCCGGCGAGATCCTGGGACGGAGATCATGAGGGGAGTTGGCGCAGCCGCGCGGAGTGTCGGCGCGAGTGTGCTCGGCGGAGACCTTGTGCGCTCCTCACGCTATCTCGTGGATGTCTGCGTGCTCGGCGTCGCTCAGCGGCCGGTGCGGCGGCGCGGTGCGCGCCCGGGTGATGGGCGGGGGGGCGGGGGGGACGGCTCGCGCCGGCCGTGCGGCGCCGCTTCGCCCGGCCGGTGCCGCGGATCGCCGCGGGGCGCTGGCTGGCGCGGCATGGAGCGCGCGCCATGCTCGATATCTCCGACGGGCTGGCGGGGGATGCGGCGCAGCTCGCGGCGGCATCGGGCGTCGGGATTGCGATCGAGTTGGAGCGGGTTCCGTGCTGGCCGGGTGTCACGCCGCTCGCAGCCGCCCGCAGCGGCGAGGAGCACGAGCTGCTGGTCGCCATGCCGCGAAAGTTTGGGACCGCTGGCGCCCGTGCGTTTCGCCGTGCCACCGGGCTGCCCCTGACGCGCATCGGCGCCTGCACCGCGGGCCGCGGCGTCCGGATTACTGATGACGGACGACCGATCACGTCTCCCCCCGGCTTCGATCACTTTCCCGCGCGATGATCCGCACGCTGTGGTTCTACCTTGTGCTCGTGGTCTCGAGCGTCATCCACTCCGTCGGCGTCATCGCGGCGGCGCTGCTGGGTGTCAAGCGGCGCCCTGGAGGTGGCGGTGTGTACGATTGGGGAACGAACGATTGGTCGCGCCAGATACTCCGGGCGGCGGGGACGCCGGTGCGGGTCGAAGGGATGGAACGGATTCCGAGCGGGCCGGTCGTCTACGCCTCGAACCACTCGTCGATGTTCGACATCTGGGCCCTTGCCGCCACGCTGCCCGGATCGGTGCGGATGGTGGCGAAGCAGGAGCTCGCCAGGATCCCGCTCGTGGGCCGCGCGATGGTCACGGCCGGTCACCTCACGATCGACCGCGCGCATCCGACGCGGGCCCTGGAGGCCTACCAGCGCGCTGCCGCGGTGATTCGGAGTGGCACGTCGGCATTGTTGTTTCCCGAGGGGACGCGGAGCCGCACGGGAGAGCTGCTGCCGTTCAAGAACGCGCCCTTCGGGCTCGCCATCGCCGCCCAGGTGCCCGTGGTGCCGGTGTACGTCGGCAATACGTTCGTGATCATGCCCAAGGGTCGGTTCTTCCTGAACCCGCGGCCGATCAGGATCGTGATCGGCGATCCGATCTCGACGGCAGGGATGACGGTCGAGCAGCGCCAGCAGCTGCGCGACCGGGTGCATGCCGCGATCGTCGGGCTCAAGGCGCGCGTTGACGCAGAGGGCGCCGTCCGCTAGGGTACGGGCCATCATGAGCACGATCATCTCGGTGCGCGCGCGTGAGATCCTCGACAGCCGGGGCAACCCCACCATCGAGGCGGACGTCACCCTGTCGAGCGGCGCGGCCGGGCGGGCCGCCGTGCCGAGCGGCGCGTCTACCGGCGAGCACGAGGCGGTCGAGCTGCGCGACGGCGATCAGAAGCGGTTCGGCGGCAAGGGCGTGCTCGAGGCGGTGAAGAACGTGAACGAGGTCATCGGTCCGCGGCTCGAGGGCGTGTCGGCCGAGGAGCAGATCGCGGTGGACTACGCGATGCTCGACCTCGACGGCACACCCAACAAGAGTCACCTCGGCGCCAACGCCATTCTGTCGGTGTCGATGGCCGTGGCGCGGGCCGCGGCCCAGGACGCCGGCCTCACGCTGTACCGCTATCTCGGCGGGCCGGTCACCAATGTGCTCCCCGTGCCGATGATGAACATCCTCAACGGTGGTGCCCACGCCGCCAATACCGTGGACTTCCAGGAGTACATGATCGTGCCGATCGGCGCCGAGAGCTTTCCCGACGGCCTGCGGATCGGCGTCGAGGTGTTCCACGCGCTCAAGAAGGTCTTGTCCAAACGCAATCTTTCCACCGCGGTGGGGGACGAGGGGGGATTCGCGCCCAATCTCGCGAGCGACGAGGCGGCCCTCGAGGCCGTGATGGCGGCGATCGAGGCCGCCGGGCTCGAGCCCGGGAAGGACGTCGCGATCGCGCTCGACCCGGCGGCGTCCGAGCTGTACCAGGAGGGGAATTATGTCTTCAAGAAGAGCGGCGCCGGCACGAAGTCGTCCGACGAGATGATCGCGCTGTACAAGAGCTGGATCGACCGCTACCCGATCGTGTCGATCGAGGACGGGCTCGCGGAGGACGATTGGGCGGGATGGGCGAAGCTCACCGAAGCGCTGTCCGCCCGCGTTCAGCTGGTGGGAGACGATCTCTTCTGCACCAACATCGAGCGGTTGGATCGCGGGATCGAGGAGAGCGTGGCGAACGCGATCCTCATCAAGCTGAACCAGATCGGATCGCTCACCGAGACGCTGCAGTGCATCGCGCACGCGCGCTCCAACGGATACGGCGCCGTGATCTCGCACCGCTCCGGCGAGACGGAGGATACGTTCATCGCCGACCTCGCGGTGGCGACCGGCGTGGGGCAGATCAAGACCGGGAGCGCCTCGCGCACGGACCGCGTCGCGAAGTACAACCAGCTGCTGCGCATCGCCGAGGAGCTGGGCGACACGGGGTACTACCCCGGCCGGCATCTGTACGGATTATGACGCGCGCCCGGCTGGTCGGGATCGCCGCGGCGGTGGTGCTCGCGGGACTGGTCTTTCAGGCGGGGGAGTACGGCATGCTGGACTGGCTCACGCTGCGGAGCCAGCTCGCCGAGGAACGCCGGGCTGTGCGGGATCTCGAGCGGCAGCTCGATTCGCTGCAGCGCTTGGCGCACGCACTCGAGACCGACCCCATCGCCCAGGAGCGGGCGGCGCGCGAACAGTTCGGGATGATCCGGAAAGGCGAGCTGCTGTATCGGCTGGTGCCGAAAGTCGACGCGGGGAGCGACCCGGCCTCGCTACCTCCCCGCCCCTAGCCCCGGTATCTCACCAACCGCCGACGCCGATCGCCAGACTGACGGCTTCCAGCGTCTCGCTACCACCCGCGCGTACGGCCGCGTCGTCCAGGCGGTAGGCGAGCCGCACCCAGTACGGTCGCTGCGGCGGTCGGTACACCACGCCCGCCTCGCCCCCCTGCACCCGACCGGCGCCCGCCACCAGATTGACGTCCGAGGATAGCGCCCGCCACAGCTCGACGTAGCTCGTCAGGCTCGCCGTCATCGGCGCGTCCACGCGTGCCCGGGCCTGCCAGAACACCCAACGCTCGGTGACCGAGTCCGTGACGTACGCCCGGACGAAGGGACCCACGCTCATTTCGAGCCAGGGGAGAGGCCGCGCGGCGACGACCAGCCGCCCTTCGATGAGGTCGCGCTTCACGGTCTGATCCGCCATCTGCAGCGTGCCGCTCAGGAGGCCCACGCCCACGGCGAATTGATTGAAAACGAGTCGGCCCTCTCCTCCGAGGACCGGCCCGCGCAGCCGAACCGCCCCGGCGCCGCCCCCTCCCGCTGCGGCCGAGTCGCTCCGCACCCATACGAACCCCGCGTCCCCGCGGAACGCCACGGTCGGCCGACCCTGCGAGCCGGCGACGGCCGGCGCGACGAGCGCCAGGATTCCGATCAGTGCGATGGTCCTCATTGTGATCCCCGCTCCGCGATGGTCTCGGGTCCGGCCCGGACGACCAGTCGCATGGTGCGCAGACGGGCCGCGTTCTCCGTCTTCACCGCATCGAGTTTTCTCTTCCAGGCGTCGCGCTGCGATGTGTTCGCGCGAACGTTGGCTTCGAGCGCACGGGGTTTCCGCGCAAAGAAGCCGACGAATCCTGAGACGCCCACCGCCGCGCCGACCGCGAAGCGCGCCCCCCTCCCCGTCGCGTCCTTGCCCTGCGCCATGAGCGACGGGAGCGCGACGACTGCCCCTGCGGCGACGAGCCCCGCCGCGAGCGACCGGAAGGCCGGGCCTGTCGAGGTGCGCTCCGGCAGGAGCGGCGGCGTTGTGAGCGGCGGCGGCCAGGGCAGGGTATCCGGCACCACTCTTTTGACGTCGAGTACGACCTGGCGCGCGCGCGGCCCATCTGCCGTGGGGGTCCGCGGCGTTACGCGCAGGACGTAGCGGCCATTGTCGGCAGGCGCTCCCGCCGCCGTGAGGCCGTCCCACGTCACGAGGAGGCTGTCGGCCACCGGGCCGCTGTACAGCTCCCGTATCTCCGTCCCGTCTTCGCGCGCGAGCGTGACCGCGACGTCCGCGAGCGAGCTCGCGAGCACCGGGACGGAGAGCCGGTCGCTGCGCGAGCGCAGCTCGGTGACGGGCGGCACCGCGACTGCGATTGCCCTGGTCGCCCGGCGGACGTCCTGAAACAGATTCGTGACCTGGGGTGGAAAGATGAGCTCGTCCGGCCGATAGCGCGGGTTGAGCAAAACCAGCTGGCGGAACGCGGCTATTGCGGAGTCGCGCTGTCCCCGGAACAGCTCGGTCGCCGCGAGGTATGTCAGCGCCCGCGCCCGGAGCGAGTCCGCGAGCGCTGCGGCCGAATCGCGTGCCAGGCTCCGCTCCAGGAGCGCCGCTGCCGCATCGTACTCCAAGGCCTGATAGGCCCGCACGCCCTGCCTCAGGAGATCGCCCGCCGACTGCCCACGCAACCCCGGCGCTCCGCCGAGCAGCAGCGACATGGCGAGGACGAGGGTGGCGCGCGTCACGGGTCTATCGCTCCACCAGCGCGATGTCGGTGATGCGGAGCCGCTGCCCCGGCGCCAGGTCGATCACGCGGTCGTACGGCCGGTAGCCGTCGCGCTCCACGCGCAGCCGGTGCTGACCGGGCGCGACCGTGCGATCGATCTGTGGAGTGTTTCCGATGGGCCGACCATCGAGATACACGCTGCCCCACGGGATCGCGTTGACGGACAAGAGGCCCGGTTCCACGTCGCGCTGGTCCACCCGCGACGGGGGGGAGGGGGGCGGCGGCGACGGTCGTTTCACTACCGGGGCACGCGTGGTGACCGGAGCGCGTGTCGCGCGCACGGGCGCCCGTGTCGTGGATCGGGGCGGCAACGGGTCCGGGGCGGCGGCCACGAACGTGTCGCTCCTCGCGCTCGACGACGTTGGAGGAACGCTGGAAACGGGCGCCGGCGCGCGGGCGACGGGGTCTCGACTCGCCGGTGACGCGGGAATCGAGGAGATGCCGAGCCACGCCGCGCCACCGCCCAGCGCGACCAGCAGACCCGCGGCGGCGGCGGCGATCCGTCCGCCCAAGGGTCTCGCTGCCGGGTCCTCGTCCGCGTCGACGATCACGACCGGGGAGCCCGGCCCCTTCTTGCGTGGATTTGCGCCGAACCACGCCGGCCGCGCATCCGGTCGCGTGCCTCCGAGGGCCGCGACGAAGTCGAGCACGCTGGGAAACCGGTCGGCATGCCGGCTCGAGAGCGCGCGGCGCAGCGCCTGCGAGACGTGCATGGGGAGTCCGGGGAGGCGGTCGTTCGCCGCCGGCGGACCATCGCCCATCGGCGCTCCCGTGAGACAGTGATGTGCGATCGCCGCCAGCGCGCGCTGATCCGCACCGGCCGCCGGCTCGCCGGCCCGTGCGCCGTCGGGCGCCGCATCGAGCAGCCCGCGCATCGCGAAGTCGCCCACCAGGACCCATTCGTTGGCATCGACGATGATGCTGTCGGGGGTCAGGGCGCCGTGGGGCACACCGCGCCGGTGCGCGTAGTCCAAGGCGCTCGCGACCTGCTCCAAGATGCGCAGACAGGCGGAGTGCTCGAGCGGTCCACCGGCTTGCAGCATGCTCGTGAGGGACCGGCCGTCGACCTGCTTGGTGGCGCACCACAGGAAGTTCGCCGTGGCGCCGTGGCCGTAGATGGGGACGATGTGCGGGTGATCGAGCTGGGCCGCCGCGTCGGCCGTGGCGTCGAAGCGGTCGGCCGTCGCGCCGGCCGCGTCGCGCGGTAGGACCTTCAGCGCCAGCAGGTGATCCTCGGCGTCCCGGGCGAGGTAGACGATCGGTCCCGGCGGCCGCTCGAGCAGGCTGTCGATTCGGAAGTCGCGGGCCAGCTCGCGTCGCGCGTCGAGCTCGGTCGGCTTGGCTGGTGGGGGAGGGTCCTCCACGGCGGTAGCAACCGCCGCGGAATGTCCGCACAGCCAGCAGGTCTCGGTGGCGTCGGGAAGCTCGGCGAGCGTGCAGCGGGGGCAGCGCATCAGGGCACGCCCACGTTGAAGGGCTCGCTCGCGACGCTCCACGGCTTGGCGTTGCTCGCCACGAGCGTGTAGCCGATCCCGGGCTGGTCAATACTCAAGTCCGGGAAGGTGGCGACCCCATTCACTAGGGAGACGTCGTTCGTCGTCCCCGACAGGTGCGCGTTGCGGAGCAGACTGGCGTCTTGTTCGATGTCGATGGAGATGGTGCCGCTGAAGCTCGTCACGATATTGTCCTGGTCGTCCACCGCGGCGACCTGCACGGGTGGTGTAATCTTCGTACCTGGTGCTGCGTCGCTCGGCTGCGTGGCGAAGGTCAGGTGCGTCGCCGTGGGCGGGGCCGCGCTTCCCCGGGGCGCCGCGCCGCCGGAACCGCTGAACAGCTTGTCGAAGTGACAGCCGACCGCCAACAGGGCCAGCAGGAGAACAGGTAGCGCTTTCATGGCCTTCCCGGTCAGGCATGCAAGCGCCGCACCGCGTCGGCGCGCCTCGTGAAAGCCAGTTCGGGGGGCATCGTGGGTGCCGACGCTGCTGTGTGTGGAGTCGAAGCAACGGGTGTGTCGTGAGCCCTACGGTTGGTGGCCTTGGTCTCGCATTCTGCACGCGCCGGTCAGGGCCACCACTCCCGCCGTCGTGGCGAGCCCGCTAAGTTCTTCCACTGCACTTCGGCGGCGTAGCTCAGCTGGTTAGAGCAGCGGAATCATAATCCGCGGGTCGTCGGTTCGAGTCCGACCGCCGCTATATAGACTTAGCTCGGGTAGGGCAGGTCGCCTTTCACCCAATTTTGGGCCGAGTCCCTCCCCGCCGCCTCGGCGTTCCGCAGGAGTCCCCGTGTACGAAGAGCCGCGCGAACTTTTTCTCACCTTCCACTTCGACACCAACCGCATCAACTCGCGCGGCAAGCTGGAGAACATGAACAAGCTGGAAGGCTGGCGGGACCGAGACCTCATTCTGCTCTACCCGTCCAAGGTAGCGCACGAGGAGGCGATGGCGGGAGGCGATCCGTTGCGCGCTCGGAAGGCGCTCGAAAATATCTATTCCTTCACGATGGCAACGACCGCTGAGGAGACGCAGCGCCTCGCCGAGATCGAGGCGGTGGTTTTTCCAGCGGGCGCGCAGACGCAGAACGAGCGCAACGACGTGGAAATCGCCTTCAATGCTGGCAAGTATGGGACCATCCTCATCACGGCCGACGAGGATTTGCTCCGTTGCAGACCCGAGCTAGCGCGATTCGGTATCCGCATCATGACCGACGACGAAGCGGTCCTGTTGGTAGAGCGGCGGATCGCCGAACGGGATGAGCGAGCTCGCGGCCTCTCGGCCGAGATGGGCATGCCGCTGCCGGATTGGGTGGGGAAGGACTTTCTCTAAGCTGGCGCGACATCATCCTCGCGCCCGTTGGGCTTACTCGCTCAGGAAGGCGGGGACCTTCACCGTCGGCTCGGCGATGATGCGGGAGGCGATCAACGGCTCACAGCACAACGTGCACGCGCTTCGCCACGGTCGGCTCGTGAATCTCGATTTCCTATGTGAACTGCTCGTCGAGCTCGGCCCCGCGCCCCCGCGGCGACGCAAGTAGGAAAGGGGCCCCGGGGCGCTCGTCCCTGGGCCTTGTCTTGTCGCAATCCCGCCCCTCGATGCAGCAAAAATGCCCTTGTGTACGGATCAGGAAGCCCAATACTAGTTGACCGCCGCCGAAGGCGACCACATAACGGAGAGCGAGTCCCATGGATTCCACGCAGCGTTTCGAGCAGCTCGTGCAGTGCCTAATCCACGTCGTCGGGCGTGCGGCCGTTTCGGAAGAACAGGTCCGGAAGATCGTCGCGACGGGAGAGAAGCAAGTTGAGGCGTTCAACCTGTGCGATGGCACGCTGACGCAGAAGGAAGTGGTGGAGAAGGTCGGGCTCGATCAGGGTAGCGTTAGTCGCTCTATGACACGCTGGGTAGAAAACGGCGTCGCGTTTTGGATCGGAGAAGGGAGCGACGCGCGACTGCTGCATATCTTCCCGATCCCGTTGACAAAGGTACCGAGGGCGAAAACCCCCAAGATGAAGAAAACGCCTCGACGGAGGCAGTAGATCTGCGGACCGCTGGCAGAAGCCGCAAGACGGTGTTCCTCCTCGGAGCCGGGGCGACTCGGGGAGCTCTACCGCACGCTCTGCTGAATCGGAAGCGCGTCAAGCCTCCGCTCAATGGTGACTTCTTCCAGGTCGCGGACACATATGCACGGGCGCACGGTCGGGCGTCAGCTGAGTCCCGGCGCCTGCAACGGCTTCGGCGTGTGTTTAAGGAAGATTTGGCAGTTCGAGGCATGCCGAAGATGGAGGAAGCCTTTAGTCTGCTGTACCTCGCTGGTGATTTCCCGGAGATTTATAGGCGAAATCGGGGTCGCAGGCCTGCCCCAGGTCGCCGTCAAGAAATCGAGGACTTCTTGAGGCTCGCCTTTGGCATCCTCGCGTTCCTCGACAACCCCGCGACGATTACCACGGGCTATGATCGCCTCGTCACAAAGCTTGAGAAGGGTGACACGATCATCACTCTCAACTACGATACGCTTTTGGATTCGGCGCTGTGGCGTCAGGGCTGGGACCCGAAACGTGGGTACAGTCTTGCCGGTGGCCATGGCAAGGTTCGGTGGTCGGTCAAAACAGGTCCGGCGCGCACCGACCTGTCAGCGATCCGCCTCCTCAAGCTGCACGGCTCCGTCAATTGGTTCGTCCGAGGGAACTTCTCGCGTCTCGACGCAGCCTTCACGAAGAAGCCGGTGCGTGTCAGCCCGCCACGGACGAACGAGATCTCGGGCCACATTAGACAAATCGTCCCGCCAATTTACGGGAAGACCTTCAAGCACGATCATTGGCGGCGCCTGTGGGATCTTGCGTACGGGGCCCTCCGCGAGGCGGAGGTTCTTGTGGTCATCGGCTGCTCGCTCATAGACACCGACTTTCACCTTCGGGCCTTGGTTAGTCGCGTCGCGAAGTGGCGGAAGAAGCAAGGTTCGCCCTTTCGATCCGTCGTCTTCGTGGATCGCAAAGTCGGCGTGCGACGGAAGTGGCGGCGCGTACTGCGTGGGACCAGCACCGAGTATGAGGACATCAATGGGCTTGACAAGCTCCTCAGCTAGTCGCACTCAGCGTGAACGAACCAGGAGGGAACGGACCAAACGTGACGACGAAAAAGCGCAAGAAGAGGGGCAACGTGGTCAACTCGACCGAGGGCGTCATGGTAAGGCGACTCGACGCGATTCTCGAAGCGCTTCAGAACCTCTTGATCATGGAGGGGCACAGCGCCGGGATGAAGAAGGCGAAGGTGCGGACGATGGTGAAGGTAGCCGATGCACGTGTTTCGAAGGTCTGGCGTCAGCTCGAGGGCGCGAGAAAGGCGAATGCTAAGAAGTAAGGACTGAGCGCGTTTTGCCTCGAGTTTTCCCGCAACGACGGTCCCCGTGCGGGACTCGCGTCCGGCAGACCGCCGGAAACGCAGGACAGAACGGACAGGACGGGACGTTGGCGCCTAGGCCAGGTTGAAATCATAATCCACGGGTCGTCGGTTCGAGTCCGACCGCCGTATATATAGACTTCGCTCGGCAAGGGCAGGCGATTTTCATCCAGTTTTTGCGCCGTTCACGCCCTTCAAGCAGGACAGCGCATCGGAGAGCGCGAACATGAGCTTCACCTTCGATCTGAACACGCTCCTCAGCGTCGCGTTCGGTTCCGCCGTCACATGGTGGGTGGCGCGGGTCTACTACAAGCGAGCTGGGCTAGAACTCGCACGTGAACCCCGCGAGCTGCGCCGACTCTCCACACGTTTTTAGCCGCCGATTCTTCGCCAGCTTCGCCTCTTGCTCATACTTCCGGGCGCGCCTGTAGCGCACGTACAGTGAAGGGTGCGGCCGTCGCTGTTCTTCGTTTTCCCGACGACGCAGCTGATCGTCTCGTCCTCTCCGTCCACGCAGCTCCACGTAAGCGGCCAGATCCTGGATGGCATGTGCCAGCCCGTGAGCGACCCGAACTTGATAGAATCAGGACCGCCTAGAAATCGTCAAGCGTGCCCTCCATCCATTGATAGGTGCTCGTACCGACGCCCCCCGCGCGCTCGGCTTCGAGCGCCGCCTGGTGACTCGGACCCTCATACAGCACGCGCCCGTACAGCGACGTGACCCGATAACACTCAATAGCCGGCAGCCCAGCTCTCTCTCTTTCCGCCCGCACCGACAGTAGTGGGAAGTACGTGTGACGGCCCTTGCAGCGCAGCCCAGCGGGCTCCTGGTAAATGAAGATGCCACTACGGGTCTCATCGCCGCAGAAGCAACACTGCATGACAGTCGTGTCCTCTTTGGGGCGCGTCGGCTTCTGACCGGACAACGCCTGCGGCGTTTGCGACCAGCAGTTGTCGCACATCGCGTGGGTCCAAGTCGTCGCGTGTACAAACGGTTCTATGCCGCTCGCGGGTGTACGCGGGCTACCAGGCTTCACCAGTTTCCAGGGCATCCGCGCCTCCTTTCCTCATGTCTCGCAGCCGGGATCCTCGGCCAGGTTGGTTCGCCGCGCGGCCTGCATCGCGAGCCGGTCACACGATTCGTTCTCCGGATCCCCAGCGTGACCGCGCACCCGAACGAATCGAACTGGGTGCGGCTCGCAAGCGGCTACCAGCTGCTCCCACAGGTCCCGGTTCAGCACCGGCTTCTCCTCCCCTGCATGATCGGCTTGGCGCAGCGCAACCGCCACCACCCGTGATGCTTCCAATAGGGCCGGTCACTCCGCCACCGCGTGGTTGGGCTCCCTTGGGCCCGCAGCACAATTTCCCGCTCTGGTCCTTGCTATGAGCGACGCGACGGCACGATAGGCGACCAGTGTCCTACCGCCATTCGCGCCGACGAGTCTCGCGAGTCTCGGATGACTTTCCAGCCATGCCAACGGAATAAGTAACCGGCAGATCGCACATCTGGATCGTTCGCTCGAACGTGCTCGCCGCACTCAGCGGGAAGGGTCTCGCCATGCCGGCGAGATGGGGAGAAGGGACTGCGGGTTACTTTTTGGGCGCTGGAGGATCGCGGCCCAGGCGTAGACGGCGCGGTACCCATGCCCAGCAGCCGGTCAGGTTCTCGGCAAGTCCCGCGCAGCGATCAAATAGGAAACGGGATCAAATCTACGAAAGTCCGAAAGGGCCCTTCGCTTCTTAGCGATCTTCAACGTCGCCGCGCCGATCTCAAACGCAGCAGCAACCGTAGCACCAACTGCTAACGGTGCTCCAAAGGCAATGGTTATCGTCCCAGCGCCCAGAGCCGCTAGGGACTTCGACGAAAAAACGCACTCCAAGGCGCCGGCTATCGTTTCGAAGCCAAATTTCTTGAGGGCTTCGTCGTGCATTTCGATGGCCAAGAGCAGGGAGTCTTCAATGTACTCCTTCGGTTTCCCGTCAAACTTCTCGTGGAAAAATAGGCGAAGGTTCTGCAGCTTCCGAAGCGACTCAGTGTCTTCACGGAAGTCAACGAGATGCCTCCAACTGACATGGTCAACATCGACAATGTTTAGTCCTGCCAGTTGGCACGCAACATCCTCTGTAGCCTCTGACTCCTTACCAAGCGGATCTATACCATGGACGCCGTTGATGGGCTCGGCAACCGACTCAAGCACTTGCGCCATGTCGGCGTACAAAGCCGGTAGTTGCCTTTTAGCGCGACTTTCCAATGTCTCGCCATTCGGCAGGCTTGTGATTCCGAGCGATTCAGGAAAGGCCACCAAGTAGCTTGCTGAGTATTTCACGACTCCCCGATGTACGGAACGCGGGGCCTCTGGATCAACTAGGCTGGGCGGGAGGAGCTTTTGTAGGATGTCAAAGAGTTGCGGTTCGCCGGAACCCTGCACGGGGATCAGCTCTGACAGCTCCAGGGGGACCACATGATCGCAATAGAGGGAGGCTTGTTTTGCGTTCTTGAACGCGACGACGGTAGACCTAGTAGCGTACGACATGGCTCAACCTCGATCGGCGCAAGGCCCAATTCATGGCACGTAAGCTGCGGGCCCCGGCACACGGGCGCAACCAAGGGGGCCGTCGGCCGAGGAACGCTGGCGCCGCAAGACTCCGCTTCCTTGAAAGCCATTACAGCCGGTCGGCTACACACGCGTAAGCTGCAGGCCGATGCTGGCTGATGCAACGGCTCAGCGGCTTACCGCCGTGACGGCTTCCCCGCAACGGCAAGAGTGTAGGCGACGAGCAGTTCGGACGTCTGGATCGTTCGCTCGAAGGCTCGACATTGCTTCCTCCGCATAATGGGTGGCTGCTGCTTTCTTCGCTTCGCGAAATGCGCGCGTCCACTCCGCGTCCTTCTTGATCAGCCGCGAGAGAAAGACCTGCGAGATGCCGTAGCTCTGCGCGATCGCGGCTTGGGTTTCTGCGTTGGCGACGCGCTCAAACACGGCCGCCTCCCAACCGCCGAGCTGCTCGATCTGCTGCAACACGAACCCTTCAGTAGGCTTTGAGACCGTAGTCAGTCAGATTCCTTTCCCGGTCTGATGGGACAGATCGTGGGACTTAGGCTTGTATGGACTTGTGTTGGCTCGTGCTACTCGGGCGCGCTTGTGCTCCAAACGGAACAAACAGAAAGGAGGTGGCGTGAGGAGGGCGGTGCCGGGTCGAGCGCGGCACGCAATCATAATCCGCGGGTCGTCGGTTCGAGTCCGACCGCCGCTATCAGAGCCAACCCCTACGAATGACCGGGTTGGCTCTTTTGCTGGGCCGTCCTCTATTCCTTGACCTA
>WNGA01001187.1_pt1 | contig 41807 bp, 40 predicted proteins | sample 5400061 | NCBI WGS metagenome assembly WNGA01 (sample SAMN13153366, study PRJNA577476) | soil metagenome | isolation source: 100 cm soil or saprolite under grassland replicate 2 | place: USA:California | collected 2016-06-15 | reverse complement strand
GCTGCAGATTCCTGCGCCGTCGGGCGCGGCGGCGGCGTCGGTCGAGTCCATCGGGCTCCTGTTCAAGCCGATCACACTTCCGCTCGGCGGGTGGATGACGGTGGTGGGTGGAGCCTTGGTCCTGGGGCTTGTCATCGGCGGCACCTTTATCGGCGGCCGTGGGCAGGCACCACCGGTTACCGTCATCAGCTCGCGGCCCGCGACCACGCCGATCGGGCCGCCGGTCGTCCAGCCGGTCACGCCGACCACCGTGCCGGTCGCGCCGCCGCCGGCGTCGTCCAGGATCGTCGTCGAGCCGACCGGTCCGACTGGCCCGCCGCCGGCGACCGGTGCGCCAATCACGCCGCCGCCGGCCACCGGGACGGCGCCGCCGCCACTGGGAGGGCCCGAGTTCGGGGAGCCAGCGCCGAAGGCAATCAAGCGTCTGTTGCCGCCCAAACCGCGCAAGCCGTCGCTCACGTTGCCGGATGATCCGGCCGCCGCCCCAAAACCCGCGAAGCCGAAGCCCGGCAAGCCGGCCAAGCCGTGGGTAGATCCGTTCGCCCAATAGTCTCGCGATTCCGTTTGATGCAATCGCGGGCGCCCGCGGCCTAACCCCGATGCCGTGTGGTCGAGCCGCTGTTTCGCGCCGTTGATCGTGCCCTTGCTGGCGCTGGTGGCGCTGGTCTGGCCGCCACTCAGCTCGGGCGCGGAGCCGGTTCAACCACCGCCCTCGATGCGCGAGACCGGCCGCCTCGCAGACCCTGCGGCCGCTCGTCCACAGGTTCACATCCAAGCCGCCGGCACGGAACGCGACTCAGCCCGCGAACAACCAATCCCCAAGCCGCCGCAGAAGACCACCGCCGCGCGACCACCCGCCCCCGCGCCGGGAAAGATCGATCAGTCGGTGCTCGAAAAGCAGATTCGATCCCGATTCGCGGGCCTTCAGGAGTGCCCGACGGAGGTCGCGCGCCACAAGCACATCTCACTCGGCGCGGCGTCCGCGGGACGACTGACGTTGCGCTGGATCATCTCGCCGGGCGGACAGGCCACAGACACCGCCGTGGTGGCGATGTCGCAAGTGAACCCGTACGTGATGGACTGCGTGAAGCGCCACATGAGCGTTTGGCTGTTCCCGCCGCCCGAAGGCGGTCCGGTCCGCGTCGAGCGTCGCTTCAGCTTCCGGTCGCGCCAGCCGCGCGCCGCCCGCGATTGACTTCGGCAACGCCGCTGGTAAACGTAGCGGCAGGGCTTGGTCGCCTTCGCGGGATTAACTCAGTTGGTAGAGTGTCAGCTTCCCAAGCTGAATGTCGTCGGTTCGAACCCGATATCCCGCTCCCAGATAAGTCACCGAAGACTGGCGACTTTTTCGTTTCGCCCGCCGCGCTGAAATCGCGCGGCTCGCGGCCCTGCAGCAAGGGTGCAGCAAACGCGGCGACCGGCTCGGCCTCAGCCTCCGGTTCAGGCGGGTTGATCGCAAGGCGTTCGATCGCGTTGCGCAGGTAGCCCGGCGCCAGGTGGGCGTAGAACTCCATCGTGATGCGGGGGTCTGTGTGCCGCATGATCCGCTGGACCGCCGCCAGGTCGGCGCCGGCCATGATGAGCAGCGACGCGGTCGTGTGGCGGATGTCGTGGAACCGCAGCGGCCGGGCCTGCGGCGACGGCCATAGCTTCATCTCGCACTTCGGGCAGTCGCGAAGCTTGTCGTCGACCGCGAGCTGGGCGTGTCCGCACCCGCGGCGCCGGCAGACGTGCCGATAGCCGGTGAGGATGTTCGCGGCGCGGAGTGCGCGCCGCAGGACCAGCTCGAGCTGAACTTGGCGCGACATCATGCGACCGTCGGGCCTCGGGAAGACCAACTCAGAGGGCGACGCGTCGATCGCCGCACGCAGGTACGGCACCAACTCGGTCGCGATCGGGATCGCGTCCGCGTGGTTGCCCTTGGTCGTGTCGCGATCGTGCGAGCGCCGGATCGTGATGAGCCGCGCTGGGAGATCGACGTCCACCTTGCGAAGCGCGAGCAGCTCGCCCTTCCGCATACCCGAGTAGATCGCCGTCGCGAACAGGCACTTCCACTTCGGCGGCAGTTTCTCCAGGACCGCCACCGCCTCGTCCGGACGCAGGAAGTCGGGCCGCCGCCGCGGCGCCTTCCGTTTCGGCACGTCGCCGATCGGATTGGCGCCGACGAAGCGCTTCGCCCGGCGCGCCATCGTGAACGCGCGCCCGACGTAGCCACGCAGGTGGTTCAAGGTCTCGGCCGCCAGCTCGCGCGACTTCTCTTCGAGAAAGGCCTCGACGTCGCCCGCGGTGACCTCGACGACGCGCAGGCCGCCGAGCTGCGAGCCGACGACGTGCTTGCGAATCGTCCCAATGCACGGCCCGTAGGAGACCTTGCACTTCAGGAACTTCTCCGCCCACCACTCGATCAGATCGTCGACCGTGCCGCCGCCGTCCTCCGGCGGGCGCGCTTCGAGCCCGTGCCGCGCGCGATCCTCGGCGACCGCAATCTCGCGCAGCATCTCGACCGCCTGCGCCTTCGTACGCGCGTTGCAGACCCTGTCCTGCCAGCGCCCGCGTGCGTCCTTGTACTTCAGGTACCAGCGTCTCCCTCTCAGGTATGGCTGCGCCATCGTGCGTCCCCCTTCAACCGCGGTCCGCGCTGGTGCGCGGACGCATCGTCAGGACCTTAGCTCCAGGCGCCGCTTCACCGCGAGCGAATGATTTCACCGTCGGTGGATCGAACCGCAGAAGCCCACCGATTCGCAGGTGTGGCAATCGACCGGCTTCCGCTTGGTGGTAGACCCACGACCGGCTGGCTTTGAGGTAGCGGGCGACATCGTTCGCGTCCCAGAGATCGCTGCTCGCTTCCGCGTTGGTGCTCATCGGCGCCTCCTTCTTTGGGCCGCCGCTTCGAGTCGAGCGGCAAGCTTTCACCTGGCACCGAGGCTGAACCTATGTTCAGATCATGTCGAGAATGACCGCACAAAACCTGTCGGACAAGCCTGCCGGGAGACAGGTTTCGACCGCGAGGCATAGGGGCGGGCGGCCTCCGAAATCAGCCTCCTGGCGGCCTCCCGAGCGACGCCTCACACGCGGCGACGTCGCGCGGTACCTCGGCGTTAACGTCTCGACCGTGCGCCGTCTCGAAGGACGCGGCGAGTTGCATCCAGCGATTGGCGCCGGCGGCATCCGCTACTTCAGCGTCTCGGAGTTGGACGAATTCACCAAGCGTCGAATCGCGGCCGCTCGCGCCCGAACCGGCGCGATGAAGCTTGCCGCGTTCGAGCTGTTTCGCGCGGGTGTCGACTGGCGCGACGTCGCGATCAAGCTGCAATACGATCCGTACCGCGTCTATCGGCTCTGGCGCCTGTACTGCGTCGATCAGAAGTCGAAGGACTGAAAATGGAAGAGAGCAACGCCGAGTCCGCCGTCGCCGTCCCCAATGCGGTCCTCGATACGAACGTCGTTCACGCGATCTATTCGTGGCACGACTTCACGAACGAGATTCAATCGGTTCTCGATCGCGATCCCGCCGCGACCCTGCAGCACCCGGAGATCCAATTTCGAGCGCAGCGTGCTCGCGCGGCGTTCATCCTGACGCTCCTCTGCGACGAGCGCGGCTGGACGACTCAGTCGCCACTCAACGAAGTCGGACGAACTCTGACTGGAAAAGTTCCGCCCACGGACACCGCTCGCGCTGTCGAGGTCAACTACACAAAGCTCTACATCTACTTCATCAAGGACATGCTCTTGCCGTCGTGGCTGTTCGGAGCGGATCCCGAAGCGGACCTCACGAAGAAGGGCAACGACGTGGACATGCTCTGCCTCGACTGGGCAGAACAGCACAAGGTCCCCTTGATCACGTTTGAAGGAAGTGGGCCGAGCGGGCCCCTTCCGGAGAGGTTGATGCCCAGTGAAGCCACGAAACGCGGCATCGACCTCGTCACGCCACAGGAGCTGCTCCGCCGCGAACGGTTCGACGCACGCCCGGCGATGCAGCGGTTCTTTTCGGGCTGGACCAAACACGCCCCTGGCTATCTATCGGCCAATCCCGCTGCCAGGGAACCGCTGGAATACGCTCATCACTTCTACATGCGAATGGCGAAGAACGACTGGACCCCGTGACCTCGGTCGGAACCGTGGCGTTCTCCAGTCAGACCCCTCCCGTCGAAACCGGGGACACCGGGTACAGCGGGGACGCGCTTCGCAACCGATTGAAGTGATGGCGATTTCAGCAAGCGATCGCGTCCCCGGTCTAGATCGGAACCGGGGACATGACCGGGTCCGCGCACAGCGGCGGATCGCTGCTGAGTGTTCGCGTCCCCGCTCCGTCCCCGCTCTGTCCCCGGTCTCCCAAAACCGTCGATCGCCGCTTCACGTGGAAGAACCTGATGATGCGTTGCCGTGTCCCCGGTGTCCCCGGTTTCGGTGGGAGGGAGCCGGGCACGGTGGCTGAGCATTTGCGATAGGCTATGCGACCGCGTAATGCTGCCGAAGACCGTGCTTCGCCGCTTCGACAGAATGCTATCGCCGAGAAGGGCGAGGAGCGCGACCGCAAAGGGGGCGTCGACAGCGGATGCCGGTCCGATAGGCTTAAACGTGCGTGGAGTGGTGGCGCGCTCCAGCTTGGGTGTCCGATGAGTCAGCTCTTGGGTGTCCGATGAGTCATCTCAAAGTCCAGCCAGAGCTCCTGCGGTGGGCCTCCGAGCGATCGGGGATGGATGAGATCGCGCTGAATAAGCGGATCCCGCAGCTCAAGACCTGGGAGCGAGGCGACAAGCGGCCGACGGCAAAACAGCTCGAAGCCTTCGCGAAGGCCACCAACACGCCGCTGGGATTCCTGTTCCTCCCCGCTCCGCCCGCGGAGAAGTTGCCGATTCGCGACCTTAGAACGGTGAAGGACAAGCCATCCCGACCGAGTCCCGAGCTTCTAGACACGATCTACGCCATGCAGCGCCGCCAGGACTGGTTGCGCGAAGAGCGTATCGATTCCGAGGCCGGCGCCCGGGAGTTCGTGGGTAGCGCCCGCCTGAATGATGATCCCCAAGCGGTCGGCCAGGAAATGCGCCGTGCCGTTGGCGTCGCCGACGAGTGGGCCGCGCAGGTCGCCAACTGGCAGGAAGCCGTCAGCGAGCTACGCCGCCGTATCGAGGATCTCGGAGTCTTGAGCGTGATCAACGGTGTCGTCGGCAACAACACGCACCGCAAACTCGATGTGGAGGAATTCCGTGGGTTCGCGCTGACGGATCCTCAGGCGCCTCTCATCTTCGTCAACGGCGCCGACGCAAAATCGGCACAAATGTTCACGCTGGCTCACGAGCTCGCGCATGTGTGGCTAGGACCTGAAGGCGAGGGCCTGTCTGGGTTCGATGGAATCTTTCCCGGGGATACCCGAGTCGAGACATTTTGCGATCAAGCTGCGGCCGAGTTTCTGGTACCAGCGCGCGAGCTCAAGGAGCGCTGGCGGGACGTCAAGGGCGCATCGGATGCGTTTGAACAGATCGCCCGGCGTTTCAAAGTCAGCCCGATCGTTGCGGGGCGGCGAGCGATGGACCTCCATCTCGTGAATCGCGAGACGTTCTTCGACTTCTACAAGGAGTACACGAAGCGAGAACGGCAGCGAGTCAAGCCGGCAGGGGGAGGCGATTTCTACAACAACCAGAACACGCGAGTCGGAGCGACGTTTGCCACGAGCGTGATGCGGGCGGCGTTAGAAGGAAGATTGAGCTTCAAGGAGGCCTACGACCTAACGGGGCTTCGAGGTGGGGCCTTCCAGAAGTACGCCCGCCGGTTGGGGGTTTCTTTGCCATGACCACCCCTCCTCCGTTCCTTTTGGATTCGGACGTGTTCATTGCGGCAAAGAACGCCTATTACGCCTTCGACATCTGCCCGGGGTTCTGGAACGGAATCCTCCACACGCATGAGCGGGGCAGAGTTCAAAGCATCGACAAAATCAAGGCCGAACTCCTCTCTGGCGGCAAGGATGAGGATCTCGTCAAGTGGGTGAAGAAGGATATACCCAAGGGATTCTTCCACGATTCCAACTCGGAAGAGGTGAGCACGGCCTTCGCTGACGTCATGCTCTGGGTTCAGCGGAACCCGCAGTACTTCGACCGCGCCAAGGCGAAGTTCGCGACCGAAGCGGACGGCTGGTTGGTTGCTTACTCGATGGTCCACAGCACGGTGGTCGTGACCAACGAGCAGCCTCGCCCGGAATCCCGAAACCGAGTTCTCCTGCCCGACGTCTGTAGGCAGTTCAGCGTGAAGTACAAGGACACCTTCCTCATGCTGCGGGAGCTGGCCGTCCAATTCGACATGGTGGGAGGGGCGAAGTGAAGCTCCCCGCCGACGAGCGAGAGCAGCTCGTGAACAAGCTGAAAGGCACGCTCCACAGCGGCTTCGCATCGGAAGAGGTCGAACAGGCGTGGGCAACCGAGATCCAGCGGCGGGCGGTGGAAATCGACTCGGGCGAGGCTGTGGTCCGCGACTGGGACGAAGTCAGGAACGAGATCCTCGCCGAGCTCCGTGGCGGGACCTAGGAAACCGCACTGGATTCATGACGAGGCGATCCTCGACCTCCGCCTCGGCTTTAGTCGCTCTCGACGCTGGTTACCGACGTCGGAAGCATATCGGGAGGCAGCTCGCGCGAGACGAGGTGCCCGTCGCCATCGATCACACCCATCTGCTCCAGTCGCGCCCGCGCTTGCTGAATCCGCCGCTCGGCCATGGCGTCCATGCGCGCGTCCCAGGTCGCGGCGTCGGCCTCGTCGTCGAGGTTGAGATCGTCGACGCGCGCCTCGGGAATCGCGGACTCATCGATGGTGGCTGCCATGACGCATTCCATCCTACCATCCGGCTCTGAAGACCAGCCGTGCGGGGTGGGAATGAGCCAAGCATCGATCGAAGCGTCGATTTTCTTTGTCGCCGGAATCCGGTCCGGCGACGAACCTACTGCGATCCGGCAGCGGGGTATCGTGCTCTACGGCGAGGCACTGCTTCGCCCTGGCGAGATTCCTCTCCGTGCCAACGTGTACAGCGAACGCTCGAAACTGCTCCGGCTCGAATGGCATGGGCCGGCTGAGGCCTTCACTTCCCTTTTACAGGAGCCGTTCTGGGATCATCCTCAGGGAAAACTTCGCTTCTCTCTGGGCCTTGCACGACGATCGCCATTGATCGCCCTCCCCGGCGCCTCGATCTCGGGCGCCGGCCCCCAAGGGGGCACACTACCAACGGCAGCGACGGGATCGGCGATCGACGCATTCGTTCGCATCGACAAGGGCGGGGTAGCAAACGCAGTTGTAACCGCTTGCGGAGGGGACAAAGCGACGGTAGCGGCACTCGAGCGGCTGAAATTCCTTACGCATCGTGACCTCCGCGGACACGACGTCGCCATGTTTGGAGACGTCTATGTCGCCGAGCGCAGGTGCGATGGGGATGAGCCCGTTCGTTGGCACCCAATCCGAGATGCACATCTCCTCGTAAAGCAATTGCGCATCGAGATCGACGAGGCGCTCGCAAGCGACGCGGTCACCGTGAACCTGCGCGTGTACGGCTCGGACAACGTCGCGATTCACGATTCAGTGATGCGCTGGCAGCAGGGTATGCCGCGATCGTGGACTGTGAACCTTAATCAGGACGTTGGAAGCGCCTGGCTCCGGGCGTGGGCCGACGACGGCCACATCGTCGCCGAAGATGCGAACGTGCTGATCCGTGAAATCCCGTTCGCGGTGACGATGCCCGCAGAATCCATTCACCTCGAGGACAAGCTCACCGCGAAAACGCGCCAAGCCGTGAAGAACCGGACCGCGAGTACCGAGACACTCGACCGAGTATCGGTCGTCTCTCACGGGACTACGATGCGTTCAACGGTAGCGACCCCTCACGAAGGCGCGTGGAGCAGCGCTCGATTGTCAGCGGCGTCACAGGTTCATCGGCACATCCGATCAGCTTTGGACGGGGACGCATATTTTGAAGCTGGTGCAGATGGCAGGGCGATGGCGATCTTGAGTCTGGCCGATAAGATCGCCTCATCCGGTGGCGCCACGCTTGTCGACCCCTACTTCGACATCGAGGGTGGAGAACCTCTCCTGCTTCGAATTGCGGATCTCAACGTGCCTTTGACCGTAGTCACCTGGCTCGAGACCGTCCAGTCAGCGGCGGCGACGGCACTCGAGAAATGGCTGTCTCAGATGTCGGTCGAGCGAATGCTGCCCGCGCAGTTGGAGGTCTTCCAACTACCCCGCAAGAAGCAGCCGTTCCATGATCGGTATTTGTCGGTAGGCCCGCGCGACGCCCCCACGGTGTACCAGCTCTCCAACTCTCTTTCAGGCCTCGCCAAGGACTATCCCCTTTTGGTCGTGAGGCTATCGGCGGGTACGGCCTGGGCCGTTCAGCAGAACATCGACGAAATCGTCGCTCAGTCGCAAGCAGAGGGCGTTCGCCTCTCTGCAAGTCCGCTTGCGCCTAACGTCAGTCCGTCTGCCCGGGCGGCAGCCGCGTCGTCCGCAGCGAATCGTTCCTTTCAGCGAGACCTGTTCTTTCCAGGATGGAAAGCGCTCCTGAAGCTCGTCCTCGACCCCTTGGATGACTCCGACCAGGCTTGGATCGATGCGGCCTGCGATGTGGGCGTAATGCATCGCCATGCCTCTGGCGTCGGCTGGCAGCTCACCGGCCCGCACGAAGAACGTCTGCGCGTGGGGCTCCGCGAGGTGTTGGTTCGCGGGCCCGCACAACTCGGGCTGGTACTGCACATGATGGGGGAGGTCGATGCCCGAGGTGTGCGGCTCGATCCGATCGATACCGCGTCCCTGGTGGAGAAAACGTTTGGAATCGACGTGTCGGTCCGCGCGATCGGCGACTACCTTCGAGCGACGTTTGCACCGCCGGACTCCATTCGAGACCGCAGCTTCGTGACCGAGTGTTTGCGGCCATCGTTTTCGCGCGAACTCGTCGAGGCCGCCTTCTACGCTTGGAATAGTCGGTTACCTCAGCTCGCTTCTTTTCCTCGTCGCTGGGGGCGGGAGTTCGCCTTCATGATCCTCGGGCGGCTCGCCCCGGACGCCGCCGTACAGCTCGTGGAGGAGCTACAGGACATCACGATTGTTGTGGTGGCCGCTGGACTGTTCCGCGATCACCTAGGGGATATCGGCCTACTTGCCCGCGCACTGCTGTCCGCGAAGAGTCCGTTCCTGCGTGCCTTTGGCGTGCAAGCATTCTCGGTCTCCCGGCACCGCGCCCACGGCGCCAATCACGTAGTTGCTCCAGACGACGTCCGAAAGACGGTCGCAGAACTGCGCTCCATGGAACACCCGTCCACGGAGCGCCTCGCGTATCTCGTGCTCTGGTCGCGAGATCCCGATGAGGAACGCCAGCGCGCGACTGTCGATGATCTGTTCGTTGAACTGACGGACCCGGCGATCGGGGAGCCGGATCAACAGGCTGCCCTCCGAAGCTGCCTCAACCAAGCCGCCCATGTCGTCCCGCGCCTGTTCGACCGCTTGGGAGAGCTGCCTACCGACGCGGCTTCCAAGATGTGCCAGTCACTGCTCGCGGCCATGCCCGGCTGGCTTCCCGTTTCGGAGTCGGATGGAAAGAAGCGCACCTTCTACGAGAGCTACTTGCCGATCTGCCGCGCATTTGCCACTGCCGCTGGCTGGCTTTCTCAACAGACCAGCCAAGCGCCCATCCAGCTGCTGAGGAACGCGATGTCCTTCGACGCCATCAAGGAGCTTACACAGCCGGTCTCTCCGCTGATGCCACGGCCCGGACGGCTGTCGGCGGTGAACGCGCTCGGATGGATAGCCTTGTGCGCGATCCTGGCGGCTAAGGCGCCGGGGCACCAAGCCGACGCACACCAGGAGGCAAGGGATCTGATTGGTAGTTTCTCTGGCGATTTGGACAACGACCTTCGCTCCGTCCTCACGGAAATGCTGGCCACCTCGTCGAGCCCCAAGACGGAGTAGTCCTCCCGCGTCGAGAAACTGAACGCCCAAGCGATGCTGGCACCGGCAACTCGCTGCTAGCGCGCTGCCAGCACCTCGAACTCGAACGCCGCGCGCATGCACACGGAGCATCCCTCTCCTGAGATACTAGGGCGGTGCGGATTCTACGGTCTCCGACCTGCGCGTCCATGACGTCGGGCTTCTTGAGACCGTGGCCGCGCGGTTCGCTCCCGATCTGATCCTATATGCCGGTGACGACGTCGGTCGCTTCGTAGCCGGATCGAATCCTCGAATTCCTGGAGCCCTCTCGCCGTTAAGACGCCGCTTGGGCTCGCCGGCGTGGTCGGCAACGACTGCCACCCGGATGACGCCATGGCCTTTGAGCAACCCGGGTGCACGAATCTGCACGAGCGACCGTTGCTTCTGGATAGGTTGGCTATCCTCGGCCTGCAGGGCGCCCCGTCGGACGAGGCCGACGCGATAGGCGCGACGCTCTACACCAAACCGCAAGCGCGAGCACACCTCGACCGACAGGCGGGTATCGCAGGGTCGCGAAGCCTCCTTCTGGTGAGTCACGCCCCACCACGTGGCGTGCTTGACACCTCGATTCGCTTCGGGCGCAAGAACGTCGGCTCCAGCGTCGTGAGGTCGTTCGCCAACCGACCGCGGGCGCGCGGGATCGTCTGTGGCCACGTCCACCTACAGGGAGGCAGAACCGAGTTGGTGAGCGGTTGCCTGGTCGTGAACATCGCCAGCCACGATCACTTGAGCGCTCCTTTGCGCTATGCGCTCCTCGATTGGAATGGCCGGCGCCTTCGCGTCATCGAGATCGGGACGGAGACTGACCGCGGCGGGCTCTCCGGCCTCGTGGGCGCGGGTTCAGGCCGCGCCGAGAAGCTCGCCGCCGGCGGCTTCCGCTCGCTTGCGGACATCATTGACGCCGATGACAGCGCGCTGACGCAGATGTTCAGCCGGCCGGAGATCGCCCGACGATGGAGGGCTCGCGCTCGCGCCGCGCATACCCGCTCTCCGGTTGTCCTCGACCCGACGTTCTCTATCGGCACCGACACCCTGATTGTCGACGTGGAGACGTCGCTGCTCCAGGACGATCCTTGGCTGGTCGCGTACAAGCTGGCTGGTGACCGCAAGGTCCACCAGATCTACGAGGTCAATTACCGGCGTCACCGCGCGCACATTCGACGAGTTGCCACCGCGATGTCTCGCATGACCGGCGCTCGCTTCCTGCAATGGGGCCCGCTCGATCGAGTCGCCATCGAACGCGCTCATCGGAACGTCGGTATCGCGCCCGGCCCGTGGCTCGATCGTCAGCGCTGGACCAACGCGGGTGCGTGGGTAGAGCGCGCGGTCGCTCTCCCGGTCGACAACTACAAGCTCAAGACGATCGGCCGGTACTTCCGGTATCGCTTCTCATTCCCTGACCTCGACGGCATGGTGCTCGGCACTTGGTACGAATCATATCGAAATCGCGGAACGCCATTCGACCTTCGGAAGGCCCTCGCCTACAGCCGCGACGACGTCCTGGTCGTCGAACACGTCCTGAGAAACGTTGCCAGGCTCGTGCGCGCCAAGGACGCCTTCGTCGAGCCGCCCATCACCGCTCGTCGCATACGCATTCGGCGCTCCCGAGCGCGCGCTTGGACAACCGAGTCCGTTGCCCGCGCAGTCGCGAGATACTCCGCGTCGCTGCAGGCCAGGGTTACGCGGGGGCAGTTGACGGTCGAAAGCCACGCGCGGGCGATCGCTAACTTCAGGGCCGCATTGCTATGCAGGGTTAAGGATCGCGTTCGATAGCGAGGTCCGCGAGGAGAAGCCCTACGACGGTCTCTTCGTGAACAGCGAGGCCGCGATCGCGCATGGCATCGCCCAGCGCCGAGTCCCAGCGCGGGACGACGGCGGGTCCGCGAAGATGCGCGCCACCCGCCGCCTGGAGGTAATCGGCGGCGCCGAGGCGCCAAGGACAGACCGCGAAGCGCTCGACGAGCCCGTTCGCGATCTGGATGCCTGGCCAATCGAAGTCGCCGTGGTACCAAACAACCATCCGGGCCGCGCCAAGCTGCTTGAGCAGCAGTCGCAGCGCGGTTTTGGGCTGCCCTTCCGTGCACACGAGTGGGCGACTTCGCGAGCCGAGCCGGTCGGCGGCCGCGGCAACGACGCTTGGATTCTCGCAGGCGAAGACGACGCTCCCGGGATCGAGGGCGAACGTCGGGGGCGCCCGCAGAAGCTGACGCGTGCTTAGTCGGTAGGGCTCGCCCGCCTCGGCCGCGAGTGCCAGCGCGCGTCCGGAGGGGCCGCTCGGAACGGCAGGGAGGTTCAGGACCAGCACGGGCGCAGACAACTCGTCTGCAAAGACGCCGACCGATGCCCATGCCTCGCGGCGCTCGGCCGCATCGGAGGGGAACGGGAACCCTCCGCGCTGCGCGATCGCGCGAAGGACGAGCGTTCCAACGGGCTCGCCAACGTCGAGGGAATGGCCGTCTCCGAGGGCGCTCGCGGCCAGCTCGGCGAGGGGCTGTGGTTGCGTGGGCAGCTGGCGCAGCACCTCAACGGCTCCTAACACCAGCGCTTCGCCCTCGTCCGGATCACTGGCAGAGAGCCTCCGCAAGAGACCACTTCGATCGATCTCGTCGAGCCAGGCCAGCCAGGGTGACGCCGGACCGAGCGCTTCGCTCGCCGTAGTCACGACTGCTTGCCAGCGGCTCGTCCGTTCAGCCTCGAGAGCGCGACGGTTCTGGACCGGACCGTCGATCTGGACGAGCGCATCCGCCAGATCGTCGGAGACTTCGGCCCGCCGGAGGACTGCCGCGAGGTCGTCCAAGTCGACCCTCAGCCCGCGTCCTCTTGTCATGCGCCCGAACAGGCGCTCGATCGCTGATCGCTCTTCCGCGGTCGGATTCACCAGTGTGAGCGCCCCAGTCAAAGGTGCGCCACGCGACATCCGAGCACGAGCCCGCGCGCGCAGCCAAGCGAGGGCGGATCCGCCAAGCAGTGCTTCCAGCCGCGAAGACGTCGTCACGTCTCCCCGACCGGGGCGAGGGCGAGCGCCGCGGCCTCCTCGACGCCAGCTCCCGGGGCTCGCGCGCCGGGACCTTCTACCTCGGCGCGCACGCGCTCCCGGCCGTTCCAGACGAAGCGCGTCGTGCCGACCGCGTCGATTTCGGGCCGCGTCGCTAGTTGGTAGATGGCGAGGGCGGGCAGGGTCGGGTAGCAGCCCCACTCCCGCTCGCTGGTCATGACGAAGTCGAGATCGAACGTCGCGAGGAGGCCCATGCATTTTCCGCGCATGTCACTGTCGACCCCGACGAAGACTTCGTCGAGGAGAATGAGGCGCGGCGCCTTGGGAGCAGCGCTGCGGTAGTGCGCAGCGGCGGCCGCGAACTGCGGAAGCGTGAGGGCCACCGCCTTTTCGCCGCCCGAGCCGGTGCCGTGGGTGCGGCGTGTGAGCGGCTTCCAGACGCCGTCCTGCTGGCGCTCGACGCCGAACTGGTGCCAGCTTCGATAGTCGAGCGCCTCGCCGAGGTGGTCCTGCCACGACCCGGTCTGGTTCGCGGTGCGAACGTCCGTGATTCGCTTCTGGAGGAACGCGCCGAGTGCTTGCCGCTCGGCCGGCGACCAGGTACCGCCGGCCCGCATGAGCCGCTTGCGGGCCTCGCCCAGTCCCGCAGGGCCGTCGTCGAGGAGGGCCTTCCACGCGAAGCGCAGCGTCATTCCGGTGCTCATCGGGCGAGCCGCGAGCTCCTCGTTCATCTCGCGCACGAGCCGCTCCGCGGCGTGCAATCGATCATGAAGGTGCATCGAAACCTCGCCAACGAGGTGGTTCTCGAGCACCTCGCGCTCGCGCGCCGAGAGCAGGGCCTGCCGGCTTTCCACCTCGGACGCGAGTATCTCGCCGAACTCGGCCATCGTGTGCGTTCGCCCCTGAAACGGCATCGTGACGACGACCAGATCGTCTTCGATCGCCGTGACGGTTTGATGGCCCTGCGGCAGCAGCGCCTGTTCGAGCACCTGGATGTTCGACAGTACGCTCTTCCCGGATCGGTCCCAGGCCGTGTCAGACGCGTCGACGTTGCCGAGCGCGGCCTCCACGGCGCGCGCCACCTCGACGGTGCGCGTGATCGACCAAGCCGCACCGGCGTCGCCCGCTAGCGTCGGCACGGCGACGGCGAGCAGCCGCGTCCCGGCCATGCGTGCGAGCGACGCAGCTGCGGCCGCGCGTTGTTCATCAATCGTGGCGAGATCGCGGCGCGCGGTCTCGAGCGCCGCGCGGCCCAGCACGGCCGCGTCGTGCGCGGCTTCCTTCCGACCAGCGAGGTCACCGAGACGAGCCCGCAGCTCTCGCAGGATTAGTAGGGCATCCGCATGACGGGCCAACACGACCTCGGCGCTGACACCAACGGATGCCTCGAGCACGTCGCGCTCGGCAGCCAGCGCTGCGGCCCTACCGCGTAGCTCGCCGAGGTGTTGCTCGACCTTCGTCGCTTCGGCGGCCCCTTCGCCTGCGAGCGTTTCGGCCAGCTGCCGTGCCCGCATCGTCGCGCGCTGGTGCTCGAGCGCGGGTCCAAGGGCTGCAATCTGCGCCCCGTAGTCCGCGAGCCCCTCCTCGACCAGAGCCAGATCGGCCGGGAAGCGTGCGACCCCCAAATCAGCGGCGGCGAGTTCGCCCGTGCGACGCCGCTTGTCCCGCGTTTCTGTTGCGGCGAGCGCCTCCTTTTGCGCGGCTGCCAGCCGTGTACGGGCGCTCTGGACCGTTTGCCCCTTCGCCTCGAGTTCGGCGGCGGCGACGCGAACGGGCTGATCATCGGGCGCCGCAGAGGCTTCCTCGCGCGCCGCGGCCATCTCGCCGCGCGCCTTGTCATAGAGCCGCGCCGCCTGATCCTCCTCCACCTCGGCTTCGGTGATGAGGGCGGCCAGCTCGGCCAACCGGTGCTGCCGCGCGGCCTCGCGCGCTCCCTCGCCGATATGCTCGGCCGCCCCCTTGGCATACCGGCCCTCGAGAGGCCCCAGCCGGAACCTTCCTTCGTGGTCGACGGCCGCCGGCGCCGGCTCGTCGAGACCGAGGCCAATCCGCTCGAGCAACGAAGCCACCGTATCCTCGTCGACGAGCGCGGCGCGCGCATCAGCGCGGTTCACTACAGGCCTTAGGACCGCCCCGAGGTGGCGGCCCGATCCGATGGCAGGACAGCTACCGGCCACGAGCAAGACGTCGCGCTCGTCTGCACCAAGGAGCCGGCCATCGGGCGCCACCCAGGCGTCGAGGATGCCCGCCCCCTCGAGCGCCGCTTCGATCCCGGCTCGCTGCGCGGGCGCGAGGTCCGGCGCAAAGTCGACGAGCATCCACAGCGGAGCTCCGCCTCGCGTTCGGCGCGCCTCCTCGTCGCGCGTCGGCGCGAGCGGTGGGGGCCGGTGCGCTCCGGCGGTCACGCTTTCATGCTCCGTGCGCAGCTCTCCGAGGCGGTTGCGCGCGACGCCCAGACGCGCCTCGGCCTCGGCGGCGAGCGCAGCCAAGCGTTCCAGCGCCGCGGCGAAAGCACGGTCCACAGCGATCCGGACAGGGCTGGGCCCCCCCGCGTCTTCGGCCCAGGCGGCGAAAGCATCGACGATCTCGTCTGAGGCGGCGGGCGTCAGCAAACGCGTCTTGCCCGCCCAGATCCGATACGCTTCCAGCAACCGATCGGCCGCCGACTTCAGATCGCCCGCCGCAGTCGCGTGCGCGAGGCTTGCGTCTTCCACGTCCCCCTCGCGCTGACTGACCGTGCCTTCCGCTATCGCGAGCACCTCGTCGGCGCGTGCCAGCTCGTCCGCGAGGCTGCGAAGGTGCTTGAGGGCCCGCCTCCGCTCGGCGGCCAGCGCCTCCAGGGCGCGCACAACGGTCTCGTCGGGAGCAGCCCCTACGACATCGTCGTGCCTCCGCTCGACGCCCGCGGCGACCGCAGCACGTCGGAGCTGCCGGTGGCGATCTGCTACGGCTGTTGCCGCGGTCTCGTCCGACCGGAGAGCCTCCTCCCTTTCTGCCTGGCGGCGTGCCAAGGTCTCGCGGCGTGCCACTAACTCCGCGTCCTGGCGCGAGACGTCACCGGCTGCGCTATCGGCGGACGCGCGCGCCCGTCGCAACGCTTGCACACCTTGCATCTCGGGGCTCGCGGCGAGCGCCTCGACCGCGGCAGCGGCCGCCTGCTCTTCCTGTCGCCCCTGTTCGAGCTTGGCGGCGATTTCCTTCTCTGATTCCTCGGCGCGAGCGAGCGAGCGCTCCGCGTCGCGGACCACACGCATCACCTCCTCGTAAGCCGAGTGGCGGCTGCGCACGACGCCCGCGCGCCGCCGCGATGCGACTTGTGCGTAGCGGCGGTAGTCGACCAAGAACTGCTCGACCGCGCGGTTCGCGATGCGGAAGTCATCGAGCGCGCTCGCGTCTGCCTCGAGCGCGCGGAACGCCTCCGCAACGTCGGCCACGATGTGCGCCGCTGGCGGCGGTAGAGACTCCGAGAGCGCCTTCGACAGCTTCTCCTCGTCGAGCTGGCGCGAGAGCTGAGGCTGCCGCAGCTGGATGAGGAGGTTGACCAACGCCTCGTAGCGCGCCTTGCCGAGGCCGAAGAGCGCCCGGTCGACCGCTTCGCGGTACGCGGCAGCGGTGGCGTAGACGTTCTCTGCGCCGATCGCCTCGGCCAAGCGCTCGCGCGACAGCGGCTGCCCGCTCGGCGCGATGAGAAAGAGATCGCGTCCGACTCGCTTTGGGCTTACGAAAAACCACTTGCCGACGAGACCGCGCCCCGCGACGGCCGAGAGACCACACCCGATCGTGACGAACTCTTCGCCGGCCGCCAACTCCGGTGCGCGCCGGCCGAGCTCGAGCCAAGTGTATCCGACGCGGTCCGCGTGGCGACCACCGAGAAGGAGATTCCACTCGACGCGCTTGGCCGGATCTCCGTCGGGTTCCATCCGGTGAGGCGCAACCTCGCCGTCGAGCAGAAAGGGCAACTGGAGCGCCAGAACGCGGGACTTTCCCGTCCCGTTGTTGCCACGTAGCAGCAGGTGTCCGCCCTCGAACCACAGTTCCTGATCGTCGTACCGATAAAGGTTGACGAGGCCCGACCGCAGCGGCTGGAAGCGATCGCGGCAAGGCGCGGGCAGGCGCACCTCGTTCATTCGAACAACTCGGATTGTCGGGGGCGTCGGACCCGCGCGCGGGTCGTCGGTGCGAGAAGGCGATAGCGCCCCAGCGCCGGCCGTGCCTCGACGCTATCACCCACTTGGCGCACCAGCCGCAACGCCAAGAGCCGGTCGATTGCAGCGAGAGCCAAGGCCATCTCCGCGCCCGGCGCCAGGGCGTCCTTGCGCCAATGCGTCCGGTGCTCGCGCTTGAGCGCGCCGATGTGCGCCACAATCGCCGCGAGCGGCACGAGAGGGCGCCCGCCGGCAGCCAACTCGGCCCGGGCGGCACGGGCGAGGTACTCGGCCACGAGCAGCGTCACGTGGCCCTCCGTCCCCTCGTCGGGCATTCGCTCGTCCGTCAATGCCCCCTCGGGATCCACGAGCGCTATCCCCTCGCGGCGAACCTCCGCGACGAGTCCCGTCGCCTCATGGATCTGCCGGACGAGGTGCGCGCGCTGGGTCGCAAGGTACGCCCGCTCCTCGTCGTCGAGATCGTCGTAGTAGACGACCGGGTCGTCGAGCAGGCGCCGTGTCAGCGTCACACGCAGCCGCCGATTGCGGGCGTCGTCGCTCTCGGGAGCGGGCTCCTCGACGACGGCGGCAAGCCGGTGTTCGAAGACGCGCGCCTTGACTGTCGACGGTCCGCGACGGACCGCGAGCAGTGTCGAAAGCGACGGACGATCGACGTTATAGAGAACGTCGCCGCGCTGGTCGACGAAGTGCTCCTCGATGCCGTGAACTCGCCGCAGAACTCGGAGGTCGATCAGCAAGCGAACGACGTGCACGAGATCGCGACGAGCCTCGCGCGCTTCGAGGTCGAATGTCATACCCGCGAGAGCGAAGGCGGGTTCGCCCGCGACTGTCGCGAGTACGTCGCGCGCCAGGTTGCCGAGTGTCGTCTGCCGGTCGGCGCGTTCGAGCGCCGCCAACGCCAGGCAGAGAAGAGCGTATCGTCTTCGTGAAAAGGGCAGATCGCTCGTTCGATCGCGCGCTCCTCGCGTGCCGTCGCGGAAATCGCCCGGGAGCTTGCGCAACCTGGCCATCTCCGCCTCGACCTGAAGCGTCCAACCGCAGTTCCGGGCTAGCCACTCGCGCAGCCATTCCGCGTGCGCCCGCACGAGGGCAACTGCCTCACCTTCCGTCCCCGACGCCACCAAAAGCGGTTTGGCCAACAACGCCCGCATCGCCGTTCGCCGCTCGGCGGCGATCTGCGAAGCGAGGGCACTCATGATGCCGCCGCCTCGGCACCGTCCGAGAACGCGTCGCTAATCCGGACGACAAAGTCGGGCGCCCAGAGTCGCCCGGCCTCCGTCTCGATGCACGCCCGCTCCTCGGCCGACGCCGGTGGCTCGAGCCGGATCAGCAAGCTGCCGTCCGTCGAGGACGCCTCTATAACGCCGCCGGGCCCTGGGCGCGCGCCGATCGCTTCGCCGAGCAGATCGAGCAGGAGATCGAACTCGGCGCGCCCAAGCGCGGCCAACTCCGACAGCCGCATCTTCCGCCCGCTCGCCAACCACCGCCGAGCCGCCTCGATCTGAGCCGCCTCGAGATCGAGGAGCCGCGCCAGCGCCGTCTTCTCCGCCGTGCGATCGATGATGCGCGCGGGAGCGCCGGGGCGGGTGTAGCGGCCCGACTCACGCAACCGAGGCGAGATGCCAATCGGAGGCGCCTCCAGCCAGCTCGTCTGCGCGCTGACCGGGTCGGCGTCACGTGCCGCAAGGGTTTCGTCGTCAATCGACAGATGACGAGCCGGCGAGAGGGCGAACGCTGCTCGCCACAAGCGATGCGCCTCCTCATCGGTCTCGGCTTCCGCAAACCACAGAGCGAGCGCGCGCAGGTCCGCCGACCGGTCGCTCCTGGCCACCCGCCGATCGTTGGCCCCCGCCACCGCAGCGAGCAGCGCCGGGATCGCGGATCGAGCGCGCTGGCGGAGGACCTCCGCCTGCGACGGTCCGTCGGCGCTCGCCACGAACCAAGCACGCAGCCCTTGCCAGCGTTCTACCCAGACGGCCTCGGCCCGGGAGCGCGCCGCGGCCGTCGCTTCGAGCGCGTCAGCCAACTCGCGCGTGGCTGCAGCCGTGAGCAGGCGCTTGGCACCGCCCACTTCGAGGGTCTCCAGGCGCTCGGTGATTTCTGCCGTGGCAAGCACGAGTTCGCCGATGAACCGCTCGAGGTAATCGATGAGCGCTTGCTTGTAAGCGACGAGCGCATCGACCGGTAGACCGTGCAGATCGATCGTCCGCTGCAGGCTCGACATAAATGCCTGGGCCTTCGCCGTCAGCTCGTCAAATCGGCCACGTAGGGTCAACAACGTGAGGTGCACCTTCCCCTCGTCGAGGGGCTCCGCCGTGGCCAGCGCAAGCAGCTCGTCCAGCAGGAGGCGGATGTCACTGAGCGCCACCGTTTGTAGCTCACCCCGCGCGTGCAAACCCTCCTCGAACACCCGCAGCGCTCGCTCGGCGGCCTCGCCCGCCGGGGTCAGCTGGTAGAGGTGCCGCGGCCTGTAAAACTCCTCAACCGTCGCCACGTCGGCGGTGTCCGGATGCGCCTCCAGGTTCCCCCACTCGACCAGCTGGGCCAGGGCGTCTCCAACCGGCCGCTCCGTCTCGCCGAGATCCACTTCTCCAAGCGCCCGCTCGACATCGGCCGGCCTAAGGTGAAGCGCAAAACGTTCCTTAGCACGGACGAAGGTGTCTAGGATCGCGCGGTACAGAGTCGCGCGGTCAGCGTTGAGGTGGGCGAAAGCGGAATACCCAGCCAGCATCGTCCCCGAGCATAGTCGGTCCGACGAGCCCGGCGAAGACCCCGACGCAGGGGGCCACGGTCTCCGTCGAGGACATCAGCTTGCTGGAATGGCGCCGGCGCCTGCATGTCTGACGTTGACGGCAACTTCTGGGCGGTCACGCCACCAAATCCTACCTGGCTTTTCCGCCCGCCATCGCGCCGGTGATCGCCGACATCATCGTTTCGAAGTTCTTCTGCTCCTGCTCACTCCGCCGTTCCAACGCGCGCAGCTCGTCCTCCTGTGTGCGGCGACGTCGCTCTTGCTCCGTATTTTTCTGCCGGTCCATCTCGCCGTCCTCGAGACCGATCAGCCACTCGTGCCAGAGCTCTCGCACCATGCTCGGCGGAACCTCGAGCTCCTGGACGATCTCGCGCAGCTCCCGTCCGTGGTCGAAAAAGATAGAAGACGCGCGCGACCAGACGTCCTTTGGAGATCGGCACCGCGGTCGAACCCTGCGCGGTCCACCTCGGACGTTCGATGACGCTATCAGCGAAGTCGAGAAAGGCCTGCCGATCGATAGGTATCGACGGGCGCTGACGCGTCGGCTGTTCCCCGCTGGACTTCCCGCGACTTGATGCGCGCCGCGGAGTACACTCAAGCCCATGGCTCGTCGCCCATCCGATCGCCCGATGACTGGACCGCATCCCGGCCAGGTCGGCAGCGATCTGCCGGCTGAGATCCCTCCTGAGCACGCGATCACGCGCCTCTATGTGCTGCCCGCCGGGTCGGCCGCCGAGTTCATGGAGGAACTCGAGGACGAGACCGAGGAGCCGACCCCCGCCCTGCGAGCGCTTCTCCGTGGAGCCACGCGTTAGGTCCCTCCGTCGGGAGGACGACAGGTCGACGTTTCGATCGGGCGACGCGAGCCTCGACGCCTTCTTCGCCCAGTACGCCGGGCAACATCAGTTCAAGGCCCACGCCTCCGTCACCTACGTGGTCGAGCGCGAGGGACGCATCGGTGGCTACGCCACCGTGACCGCGGCCTGCGTCGACATCGTCGACCTTCCGAGGACCGGCTGCGCTACCCGTATCCGGCTCCGGTGTTGTCGCTCGCGCGTCTGGCGACGGACGAGCGCGATCGCGGGCAGGGGATCGGCAGCACGCTACTCGCGCACGTGTTCGTGCTTGCCGCGAAGATGGCTGACGAGCTCGGCTGCGTGGGCGTGGTCGTCGACTCGAAGGCTGGCGCCTGCGGTTCTACGAGAAGTACGGCTTCAAGCCTCGTCCCGTTGTCACCGAGGCGGCCGACGTCCCGACGCCGCTGTTCCCGAAAATCGCGACGATCAAGAAGGCGCTCGCGGCCCCCTAACGCGCCGTGGCTCTCGTGTCCTCGGCCGTACGCGCAGCGACCAGCGACCGACCGCGCGTGTAAGAATGGTCCCGATGAAGCTGAGTCCATCCCAGGAGCGGGCGGTCGAGGCGTTGCGGCACGACTGGCCGGACACGGACGCGTTCGTGCTCTGGGCGCCTTACGGTCTTGGGCGCTCGACGATGTTGCAGGCGGTGCAGAAGGAGCGCGGCGGGATCGTCCTGGACATGGCGTCGTACCTCGAACGGCTCACCGAGGCGGAGCCGCTCGCGCTCGAGGAGACGCTGCACCAGATGCTCATGGGCGCTCTTCGCGAGAACGAGGTCGTGCTGGTCGACGACCTCCATCTTCTGAACAGCGTCGTCTGCTGCAACAGCTTCTACCCGAAGAAGGACTTCCTCAACGCGCCACTCGAGGTGGCCGCAGCGTTCGCGCGCGACAAGGGCCGCAAGCTCGTCTTCACGATGCCGAGCGGGATGCCGCAGCCCATCGCCGGGCGCGCCCACTTCCAGGGATACAAGCGGCTCGAGCCCGCCGACTTTCGGTTCTTCTTCGACCTCTATCTGGAAGCCGACGGCGAGGATCTCGACGTCGCGAAGATCCATCGCTTCGCGCCCAAGCTCAATCTGCACCAGATCCGGCTCGCCAGTCGGGAGCTGCGGCGCAAGGGGAAGCCCACGACCGACAGCATGATCGACTATCTCCGAACGTCGCAGATGATCAGCAACGTCGACATCGGCGAGGTCCAGGACGTCGATCTCTCGTCGTTGCGCGGCGTCGACGACATCGTCGCCGCGCTCGAGGCGAACATCATTTTGCCGCTGGAGGACGACGCGCTCGCGAACGAGCTCAAGATCAAGCCGAAGCGCGGGGTCCTGATCGCGGGTCCGCCCGGAACGGGCAAGACCACGATCGGCCGGGCCCTCGCGCGGCGGCTGCGCGGCAAGTTCTTCCTCATCGACGGGACGTTCATCAGCGGGTCGCGCCAGTTCTACCCGCGCATCCACCAAGTCTTCGAAGGGGCGAAGCAGAACGCGCCGGCCGTCATCTTCATCGACGACAGCGACGTCATCTTCGAGAACGGCAAGGAGCATGGCCTGTACCGGTACCTCCTCACCGCGCTCGACGGGCTCGAGAGCGAGAGCGCGGGCCGGGTGTGCGTAATGATGACGGCCATGGACGTGGGCGCGCTGCCGGCCGCGCTGGTGCGCTCGGGGCGCGTCGAGCTGTGGCTCGAGACGCGGTTGCCGGATCGGGGTGCGCGACTACAGATCCTGCAGGATCTGATGCGCGACGTACCGCCGCCATTCCCAGAGGCCGATCTCGAGAAGCTGGCCGACGAGACCAACGACATGACGGGTGCGGACGTCAAGCGGGTGATCGAGGACGGCAAGGTTCTGTTCGCCTTCGATCGATCGCGCAAGGTCCCGTTAAAGTCGGTGACGGAGTATTTCGTCAGCGCCATCACGACCGTCCGGGAGAACAAGAAACGGTACGCGGAGGCAGAAGCTCGGATCCGCAGTCGCCCTCACGTGCCGGAGAATCCGTACAGCTACGTCCCAGACTACAGCGGCGACGACGACTGAGGCTGGCGGTCGACGATGGCTCCGTCGCCACAGTTCCTGAGGTCGATTCGCCTGTTGCGGGAGAACGTGCCGACGTTCGACGAGTACCCGTTCTCCCTGCCGGCGGTGCGTGAGCTATTCGAGCTGTCGTTCCATCCGTCGGTCACGTATCTGGTCGGCGAGAACGGGACCGGGAAGTCGACCCTCCTCGAGGCGATCGCGGTGACGGCGGGGTTCAACGCGGAGGGGGGAAGCCGGAACTTCGCGTTCAGCACGAAGGCGTCGCACTCGGACCTGCACCGGTACCTGCGCCTATCGCGTGGGTACAAGCGCCCAAGGGACGGCTATTTCCTTCGGGCCGAGAGCTTCTACAACGTGGCGTCGGAGATCGATCGGCTCGACGAGGACCCTCTCGGCGGGCCGCCGATCAAGTCCTACTACGGAGGGCACTCCTTGCACGCCCAGTCGCACGGCGAGTCGTTCATGGCTCTTCTGAGCAAGCGTCTCAAGGGCCCTGGGCTCTACATCTTTGATGAGCCTGAGGCAGCGCTGTCGCCGTCGCGCCAGATGGCGGCACTGGTCCGCATACACGACCTGGTGAAGAAGGGTGCGCAGTTCATCATCGCCACGCACTCGCCGATCCTGATGGCGTACCCGAACGCCCAGATCTTCCTGCTCAGCGGCAACACGATCCGGGCCGTCAGCTACACCGAGACAGAGCACTTCACCGTCACGCGCGACTTCCTCAACAACCATCAGCGTATGCTGCAGGCGCTACTCGACGACGTCGACCATCCTCCTCGCGACGACGAGTAGATTCAGCAAGCACATCACTTCCGTGAACTTGCGCTGCAGATCGCGCTCCTCGCGGGACTGAAGCCACCGGGACCAAAGGATGATCGCGCCGACGATCGCGATCACGAGGACGACTCCGGCGCCGACACCTGAGACCGTAAGCCAAGCCCCGATCAGCGTCTCGCCAGAACGCATTCGCGCCACCACCGCGATGAGTACCCCCACGGAACCCAGCAGGAAAAGAAGACCGTCGATCGCCCACACCAACGGACCTGGTCGGCGCCGAGGTTCGAGATTGTTTTCGCGGTTCATTCGATGAGCCCTATGCCGTGCCCAGGCCAAGGTCCCGCCGCCGGATCCAGCGGCGATACCGCCATCCCACAAGCCACCAACGCAGCGGAGACGTGACGGTAACGACTGGAGTCGGGCGTCCTTGGATGACGACTTTGACGTTGTCCTCGAGAAACATCGCTTCGCCCTGACCCAGTTCCTCGATCACGCGAACGGACACGAAGGTGGTTCCAGCGCGAAATCCGGCCCCGTAGATCTCGATGGGAAGGCCGCGCTCTCGCGCTGAATCGAAGGTCAGACGCGCTCTCTCGCAATCGCCGGATCGACGGGGAAGGTAGATGAATGTCGCCGTCAGCGGGAAGACGATGACCTGACTCAGGTCGACCCAGATCAGCCGTTGCGGCCAGTGCTCGTGGCGCAGCAGCGACTCGAGCCGACGAAGGGCGGCATCGAAGGTCTGGGGCATGTGTCCAGGATCTTACGGGCGGACCATTGGCGCGGCCAGCTGTCACGCACTTCCGGAGGAGCAACCGATCGGTTGCTACGCTGGCAGGCAGGCGCCTCGAATGTCGCCGAAAAGGCGCGGCCGCGCGGAGCAAGCCGCGCCACTCGGTGGGGCAGGGCTGGCGCGGCTCGTGCTTGCTGCTCCGGCCATGAGCACGATTGGGCGGTCCACCCTGCCACTGGCTGCGGTGTTCCTCGGATGTACCCACGTCCCGCGGCGCGCGGCGGAACCGATGTCGGGCCAAGCAGGGTGCTATGAGGTCCGCGCGGGACCGTGGTCTCCCGCGGACGTGCCGGTCGCAATATCCCTGGAGCGTCTGCCAAGCCGAGTCGCGCTCGTCGTCGATCGCGAAAGTGGAGACGACGTGGTGGATCCTGGCTGGCGCCTCGCTGCGCTCGAATCCGAACGCGACCGCGCCATGCGATCCATTCAGGACGGTGCTTGGTGGCCGCTCGAGAATGGCGGTCTCGACGTGAGGCTGGGAGACGGGTTCAGTGGCATCTTCCTCAGGCTGCGTCCGTCGGTCGGAGGTTTCGTCGGCGAGGCCCGAACCTATCAAGACGTGGGGGACGCGTCCTGGCACGCACCAGCCGAGCTGAAACGGAGAGCATGCGACGTGGAACCGAAAGTCATCGATCGTTACCGCGACCGGCGGCCCCCGCCATCGCCGCCATGATCTTCTCGAAGTTCTGCTGCTCCTGCTCGTTCCGGCGTTCCAGCTCGCGGAGTTGGGTTTCCTCCGCGCGGCGCTTTCGTTCCTCCTGCGCGCTCTTGCGGCGATTCTCCTCGCCCTCGTCGAGGTCATCAGCCATTCGTGCCAGAGATCGCGGACGACGCCCGGCGCAATCTCCAGCTCCTCGACGATCTCGCGCAGCTCGCGGCCCTTGTCGAAGAGATAGAAAACGCGGGCGGCGACGCGGCCCTCCGACACGGGCCCGCCGGCGTTGCCGATCGGCCGCTTGGCCTTCAGGGCCGCGACCTCCACGGGATCGAACAGCCAGCCGCGCGGATCGCGTACCGGGTGCAGCTCACCGCCCTCCATCTTCCGGATCGGAAAGATGCTCCGATAGCCCAGCTCCGCCGCGACCTGGGCGCGCGTGAGCCAGCCGGCGTGGGGCGAGGCTGCTTTGTCGGGTTGCTTGGGAGTGGAAGTGGGGTTGGGCATGGATCCTCCGGCAGAAATAGGGGTGGCAGAAGGCCCGATGGCGGCGAGGATGCGAAAGCAGGATCGAAAGCAACGGGTCAACCAAGGGGCAAGCAGCGCCCGAATCAGCGCGGCGCACGGATCTGCCCGCCCCGGCGCTGCGCCTCGATGAACGCCTCCAGATCGCGCGGCGCTACACGAATGGCGTTCAGTACGCGCACGTGCTCGAGATGGCCCTCACCTACCAGCCGGTACACCGTCGCCGTACAAACGCCCAACCGTGCGGCCACGTCGCGCACGGCCAGCAGCCCCTCGTCCCCGCCACCGACCACGGCCAGCGCCCGCCGCCCCTGCAGCACGGGTGCAGCAAACTCCTGGCGAAACCCGGCGACACCCGGCACTGCCTGGGATCCGCCGCCGATCGCACCCGTAACGAAATCGCTCGCTTGCGACGCCGAGCTACCCCGAGCTACGCCGGCCGACGCCCCCGGAGCGCATTCCCAAGCTGAATGTCGTCGGTTCGAACCCGATATCCCGCTCAAGAAAAGCTAGTTCGTAACAGGGACTTGCGACGGTGAGGCGGTGGCCCGTGGTTGGAGTCGTGATCGGCTTTCCCACCACTTTCCCACCACTTTGTTTCTTCCCACCACCGGCGGTCCGCAGAAGGTCGCGGTAGCCGGCGAGCGAGACGACCTTCCCGAGCGCCGCTTCGACCTCCGCCTGCGCGACCGAGCTGTAGCGCTCGGTCATCTCTTCGGTGAGGTGGCCGCAGATGCTGCGCTGGACCAGACCGTCGACCGCCGCCCGACGGGCGAGGTCTTGGAATGTCCGTTCGCCCCGCACGTCCCGACCAATTGACGCGTGCGTCCACGGTGGTGGCCGCATACATCCGCCCTCGGCTATGGCGCGAGCTTGACGTCGAACGATGCGCTCAATGAGCACTCCGGTCCACTGAGTACTTTGGTCCATTGCGGTCCTGGTTGCCGCGACAGCAACATTCGCCGCGCATTGGTTCCACCCATCCCGGAGCCTGACCATTGAGATCGCGCACCGATCGTAAGCGGACCTGCGACATCCGGCGCGAGCGCTAACTACGGAGGCTCAGCGCGCGCCCAACCACTTGGCGCGTGCGGCGATCGGGTGTGAGCAACCGCGTTTACCAGGCGCTCGTCGGCCGTGACGAAGTCGCAGCCTTCCGCCTCGGCTAGCGCGAGGTAAAGCGAATCGTAGACCGTTCGCCCGAGCTCGAGCGCCAAGGCAACGGCCCGTTCCCCGAGGCCCGACGCGGGGACCAACGTCACGCCCATCGACAGCAGCGCCCGGAATCGCTCCTGGGCGGCTGCGGGGGCGAGATCGCCCGCCCTCGCCTTCTTCCAGAGGATGTTGCCCACCTCCGCAAGCGGGAAGTCGGGTGCGCACAGCTCTTCCGATGAGCCGAGGACGTCGAGAGCTTTGTCCGAAAGCGGCTCCGTCACCAGCCATTTCGCCGCGACGCTCGCGTCGACGACCAGCTTGCTCATCGCTGGCGATCTTCTCGGAGAAGATCGACGCTATTCGTTTCCTGCCTTCGTGCGCTCCCCTGGAGCGCACGCGCCCGCTCGACACGCTTTGCAGGTGAGTCGTTCGCGGGTTCAATCGCGGAACGCAGAACGACCTCGACAGCTCCGAGCAGATCGGTGACGGGCTCCTCCAGCTCGACGTGCAGGGGATCTGCGAGCCTGCCCTTGACGGTCACGTCCTTGCCCATGGCTCGAAGTGTACTCCCGCTGCGGCCGGGTCGCTCGCGGCCCTAGTCACCGACGGACAATCAGCCGTTTTCACCAACGTGTGCTGGCCTCGAGCCCTGTCACTTTCGCAACGGGGTTCTTGTCCAGCCCGAGCTCATCGACCGCCTCGTTCATGATCCCTCGAAACAGACGCAGCACGCCTAACGATTTCAATCCGAACAAGCAAGAGGCTTCATGAGATCGAAGATGCCGTTGATGTTGCACGGGGGATCGTTCACGTCAGGCTTCAGGCCGGGTGTGATTTCCCATATCACGTCGCCCGACGTGGCCCCCGTGGTCGTCTGCCACAGGGGGTCGTCACCGAGCGTGCAGGCATCATCCTTCGCCTTGTCGATGTAGACGCCTATCCCCCAATAGATTCCGACCGCCTCCGGGAGGTCGAACTCGAAAACGCCGCTCCGGATCGCGGTCTGAGCAAGGCCATAACTCGGCTCACGCGTCGTGACCACCACGCGAACCGTGTCGCCCTCGGCGTCGTCGAAACCTGTGCCGATCACCCGCAGATTCCGGTGTCGCCTCTGTGCCGGATCGAGGTGCGAGAAATCGATGCAGACGCCTGTTCCGGAGGCGCCGGAAGCTCCGCCGACTCCGGTGCCACCGGCGCCGGACCCACCCGTCGCGACGCCGCCGATGCCACCCGTGTCCGGCACGCCGCCCATGCCGACGCCCGCGGTGCCGCCCGCACCCGGATCCCCGCTGCTGCCGGCGATAGCGCCGGTTCCGCCGCTGCCGGCGATACCACCGATTCCGCCGCCACCGGCGTTGCCAGCGCTTGCACTTGCGCCACCTGCGCGGCCGTCGCCTGCGACACCGGCGGGGCTCCCATCGCTGGGGGCGCTGCCCGAACCGGAGCAGCTCGCGACGAACACGGACAGGCCGATCCAAACGGAGCGTTGGCGAGCCACGGCGTCAGCGGCACCCAATCATGACGGCGCAGATGTCGTCGCTGCGCGCGGTTCTATCGAGTGGTTATCCGTGATGGCCACGTTGAAGACCTCGTTTCCGTGCGGTGGCGGAAGACCACCAGAATACCCAGCTCCGCGCGCGGCGTTTGTAAGTACTATCCAGACGCGATTGTCAGGCGCTTCTTGATAGCGCCAGCCGTCCTAACGCGGCCCATCCAAACGGGTGATTGCCGTCCACCAAGACCGTGCCTACGCTCGGGACGGTAGGTGCGCATGAAATGCAGACGCGTTGGGAGATTGTCGGCTGGGGTGCTGGCGACTGCCTTGGGGATCCTCGAGAGCAGAACCGCGCGGGCGGATTTTCCGCTTCCGGTGAACCTCTCCGGGGGACCTCAGGTGGCCTGGTCATGGGGACGGACGCGGGGACCGTCCGTCGGCTGGGAGGGTGGCGGCGGACTCGGGATCATACTGAGGCTCAATTTCGGGCAGACGCTCGGAAGGGAGTACCTTCTGTCGTACGCCGTCGCCGAGCCGTACACCCTGTATGTCGGTGGGACGCTCGGAGTAGGGTACGACCGCGAGAACAAGTGGTCTCGCGTTCTCGGGGTTTGGGAGGGCGTTCCAATCGTCTATCCGAACGCGTGCGGCCTGCCACAACCAGGTCGAAGCAGCAGCGACTTCGGTTTTCTACTTACCCTCGCCGTGGGATATCGCAACGTCGGTGGTGGACACCAGGTCTATTTGACGCCGAAAGCCGGCATCGCCCAGTCGGCCTATGCGTGTTCGAGTAGTGCGGGAGCCAGTGGCGGCAGCGCGTCCAGGACGTAGGCGTTCCGATCGCCGGCGTCAAGCGGACCCGTACAACGTTGTCAGCGACGCATTGATAGACGCGAACGCGGTCCCGATGCAGGCTTGGTTGCAGGAGCCTCGCTTGGACCGCTCGACAAGCTTACCGCGTGCGCTGATCGTCTGTTCGCTGCTGGCTGCGTGTTCGACGACCACGGGGGCGCCGGGCGACGGCGGCGCAGCCGCTGCAGGGACGACAGGCATGGCTGGCACGATGGGGAGTGCGGGCACGACGGGCGCCGCGGGCACGACGGGCGCCGCGGGCACGACGGGCAGCTCGGGCACGACGGGCGCCGGAGGCACGACAGCGACGGCCGGTACCGCAGGCGGCGCTGGGGCCACCGGCAGCGCAGGAACCACGGGTGCCGCAGGCGCGGTGGGGAACGGCGGCCGCGGCGGCACAACAGGAATGGGCGGCCGCGGTGGCACCACGGGGACGGCAGGCCGAGGCGGCGCGGGTGGCGCGGGCGGCGGCACGGTCCACGATCGCTGCGCCAACCCCGAACGCGTCGAGCTGGTCGATGGCCAGGTGGTGATCTCGGGGAACACCGCGGTGGCTTCGGACGAGTTCCCGACACTCGATTGTGGCGGCCAGGGTTTCGCGGGCCCGCTCAACGGCCGCCAGCTCTACTACCGATTCACCGCGCGCGCGGGGCTGAAGTATGAGATCCGCCTGCAGTCGACGAACTACGATCCCGACATCTTCTACGTCTTCCCCGCGGGCGCAGCCTGCACGGCAGAGGCGGTGCAGGCGGCCTGTCGCAGCGGAGGGAACACTGGCACAGCGTCGCCGACCGTCAACAACCGTCTCACGACCTTCACGCCCGGCGCCGCGGGCGACTACGTCGTCGGCGTCGACACCGATGTGGCAGGACCCGGCGGTCTGTTCACGCTCACCATCTTCGAGTACTGCGCGACGGCGACCAGCGGTTGCAAGACTCAGCGCTGCTCCGCCGCGCTGCCGGTGTGCGACGCCAACTTCGCGACGACGTGTAATGCCGACGGGACCGGATATGCCACCACGCGCATGGACTGCACTTCCAGTGGGGCTACGTGCAGCGGCGGTCAGTGCCGCGCGTCGATCTCCGATCTACCCGCGTGGTCGGGGCCGGAATGGCGATTCAGCGCGAACAAGACGGCGATGGCCGGAACAGCGCTCAATTTCTTCGCGGTCAGCAAGAGCCGGACCCTCACGCAGATCGTGCAGTACGCGAGCCAGAACGCCGTCGTCCCGCTAACCTGGGTCGTCTATGAAGCGACGTCGATGAACGGATCGTACACGGCTGTGTTGTCCAAGACGGTCGATTCGAGGGGCAGCACCGGCACCGAGTCGTCGGGCCCGATCAGTGTGCCGCTGGTGGCGGGACGCTTCTACGCCATCGGCGTAGGCTGGGCCGCAAGCTTTCAGTACAACACCTCCGATCAGGCGATGCCGACCGCATTCCCCGAGGACACGTTCTTCGGTCAACTGGTGTCGGCGAAGCTCGACACGACGGCTCCAGCGGCCACGACGGTCAGCTACACGGCGCCCAGCGGCTACGCATTTCCGCAGGCGCTGACCACCACGCTTTGAAGCCTAGGGACAGGTCGCCCTCGCGCTGGCCATGCAGATGCCTTCGAAGTGCGCAGGAGCGGATTCCCTGCGTAGCGAGTGAGCGGGCCCGCGTCTCCCGCTCCGCTCACCGCCCGCGTCAGCGAGACGTGTTGAAAAGGACGCTCAGGTTACCGTCGCTAGTCCCGTTGCCGAGGACGAGGTCGGGCCGGCCGTCGCGGTCGAGGTCCGCGACCGTGACCGAGCCGGGACCGGTGCCGGCGGCGAAGTTGTCGATCGGGGCAGCAAAGGCGCCATTTCCGACGTTGAGCAGCACGTTCACACCCCGGCCCCCGGTGGCGGCGACGAGGTCGGGCCGGCCATCGCCGTCGAGATCCGCGAGCGCGAGGGTTCGACCCCACCCGAGCTCGCCGAATCCCCCGGTGGTCGCGTATTCGACCGCGGGGAGGAAACCGCCGCCGTCGGCGAGCCGCACCTCGATGTTACGGGTCATGGTGCTCGCGGTGGCGAGGTCGGGCCTGCCGTCGCCGTTGACGTCACCGACCACGATCGTGCCTGGCGGTCCGATGGCGGGATGGTTGATCGGGGCGGCGAAGCGGCCGCTCCCAGAATTGAGCAGTACGCTGACGCTCCCGTTCGTGAGGCTCGCGGCGCCGTTCGCGGCGCCGTTGGCGGTGACGAGGTCGGGCTTGCCGTCGCCGTTCACATCCGCGATCGCGATCGACGCTGGCTTGCCGTCGGCGGGGTAATAGGCGGCGGCGGCGAAGGTACCGTCTCCGGCGTTGAGCAGCACGCCTACGTTTGCGGTCGTGCTGTTCGCGGTGGCGATGTCCGGCGTGCCGTCGCCGTCGAGATCCGCAACCGCAACGGAAACTGGCCGCAGCACGGAAGCGTAGCTCTGCGCCATGGCGAAGGTGCCGTCGCCGTTGTTCCGGAACACGGCCACCATCCCCATCGCGCTCCCGCCGGGATCGGCCACCGCGACCAAGTCGGGATTGCCGTCGCCGTTCAAGTCGGCCATCGCGAGCGACGTCGCGTCCCTGGCTCCGGGGTAAACGACACGGGTAAAACCGGCGCTGGCCAAATGTACGGTCAAGTCGCCATGTAAGAATGGCCCCGCCCCGATGCTGACCGCGGCCAGGTCGGGCCTGCCGTCGCCGTCGAGGTCGCCCACCAGGGTCGAGATCGGGCGCCCGCCCGTGGCAATGCCCGGCGCGGCGGCGAGCGTGCCGTCACCGCGGCCCAGGAGGACGCTCACGCCGCCGGCGCCCACCGCGGCCAGATCCAGCCTCCCGTCACCGTCGACGTCCCCGAGCGCCAGCCCGTGCCCGGGCACGATCGAAGTGGGTTCACCGCCGGTGGCGTAGGCGATGGGACCCGCGAAAGAACCGTCACCGCCGCCCATGAGGACGGCCGCGCCATTTTGGTTCGTGACCACCAGATCGGGTTTGCCATCCTGGTTCAGATCCCCGAACGCGATCGCGCACGGGAGGCGGCCCGCTGGGGAGTTGATCGCGGGAGAAAACCCGCCGCTGCCAGCGTTGAGGAACACGCTCACGGTCTGGGCGTCTCGGTGCACGGTGGCCATGTCGAGCTTGCCGTCGCCGTTGACGTCAGCGAGCGCGATCGCGACCGCGGCGCCGGCACTGGCCGGATAGCTCACGACGGGAGAAAACGCGCCGTTCCCGGCGCCGAGTAAGACGCCCAGGTTGCCATTGTTGTTCGCGACCACCAGGTCGTTTTTGCCGTCGCCATTCAGGTCCCCGATCGCGACGCCCACTGGATTGGAAACCGGGGATGCGCCCGCGAGTGAGGTGGGGGCTCGGAAGGTCGCGTCTCCGTTGTTGATGGCCACGTCCACGTTTCCCGCTCGGTTCGCGACGACGATGTCGTTCCGGCCGTCGCCGTCGAGATCGCCGAGCGCGACGGCCATCGGATTGCCGCCGACTACGACCGCAATGGCCGGTGCGAACGTGCCGGCGCCATCGTTGAGCAGCACGCTCACATCCCCGGTGGTGTTGTTAGCGGTGGCCATGTCGTTTTTGCCATCGCCGTCGAGGTCGCCGATGGCGACCGAGTAGGGATACCCACCAACGGCGTAGTCCACCGGCGCCGCGAAAACACCGCTGCCACGGTTGAGGAGCGCGGTGACACGGCCGTCGGCGGTGCGGCCGCTCGCGGTGGCCATGTCGTCCCTGCCATCGCCGTCGAGATCGCCGAGCGCGACCGAAAAGCCCCAAGCGGGGTAGGTCAGACCTGCGAGGAACGACAGCGCCTTGGCTGGCGTGCCAGCTTGGCCCGCGCTGCCCGCGGTTCCAGCGCTGCCCGCGACTCCGCCGGTGCCCGATCCACCGCCGACGACGCCCGCGCCGGCAGCCCCGGCGCCGGCGTCGTTATCGCCCACACCACGGTGTCCTCCGCCGATCCCGCCAAATCCGCCACCGCCTCTGATTCCGGCGCCGTCATGGCCGCCTGGGACGTTTCCGCCCCTACCGCCCCCTCCGCCGCGACCGGCGGGGGTGTCCGCGCCACACGCCAGCCCGGCGATCGCGGCGATGAACAAGAATGAAGCTCGGTTCATCCACCGAGATTAGAGCCCGAACGCGCCGTCGACGGCGCGGGAATCGCCGTCGGCTCTGTCAATATCTTCATGACACTGGTGTCCAGCATGTCCATATGGTGGCCCCGATCGGGCGTTCGCTGACGGCCGACGCGTTCTAAGGACAGGTCGCCATTATGGAGGCCATGCAGATGCCCTCGAACCGCCCTTCGCTGCCGAAGAGGTTCTCGGCGTAACCCGTGAACATGATCCGGTAGGTGTTGCCGTCGCGGTAACCGGAGACCGAATCTCCAACCAGACCCGAGTCGGGAGCATTGGCCGTCGAGCTCGGCCGCAACACCGGATTCTGTGTGCCGTCGGTCCAGGCGATCCCGTCGCGGCTCCACTTGAAGTTTAGGTGGCTGCCGCCGGCGTCGTCGCCGTGCCAGAGAAGCCAGAGTCCGCTCTCGTAGAAGAAGGCGCCGCCCCAATTGCTGCCCCACCGGTTTGCGTCGAGGATCGGGTTGCGCGAGTCCTTCGTCCAGGAGATGCCGTCGTTGCTGGTCGCCATGCCGAGGCTCTGCCGCTTCGAGGACGTGTTCCGGCCCGTGTAGTACATCCGATAGATCGTGCCGATCTTGGTAATGCGAGGTTCGGCGACCTGTTCGTCATCGAACGCGCCGGAGGCGCCGATGTCGAGCACGGGGTTGCCAGCGTACTTCGTCCATGTCATTCCGTCGGGCGATGTGGCGTACCCGACGCGGGCCGCGCCGTAGCGTGTTCCTTGGCCGCCCATGAAGTAGCCACCACCGTGGTACCAGAGCTTGTAGACGCCACCTTCGACCAGCATGAAGTTCGGCGAGACCTCGTCGCGCTCCCACGACGTCGAGCCGCCGGACGACAGGACGGTGCCTTGCTTGCTCCAGGTCAGCCCGTCAGTGCTGGTCGCGAGTGCGATGGTCGTGAGTCCGTTCGCTCCCACGGCCTCGTACCACATGCGGTAGGTGGTTGGCCCCTCCTTGAGGACGACACGGGGCCCCGTCTTCTGGAAGTCGACGGCCTCCGGTCCGTTACGCAGGAGCGGGTTGCCGACGTAGCGAGTAAGCGGGCCCGATGGAAGACCGGTCGGGGGATTCACCGGGCACGTCGTGCCCGCGGCACCGCCACCGCCCGTTCCACCGACGCCCGCACCGCCGCCGCCACCGCGGCCAGCGCCGCCGCTCCCCGCCCTGCCAGCGGAACCGCCGCGGCCGCCCGTGCCTGCCGCGCCGCCCGCCGTCCCGCCAGTGCCGCCGGAACCGCCACGACCGCCGTTTCCGCCTGTGGCACCCGCGCCCCCGCGGCCAGCACTGCCGGTCCCGCCCGAGGGGCCGCCGCTACCGGCCGCCCCGCCGGAGCCGCCGTCCCGCTCTGGCCGGCCACTGCACCGCCGCTTCCAGCTTGGCCGCCGGTACTGCCGGTGAGCCCAGAGGCGCCCGAGCCGGCGGTCGCGCCCGCAGCGCCTCCCGATCCCAGCGATCCGGCAGCGCCGCTCGCGCCGCCTCGGCCGGCACCTCCCGTGGTTCCGCCCCTTCCCGCGGTGCCGCTTCCGTCCGTCGAGGAGGAACCACACGACGGGCTCGTTGCGAGCGCGAGGGCGAGCAGCGCCAGTCCGGCGACTGACGCCGTGAAGCGAACAACTCTCATGGCCGAGCGTGACGAGAGTCGTCGCATTGGTCTCGAAGTTGCGTAGGACCGCGGGCATGGGCGATCCGACACCACCGAGCTACACTGTTAGGGCATGTCCGGTGCCGTGAAACAAATCCTGGATGCGGCTTTGCAGCTCCCCGATGAGGAGCGCGAGCGGCTCGTGGACGAGCTGAGAGCCACTCTCCATGGCGGCTTCGCGACCGAGGAAGTCGAGCAGACGTGGGCGAGCGAAATCGAGCGGCGATCGCAGGAGATCGACTCGGGTAAGGCTGCACTCCGGGATTGGGACGAAGCCAGGGACGAGATCCTCGCCGAGCTCCGTGGCGGAACCTAAGAAGCCCCACCGCATCCACGAGGAGGCGATCCTCGACCTCCGCCTCGGTGCGCGGTTCTACGAGAAGCGCCGGAGCGGTCTCGGCCAGGAGTTCGTATTCGGGGTGGACGAAGCAATCGCGACAATCGTCGAAGCACCGCAGCGCTGGCCTCGTTTCTTCGGTGCACGGCGGTATCTGCTCGATCGCTTTCCGTACAGCGTCATCTACCGGGTGGTCGGCGATCAGGTGCAGGTCCTGGCGATCGCACACCAGCAGCGGAGGGCCACGTACTGGCGGCGCCGTCGCTGACAGAGTGTCAGCCATCCGTACCAATGACTCTTCCAAATTGCGATCGGCGAACGATCGAAACAGATCGATCGAGCGCGCGCCCAATCCACGCGAACACCTTCATACCACTTTTCACACCACCTCGGCGTAACGGGCTGGACGTCCAGGTTGCGCCCCAGTTTGTTTTTTCAACTACTTAGCTCTGCCTGTAACCGCCCGAAACGGCCGTTTTCGTTTTCCCAAGCTGAATGTCGTCGGTTCGAACCCGATATCCCGCTCTCGAAAACCTGATCAGTTTCAGTCACTTACAGGAGCCGCCGCGAGCGGCTCTTTGTCGTTCCGGGTCGGTTTCCGTCAGATGTCCGCAGATGCTGCGCTGGACGAGGCTGTTGACCTCCGCCCTGCGGGCGAGGTCCTGGAACGTCCGGCGCATCGCCTTCGGGGTCACCCTCTTCCCTAGCTTCAGGTGCTTGCAGACGTCCTTGAACGGCTTGTCGAGAACGGTGTGACTGCGAAAGCCGCCGGTCTCGGATGGAAACAACAGCTCACTGTCCCGCATCGGCCCCGCCGGCAACCGGTCGGCATGCCAGCTTAGGACGGACATCAGCTCGATCGGCAGCGTGACCCGGAAGCGAGTCGAGCTCTTCGTCGCCTCCATGACCTCGTTGCCACGAGTCTGTGACCGCCTGGCCAACACGACGTTTTTCTCCCGCTGCACGTCCGGCGAGGCTCCCTCCCGACGAAGCGGCCTCATCATTGAAGGCCGCCACCCCGTCGCGAACCCCAGCGCCACCATCGTGAAATGCTGCGGATGGCGGTCAGGGAGCACCAGGCCGTCTACGCGCTTCACCGCGACACCCACAACTGCCACGTCCACGTCGCGGTCAACCGCGTCCACCCCACGACGGAGATTCGGCGCGGCCTCAAGGTCAAAGGGATCAGGGAAAAGTTCGGCGTGCTCAGTGTGTACCTATCGAAGACCTCCACGCCCGAAGTGCAGGCGATCCTCGACGAAGCGCATGCGGCCGCGATGGTCACATGCGAAGTGTGCGGCGCACCAGGCCGGATGGCCGATCGGCACGGCTGGATGTCGGTGAAGTGCGACGCCCACGAGAACTGGTCGCCTGCGGACTGTATCGACGAAAGGCCTCGACGACGGGCCTGATCACGACGATCGGCCCGAGGTCGTCGCCCTGTTCACCGCTTGGCACTCACGCGCGGCCGGAACGCTTCTCGATCGCCGTACGTAAGGGTATCGGCTTCGATTATGTACTCGGCCGCTCTGGAAACAGCCCCGGCATCCACCGTTGCGCCAGGTTCGCGGGAAACGCCAAATGCAGCGGCGCGCGCGCGCCTTCCGACGCCAGCACGCCCTTCTCGACGAGCGCGGCCAGAATTCGGCGTCCCTGCCTTTCGCCCGTGCCTGCGATCGCGTCCACCTCGCCACGCGGCAGCTCGCCGCGATGGAGGACCGCCTCCAGCACCCGCCCCGATTGCGTGGGCAGTTCGCCCGCCCGAATTTCCTCTTCAACCCAGACCAGAACGCGCGCCCGCAGGCGGTCGGGCTGGACGAGGCTCTCCATGAAGTCCACCTGGTCGATGCAGACAGTGAGAAAGAAGCGCGTGAACTCGGCGAGCGCTTCCTCGCTGAGCGCCCCGCGCCCGTCGAGATCGTTCCGGCGAGTCAAATCACAGTTAGCCAGTAGGCTCTTATACTGCTGGACGTTGCGCGCGAGGCCTCGGGCGACCGACCAGACGGCTCCCGTGTCGAGGATACGCAGCAGCATCGCGTGCGACATGAGGCGAGCCACGCGTCCGTTGCCGTCGAGGAAGGGGTGCATCCAGAGCAGCCGGTGGTGAGCGGCCGCGGCCGAGACGAGGCGGTCGACCTTGCCTAGGCCGCCGTATACCTCGGCGAACCGGGCAAGGAAGCGAGGCAGCGCTCCGGGACTGACCGCGACGTGCTGGCCGACCTTCACGTCCCGTCGGCGCAGCTCGCCCGCAACGACGCGCGCCCGCTCGCCGCTGCCCGGGTTGTGCACCCAGAGCAGGTCTTCCGGCAGGTGCTCGCAGAACCGTCGATGAAGGTCGATGATCCCTTCGGGACTGACCGCCTGGTTCACCGACAAGCCGCCCTCGTCGATCCACTGCTGGACGACCATGTGCGCCTTGGCTTCGATCTGAAGGTCGCGCTTTTTCCGGTCCTGGCTGTAGTCGTCCCTAAGCGCCCGCTCGATGTCGATCGGGTGGGTATCGTGTCCTTCGATGAGGTTCGAGTAGTAGCAGTTCATCGCGCGCACGAGACCGGCGAGCGGTGCCTGGATGGGAGGGGGAAGGCTGCGGCGGAACCCGGCCGACTTCCGCGTGAGATCGAACGCTAGGTCGTTCAGCGCCGCCCGGTGACGTGAGCCGGCGGGGATGACCAGCGGCTCCATTGCTGAGGTAGGTTCGCTCCTGTCGACCACCTCCGCGACCGCTTTCATGTCCGGATGATACCATGACTAACTCATTTTATAACAGCCAGTTATATACAGAACGCCTGAATATATGACCGGATATAAGTCCGGATAGATGGCCGCTGTCTGACCGCTTAATGGAGACCGGTTCGCAGCGCCGCCGGAGCTGAGCCGACACGGTTCAAGCGGCTCGTGGCCGACGCCGACCAGTCGCGAGAGAGGCGCCGCCACGTTCACGAGGTGCTCGAACCTCTGAGGGAGACGGCGTGTGGGCATGGACGGCGCTTTTCATGATCGATTTGGGGGTCAACCTGCATAGTGGTTGTGCAGGCTGTTGCTCGCGAGACGGGGGCAGTCAGTAGTCTGACGATGGTTGCGTCCGCCAAGCAGATACCGACGGTCGACGTGGACCGAACGCGCTTGCAGCGCATCTTCAACGACCATCAGTCAACAGTCTGGCGCGCGCTCCGGCGCCGCGGGCTGTCGGCGGATGCCGCGCAAGATGCCACGCAGGAGACGTTCCTTCTCGCCGCCGAACGCCTGGACGACATCCGGCCCGAGAGTGAGCGAGCCTTCTTGATTGCAACCGCCATTCGCATCGCGCACTCCCTTGGCCGCAAGACCGTGCGTTGGCAGCTGGACGACGAGATGGATCAGCGCCTGTCCGCCGACCGCGACGCTGGCGAAGCGCGCGCGGATATCCAGCTCTGCGATCTGGTGATGTCCAAGGTCGATCCGGATCTGGTCGAGGTATTTGCTCTCTACGAGCTCGAAGGCCTGACCTCGCCGGAGATCGCTGAGTTGCTGGCGATTCCGCTCGGCAGCGTGGCATCGCGCCTGCGGCGCGCGCGCGAGCAATTTCGTGCCGCCGCTGCGCGCGTGGAGAAGAGCCTCAAAAAGGAAGGGGAGTCATGAGGGGTCCGCACGCCGATCCACCGGAACGCCTGCTCGCGACCGACGCGACCGACTTCGAGCGGCGTGTGTTGCGCGCGGCGCTCGAGAAGAAGCCGTCCGCGGCGGCGTCCGCGCGAATGGCCCGCGTGCTGGGCGTCAGCGCAGTCGCCGTCGGCAGCGCGGCCGCGGCGAAAGTGCTGGCGGCGGAGGTGGTGGTGTCGAAGGCGACGACCGCGGCGGGCGCAGCCACTGTGTGGCCTTGGATCTCGGTGAGCGTGATCGGATTGGTGGTGGCAGGCGCGGTGGTGGGCAGCCGCGCATCGCACGAAACGCCGCATGCCGCACAGCCAGCGCCGGTGGTCGCACCTGCACCGCGCGCACCCGTGCCGGCCGCACCGGCGCCAACGACCGACGAAGCCGCCGCGACGCCCGGGACCACACCCGCTGCGACCCGCCGAAGCCGCGCGGCCGCACCGGTCGGCGATCTCGGCGAGGAGATCGCGTTCATCGACGGCGCGCGCGCCGCGGTCGCGTCGGGCGCGAGTGGTCGCGCGCTCGACGTCCTGCGCGGCTATCAGAGCAAGTACCCGAACGGGAGCTTCCGCCCCGAGGCGATGGCGCTGAAGATCGAGGCCCTGATCAACCTTGGACGCGAGACCGAAGCACGCCCGCTCGCTGAACGGTTCTTGGCCGAGCATCGCGGCACCTTGCTGTCGAAGCGGGTGGCGCAGATTGCCGGGGTCGAGGTCCGCTAGGGCGCCGCTAGGGCCAGCGGGCACCGACGCCCAGGCTGCCAGACGCGGTGAACAGGCTGGCACGATGAAAGACATTGCTGCCGAACTCGTAGGCGTCACGGATCAGCGTGATGCCGAGGCCGAGGCGAAGCGAGAGCTCGATGGTGGTGCCGACGCTCGCGATCCCCACCACACCCGCGGTCGCGAACGGTCGCGTGGCGCTCATTCCCTGCTCCGTCTCGGTGCCGCTTGCGCTCAGTCTTCCGACCAGAGCCGAAGCGCAGGGTCGGGCCGCGACCAGCGACCAGCGCAGGCGGAGCGGGCACGCGTCGACGCTGGCGGCGTCGAGAGTGAACGAGGCGGTTCCGCCAGATTGAGAGAGGTCGCCTCGCCAAACACGGGTGGCGCCGACGAAGAGCGCGGGCGCCCACAGGCTGTCGCGATCGAGCCCGGCCATGACGTAGAGCGCGATCCCCGGGAGGACGGCAGGCACCGGGCCGACGATGGTTTGTCCCGCAACGTAGGCGCCGAACTGTCGTCGCATCGGCGTGGGCGCGGTCGCGATTCCGGGGGGGGCGGCTCGACGTCCGCCGCCTCACTGGGTGCCGATGCGGAGGCGGTTGGATCGAGCGTCACCGCGATGATGAGCGCCGCCGCCTCGGCGGCCTCGGCGCACGATCGGGCGACGAAGCGGCGCGGCGGCTGCTCCGCGCCCGAGCTAGCGAAGACGACCTCCGCGATCATGCTGCCTTGGCGTGGAGAGGTGACGGCGACCCGGGCGGAGACTGCGGCATCGTCGGCGATCTCGATGCGTCGCGAGCGCGTGGCGATGCGCTCCGCGAGGTCGGTCGGGGACGTGCAGTCCCCGACCGCGCGCACCTCGATGCGCACCTTCGTCGGCGCGGGCGGCGCGCGCTCGGTTCCGCTGTTTGGGCTCTGGGCGAAGAGCGCAACCGCCAGGGCGACGCTCAGGGTCATCGCGCGGATGGTAGCATCGACGCCGTGCCTCGATCGGTCGTCGTCGGCTGCGTCGTTTCGGGGTTACTCGCCCTCTCCACGCTCGCGGGTTGCGACGGAAAGGTGATCCACCTCGGCGACGGGATCGACGGCGGTGCCGCCTGTCGCCACGCCGAGGTCAGCGCGAGCGAGGTCCTCTGGATTGGGGATTCCTGGGTCCTGGTTCCCGGCAGCCAGGTGACGCGGGTCCGAGACCTGGCGCGCGCGACTGGCGCAATCGGTCCCAGCGACGATTACGTGAACGCCGGCGCGCCCGCGACGAACATCGGTGCGATAGCGGATCAGTACAACGCGCGCGAGGTGGGCGCGATCAAGGTCAAGGTGCTGATCATGGACGGCGGAACCTGGGAGACGCTGCAGGCGAACGGTTCGGCGGCCTCCGTGAGCAGCGCCGCGGCGGGCTTCGATCAGCACCTCGCCAAGGTCGCGAGCGACGGCAGCGTCGAGCACATCGTGTATTTCCTTCCGCCCGAGTTGCCGGGCATTCCGGGTGTCGCGGCGCTGCGCCCATTCGTTCGGGATTCTTGCGCGCAAAGCGCGGTGCCGTGTCACTTCCTGGATCTGCAGCCGCCGTGGGCGAACCATCCCGAATACACGGCAAGCAACGGCATCCTCCCGACCGAAGCGGGCGCCCGGGTTCTCGCCGATGCGATCTGGGCGATCATGCAAGACCACTGCATCGCGCAGTGACGATTGCGTGATCGATTCGCCCCTCGACCTGCATTAGTAGGCACAGGGTCTGTTTTCACGACTGCTGTTCGCGCAGAGCCCGGCAGGGCACGTCCAGCCGGCGCCCGCTGCGAGTCTTCTCCCCCGTCAGCGATATCGCCATGTCGCATCCGAGCAGTGCAGTGCTTGATCTCCGTCGCCCGCCTCGCGGCGATTGGTCGGACCCATCGGCGAAGGCCATCGCGACCAGTGCGGCGGACGGCGTCCGGATGGCGGATCTTCTCGGCCGGCTGTCGCTTGCGTTCGACATCTCTTGTATCTCGCCCCACGGCAAGGCCGTGCGTTGCGTGGTGCTCGCGCTCGAGCTCGGCGTGCGCGCCGGCGTCGCCGAGGAGGCGCTGCACGACACGTACTGGGTGTCGCTGCTCGGCTACCTCGGGTGCGGAGCGCCGGACATGTCGATGCGGCTCGCTGAGATGGTTGGCGCGGCGCCGCGCGTGCGGAACGCGCTCACCGACCTCTGCGAACCTCGGCAAGCGATGGGGCTACCGGCCCGGCTGTCGCGGATGGGACGCATGATGGAGATGGCGCACCAACAACACGGACGCGAAGGCGCGGTCGCGTTCCTTCAGCGAG